>Ga0247727_10000838_pt1 | contig 74828 bp, 74 predicted proteins | sample WisWelCaveWW1625_FD_202498 | JGI IMG/M metagenome (GOLD analysis project Ga0247727, IMG submission 202498) | Biofilm microbial communities from Wishing Well Cave, Virginia, United States - WW16-25 | ecosystem: Environmental > Aquatic > Deep subsurface > Groundwater > Cave microbial mat | place...
CGTACCACGAGGAGGCCGTCGCGACCTATCGCTCCGTCGGTGACGACGAGGGCGTTGCGCGCTCGCTCGTCGGCCTCGGACGGGATCTCGAGTACCTCGGCCGACCGACCGAAGCGCGGGAGATGTATGAGGAGGGACTCCGCACCGCGAGGCGAGCGCCGTCTTCTCCCGTAATCGTCGGTGCAAGCGCCAGTCTTGCGCTCCTCTCGCTCGAGGAAGGTGACTTCGAGAACGCCGTTCGGTTCGCTGCCGACGTAGAGGAGATAGACGCCTGGCGCGGATTCGCGCGACGTGTTTCTGGTCTCGTCGCGCTAAAGCGGGACGACTCGGCGAAGGCTGCGCGGCTTCTCTCCGAGAGCCTCGCGTTCTACTACGAACTGGGGTACGAGCCGTCCGTTCCGTTCAGTCTCGAGGCCCTGGCAGCGGCGTTCGCCGCCTGCGGCGATGTCGAGCGGGCGGCAGTGTTGATCGGGCACTCGGAGGCGCTTCGCGATTCGCTCGGGTTCAAGCCGGATCGCTATTCACGGGGCCTCCGCGAGAAAGTCGTCGAAGCGGCTCAGCGCGATCTCGGCGACGACGCGTATCGGGCCGCCACCGCTCGGGGCGCGAGCCTGAGTGTGGACGAAGCGGTCGCGTATGCACTTGCGTCCATAGACTGACCTCGGCTTGGCGCTGCTGCGAGATCTCCGTGAATGGATCGCCCTCCTCGAGCGCGAGGGCGAGCTGCACCGCATCTCTGCTGAGGTCGACCCCGACCTCGAGATCACCGAGATCACCGACCGCGTCGTCAAGTCGGGCGGGCCGGCGCTGCTGTTCGAGAACCCCAAAGGGTCCGAACACCCGCTGCTGATCAACCAGTTCGGCACCGAGAAGCGGATGTGCATGGCCCTCGGGGTCGAGAAGCTCGACGACGCGGCGGCCAAGCTCGGCGACATCCTCGACATGCAGCCGCCGCAGGGGCTCGTCGAGAAGGTGAAGGGGCTGCTGAAGCTGAAGTCTGTCGCCGACTCGCTGCCGAAGACCGTCTCGAAGGGGTCGTGTCAGGAGGTCGTCCTCGAAGGCGACGACGTCGACCTTTCGCTGCTCCCGATCCAGCGCTGCTGGCCGGCTGACCCTGCCCCGTTCATCACGCTTCCGGCGGTCATTACGAAGGACCCGAAGTCGGGCGTCCGCAACGTCGGCATGTACCGCATGCAGGTCATCGGCAAGAGCTCGACCTTCATGCACTGGCAGATGCACAAGGACGGGCGGGCGGACCTGCTCGCCTCCGAAGATGGGCGCATCGCTGTCGCAGTCGCTATAGGACTCGATCCCGTCACCGCGTACTCGGCGAGCGCCCCGCTTCCGCACCACCTCGACGAGCTCATGCTCGCCGGTTTCCTGCGCGGCGAGCCGGTCGAGCTCGTCCGCTGCAAGACGATCGACCTCGAGGTGCCGGTCAACGCGGAGATCGTGCTCGAAGGAACTGTGTCGAAGGACGACGTGGGCATCGAGGGCCCATTCGGCGACCACACCGGCTACTACTCGCACGCCGAGGAGTTCCCGATCTTCCGGATCTCGGCGATGACGATGCGGCGCGACGCGATCTACGCCTCGATCGTCGTCGGCAAGCCGCCGGCCGAGGATGCCTGGCTGGGCAAGGCGACGGAGCGCATCTTCCTTCCGGCGATCAGGATGACGCTGCCCGAGATCGTCGACTACGACCTCCCGGTCGCCGGCGCGTTCCACAACTGCGTCATCGTCTCCATCCGCAAGGCGTTTCCTGGCCACGCGCAGAAGGTGATGCACGCACTATGGGGCCTCGGGATGCTCTCGCTCTCGAAGTCGATCGTCGTCGTCGACGAGCACGTGGACGTGCACGACTACGCCGACGTCTTCTTCCGCGTCACCGCGAACGTCGACCCGAAGCGGGACATCTTGATCAGCGAAGGCCCGCTCGACCACCTCGACCACGCGCCCGGGCGACAGTTCTACGGCGGGAAGCTCGGCATCGACGCGACCCACAAGCTGCCTGAGGAGGATGCTCGCCCGTGGCCCGAGGAGATCGTGATGTCGGACGAGATCCGCGATCTCGTCACCCGCCGCTGGGCGGAGTACGGTCTTGGCGCAAGCCCGGAATCGGACTAGCGCCGATTCCGGACGCGCACTCCTAAAGGCGGCCGCTTTGCGGCCGCTGCTTGCGCGATGCCTCAGCCGCGCCTTCTCGTAGCACGCGTCCTGCGCAAAGTGCAGAATCCCCGCGTTGCGACAGACCGCACGTCGTTGACACACGGGACGGCTGGGCGATTGAATCCGGAATGGGGCATGACTTGAGCGACACAGGCCACGACACCGCGCATCTCCCCGGCCCGAGCCTCTGGCCGATCGGCTTCGCGATCGGGGTGGCATGCCTTCTCCTCGGCCTCGTCATCAGCTGGATCGTCGCCGCGATCGGCGCTGTGCTGGCGGTTGTCTTCGGCTTGCTCTGGGCGCGCGACGTCACGCGCGACGTGCGCGACGAGGTTCCGGCGATCGAGCCGGAGACGCGCGCGGTTGCCGACGCAGCGGCTGCTGCCACGCCCGCTGCAACTCCTGCGCCACTCCCGACCTATACGCGCTCGCGGTTCCTCGAGGCGTCGACGCTCGGCCTGGGCGCAGCGATTGGAGCAGTCGTCACGCTCCCCGTCCTCGGCTTCATGGTGCTTCCCTCGTTCACCAACCTCGAGGAGGGTGAGGCCGATCTCGGCCCGATCGACAACTTCCCCAAAGATAAGTTCATGATCGCGAGCTATCTCGCCAATCCGACGGCAGGTGAGGTCACCCGGCGCACTGCATTCGTTCGAAACAACGGCCCGTCCGAGTCGGGCGAGCCGAGCTTCACGATCCTCTACAGCCGCTGCGTGCATCTCGGCTGCCCGGTGCAGCCGAACGGCCCGATCGACGAGGCCGAGACGAAGAACGTGAACGGCGTCGAGTTGCGTCCGGTCCTTGCGCAGTCGTTCGGATGCCCCTGCCACGGCGGGCTCTACGACGCCGAGGGCAACCGGCAGGCAGGGCCTCCGGTGCGGTCGATGGACAGGTACGCGTTCTCGATCAAGGACGGTCACCTCGTTCTCGGTGAGCTCTTCGCCGTGGGCAACGTCTCCGGAACGGGCGCGAACGCGACGATCTCCCGGTACCCATGGTCGGTTCCCGGAACGCACGTCGACGGGATCGAAGCGTGGCTCTATCCCATCGTCCCGAGTCAGGTGACGGGTTAGCCCGTGGCCGCCAAGTCCAAGAAGGATCTGCTCGTCGAGAACGCGATCCTCGCGCCGCTCGACTGGGTCGACGAGCGCACCTTGGCAGTCCGTGGCACGAAGTGGTTCCTCTTCCGGAACGTGCCCCGCGACGTCAGCTGGGCCCAGACACTTGGCTCGGCTGCGCTGACCGCGTTCATCGTCATGGCAGTGACCGGTGTGATCCTCGCGATGTACTACGAGCCCTCGGCCTCCATCGATCCCGTCTCCGGCAAGTCCGTCGCCTACACGTCGATCGAGTCGATCACGAACGAGCTCACGCTCGGCTGGCTCGTCCGCGGAATGCATCGCTGGGGCGCGAGCGTCTTCATCATCCTGCTCTTCCTGCACATGGGCCGGGTGTTCCTGTTCGGCGCCTACAAGTACCCGCGCGAGCTGACCTGGATCACGGGAGTCCTGATCCTCGTGATGGGGATGCTCATGGGCTTCACGGGCTATCTCCTCCCCTGGGACCAGACTGCGTACTGGGCGACTGTCGTCGGGATCAACCTGAACGGGACGGCGCCCTTCGCCGGGCCATGGCTCGGGCAGTTCCTTGCGGGCGGGCCCGAGATCGGCTCCACCGCCTTAGCGAAGTTCTACGCCCTGCACATGCTCGCGATCCCAGGAGCCTTGATCGCGCTGATCGGTGTGCACATCTACCTCGTAACGCGCCTGGGCGTGTCCTCGCCGCCGTGGTCGGGCGAAGCCGCCGGCCGTGAGCGGCCGCCAGTGGAGCCGGAGGGCGCGCGCTCGGGGCTCGTCCGAGGCACCGGAGGCGGTGACTGATGGCGCGCGATCTCGGCGAGCTGAACCGCGAGGACTTCGCCCGCTACAAGGACGACGTCAAGAAGGAAGGGAAGCCCTTCTTCCCGCGCGCGCTCTACCACGACACGGTCATGTCGCTGATCGTCGTCTGCGTGATCACCGCGCTCGCAGTGATCTGGTACTACGACGCGGACGGCGTCGAGGCTGGGATTCTCGGGCCCTGGTACACGGAGCCCGCCGATCCGGCGACGACGAACTTCGTCCCACGTCCTGACTGGTACTTCTACTTCCTCTTCTACCTGCTCCGGATCTTCGAGTGGCCGGAGACGGTCGTCATCGCAACCGTCGGCATCCCGACGATCTGCCTCATCCTCCTGCTCGGGCTGCCGTTCTACGACCGGCGCCGCGAGCGCAGGCCGCTCCATCGCCCGGTGGCCATGGTCGCTGCCGTGCTCACGATCCTGTCGATGGCGACCCTGACGTGGAAGGGTGCGGTTGCGAAGGAGGCGCTCGGATCGGAGCTCGTGGCGCTCGTTCCTTCCTGGGCCGAGGAGCAGGGATTCGTCGGCAACGAGGAAGCGACGAAGGGCGCCAAGCTGTTCGCAGAGTCGGGCTGCCTCAACTGCCACACGTATCTCGGGCAGGGCGCCGGGAGTCTGGGTGCGCCCGACCTCTCCGAGATCGGCGCGAGGAACCACGCTGCCTACTTCGTCGAATACCTGACGAACCCGGCGAAGTTCAATAACACCGTGATGGGCTCGTACTTCTATCTCGGGCAGGAGAACCTCGCCGCGCTAGGCGCATTCCTCGAGGCCTCGAAGGGAACCAAGTAGCGCAACACCGGGGTCAGGTCCCGTTTGTTGCACGGAAGTCGTATGCAACAAACGGGACCTGACCCCACGTACGCCGCGTGTTGCACCACGTAGCCTTCAGTCATGCGCGTCTTTCTCGGCGTGACCGGAGCGTCGGGCGCTCCCTACGCCGAGCGCCTTCTTCGCGCGCTCGCGGCCGCCGACTGTGAGATCGGCCTCACGGCGTCGCGCTCCGGGATCGAAGTGCTCGCGACGGAGCTGTACGGCGACCCGTCTCTCGCACGCGAGGAGGTGCTCGAACGGTTTGTCGGGAGCGCGGCCGCGCAGGTCACCGTCTACGGGGAGAACGACTTCCGCAGCCCGTATGCGAGCGGGTCGGCGCGAGTCGATGCGTACGTGATCTGCCCATGCTCGATGGCGACGGTGGGGACGCTTGCCTCCGGAGCGATGCAGAACCTCATCCACCGGGCCGCGTCAGTCGCGCTGAAGGAGCGCCGCAAGCTCGTGCTCGTCCCTCGGGAGACACCGCTGTCCTCAATTCATCTTCGGGGGCTGGCCACGTTGAACGACGCGGGAGCCGTGATCCTCTTCGCAGCGCCGGGCTTCTACCACGGCCCCGAGACGATCAACGATCTCGTGGACTTCCTGGTCGCGCGTTGTCTCGACCAGATCGGGATCGACAACGCCCTCGTCAAGCGCTGGGGCGGATGACCTCATGCAACAGTCTGTTGCAAAGTCCGTCCAGCCTGTACTCGTGAGCCGGTGGGCCGAATGACGGGCAAGCAACAGTTTGTTGCAGAGTCCTTCGAGACCGGGACGCTTTCGCCCGAGGGTGTCCGCAGCATGTTCGACCGTATCGCTCCGGTCTACGACCTGATGAATCGTGTGATGACGGTCGGCCTCGATCAGCGGTGGCGCCGGCTTGCCGTTCGCGAGGTCGTCTGGCCTGGCGACCGCGTTCTCGACGCGTGCTGCGGCACCGGCGATCTCGCTGTCCAGGCCGAGCGCCGTGGCGGGCGGGTCGTCGGGCTCGACTTCTCCCCACGAATGCTCGAGCGCGCTCGCCTCAAGTCAGGGGCGATCGAGTGGGTTCAGGGGGACGCGCTCGCGCTGCCCTTCGGCGACGGTGAGTTCGATGCGGCGACAGTTGGCTTCGGCGTGCGCAACCTCGAGGATCTGGAAAGCGGCTTGTGCGAGCTCGCTCGGGTGCTCCGACCCGGAGGCAAGGTGGCCGTGCTCGAGATCACCCGCCCGCGCGGCATCCTTCGTCCGTTCTTCCGCCTCTGGTTCGACGTGCTCGTGCCCCTCGCCGGCAAGGTGCTCCCCGGCGGAAAGGCGTACACGTATCTGCCCGCAAGCGTGCGACGCTTTCCCGGTCCTGAGGATCTCTCCGCGCTCATGGAGCGCGCGGGATTCGAGAGCGTCCAGTACCGACTCCTCGGCGGTGGCACGGTGGCGCTGCATACAGGAGTGCGCCCGTGAGCGCACAGGCGGTGCTCCAAGCGGCACGGCCGTATCTCGAGGAGCTCGAAGAGCGGCTTGAGCGGGCGGTGGCGCGGTACCCCGGCCTTGTCGAGGCGGTCGGCCGGAATGCTCTTGCGGCGGGCGGCAAGCGGCTTCGGCCTCTGCTCGTATATCTGACGGCCTCGGATCGCGAAGCGGCGTTGCGTGCGGGCGTCGCGGTTGAGCTGGCGCACGTCGCCACGCTCGTTCACGACGACCTGATCGACGGGGCCGAGCTTCGGCGCGGACGCTCGTCGGCCTGGCACGAGCACGGCGCGTCCGCAGCTGTCGCCGGCGGGGACTACCTCTTCTCCCGTGCGTTCTGGGAGCTCGCGGACAGCGGTGATCTCGACGGCGTCGACATCCTTGCTCGCGCGTGCCTCGCGATCGTCAGGGGTGAGGCTTTGCAGCGACAGCAGCTACACGATCCGGAGACCTCCGTCGAGGCGTACCTCGAGCGCATCGCACTGAAGACCGGGAGACTCTTCGAGGCTGCATGCCTCCTCGGCTCGCGCGACGAACGCCTGGGCGCGTTCGGCCTTGCGCTCGGGATCGCGTTCCAGGTCGCCGACGACATCCTCGACTGCGCGGGTGAGACGATCGAGACGGGCAAGATTCCCGGAGCCGATCTCCGAGAGGGCGTGCCGACGCTGCCGCTCATCCTGGCCGCCCGCGAGGACGAAGTCGTTCGGCGTGCACTCACGGGCGGACCACAGCAAGGAGCACTCGTGCGGGTCGCCGAGACGAGTGCGCTCGAACGATCCAGAGAACTAGCGCTCGACTACGCTAGGGAGGCGAGGGAATTCCTCCGGGGTGAGCCCGAGCTGGAGGCGCTCACGCACATCGTCATCGACCGGGAGCGTTAAGTAGTGGCCGTCGTCGAGCTGAGCACCCTAGCGGGAATCCAGGAGAAGATCGAAGCCGGAGAGCGCCTGGACTTCGAGGACGGCGTCGCGCTCCTCGAGTCCGACGACCTCCTGACTCTCGGCGAGCTCGCCGACGAGGCGAGACGGCAGCGGGGCGGAACCGACGAGGTGTACTTCGTCCAGAACCTCTACGTCAACCAGACGAACGTCTGTCGCGTGAAGTGCAAGTTCTGTGCCTTCGCGGCGACGCGGAAGCAGGAGCACGCCTACACCTTCACGAGCGAGGAGCTCGTAGAGGACGTGCTCCGACAGCGCGAGGTGACCGGGTTCACCGAGATCCACATGGTCAACGGCGAGAACCCGCACGTGGACTTCGCGTTCTACCGCGACACGATCGCGGAGCTTCACAACGCGCTCCCGGAGGTGCACCTCAAGTGCTACACGGCGTCCGAGATCCACCATATGACGACGCTTTCGGGGCTCACGCACGAGGAGGTTCTCGTCGAGCTCAAGGCCGCTGGGCTCGGGTCGCTTCCCGGAGGTGGCGCCGAGGTGTTCGCCGACCGGGTCAGGCGCCTCGTCGCTCCCGGCAAGGAGAGCGCCGATATCTGGTTCCACGTCCATGACACCGCGCACGCGCTCGGGATCCCGACGCATTGCACGATGCTCTACGGGCATGTCGAGACCTACGAGGAGCGCGTCGATCACCTCATCCGGCTCCGCGACCAGCAGGACCGCTCGGGTGGGTTCCTCGCGTTCATCCCGCTTGCGTTCCATCCCGAGAACACCGTGTTCGAGCGCCGCGGCTGGCGCCACACCACCGGCGCGGACGACCTGAAGATGCTCGCGTTCTCGCGGCTGATGCTCGACAACGTCCCGAACATCAAGGCGTACTGGATCATGATGGGGATGCCGCTGGCGGCCGTCGCGCTCCACTTCGGGGCGAACGATGTCCAGGGCACGGTCGTGCGCGAGGAGATCTTCCACGCCGCCGGAGCCCGCACCGAAACCGAGCAGAAGATCGAAGAGCTCGTCCGCTTCGTGCGTGAGGCCGGCCGGATTCCCGTGCAGCGCGACACGCTCTACGGCGAGATCCACCGTTGGAGTTGAGACGGACGCCGTCATGAGTCGCGAGGGTGCGCGTGACAAGACGCCGAAGCCGCCATCGGCCGCGGGCACGCCGATCTGGGTCTGGTTGGTCTACGCGTTCGGCATCTTCGCTGCGGTGATCTTCGCGCTCTCGATCCTGTTCACGGCAGGCGCACCTCTGCTGTCCGACGACGTCGACCAGACGGTCAACGTCTCTATACCGGCGATCGTTCTCTGGGGCGGATTGATGGCGCTTGCTGGCGGGCTTTGGGTCTGGCGGCGAAGGCAGGGCCGGCGATGACGCGTCTCGGAAGGATCTCGTACGTGAATATGGCGCCGGTCTTCTACCGGCTCGAAGCCGACGTCGAAGAGGTCTCGGGAGTCCCGACCGAGCTCTCTCGGATGCTGCTGGACGGAGAGCTCGACATCGCACCGATCCCGTCGATCGAATATGCGAGAAACGCCGACACCCTCCGGATCCTCCCACGGCTCTGCGTCTCGTCCGAGGGCGCCGTGGACTCGATCCAGCTCGTGAGTCGGATCCCGTTTGCGCAGGTGCGCTCCGTGGCTGTGACCCCGGAGAGCGCGACCTCGGTCGTCCTCGTCCGGATCCTCATCCCCAGGGCCGAGATCGTCCCGCTCGGAACAAAGGCCGACGCGACGCTGCTGATCGGAGACGCCGCGCTGCAGAGCGCATTCGAGGATCCCACTCCGCACTACGACCTCGGTCGGCTCTGGCTCGAGCGGACGGGACTGCCGATGGTGTTTGCCGTGTGGGCCGCGCCCGACCCGGTCGTCGACGGCTTGCTCGATCTCGAGCATGCATTCGTCGCCTCCGTCCGGCTCGCGCGTTCAGAGCCTGAGCGATTGGCGAGGCAAGCAAGCGAGACCTACGGCTATCCGCCCGGCTTCCTCGCGCGCTACTTCGAGAAGCTGCGCTACAGCTTCGGACCGCGGGAGCGCGCGGGTCTCTATACGTTCCTCGAGATGGCCCGCGACGTCGGTGAGCTCGACCACGTCCCCGAGCTCCGCTTTGTGCGGCAAGAGGTGCCTGCGTGAGCCTCTCGGTCCATGCAGAGAACCCAAGCAACAGTCTGTTGCAAGCGTTGCCAGCCGTCGGCGAGGTGCTGGAGAAGGCGCTCGACGGCGAGCGCATCACCGACGACGACGCGATCGCGCTCCTGCGGTCGCGCGACCTCGTCGCGGTCGGGCGGGTGGCGAACGAGATTCGAAGCCGGTTGACCGACCCGTCGCGCGTCACCTTCATCATCGACCGAAACCTCAACTACACGAACGTGTGCGTCACCGACTGCGACTTCTGCGCGTTCTATCGACGTCCGGGCGACCAGCGAGAGGGCTATCTCCTGCCGAAGCCCGTCATCTACAAGAAGATCGAGGAAACGCTCGCGATCGGCGGCACAGGGCTCCTCATGCAGGGCGGCCACCACCCCGACCTCGGGATCGACTACTACGAGGACCTCTTCCGCTCGATCAAGGCGCGCTACAAGATCCATCTGCACGCGCTCTCACCGCCCGAGATCCAGCACATTTCGCGGCGCTCGAAGCTGACGATCGCGGAGACTCTCACGCGCCTGCGCGACGCGGGCCTCGACTCCGTTCCCGGCGGAGGCGCCGAGATCCTCGTCGATCGCGTGCGGGCGATCATCGCTCCGAAGAAGACGAAGTCGGACGAATGGCTCGACGTCATGCGCCAGGCGCACCGGCTCGGCATGTCGACGACCGCGACGATGATGTACGGCCACGTCGAGACGCTCGAGGAACGGGTCGAGCACATGCGGCGTGTCCGCGAGCTGCAGGACGAGACGCACGGCTTTCGCGCCTTCATCTCGTGGACGTTCCAGCGCGACGGCAACCGCCTCGACGACCTCGTCTCGGACGACGACCGCCCGACCTCCTTCGACTACCTGCTGACGCAGGCGGTGTCCCGCATCTACCTCGACAACGTCCCGCACATCCAGTCGTCGTGGGTGACGCAGGGGATGAAGGTCGGCCAGGTCGCCCTTGGTTTTGGCGCCGACGACATGGGCTCGGTGATGATCGAGGAGAACGTCGTCTCGGCCGCGGGTACGACGCACCGCACGACGACCGACGAGCTTGTCCACCTCATCAAGGCGATGGGGAAGACCCCGGTGCAGCGAGACACGCTGTACCGCGAGGTCAAGGTCTACTGCTAGTCCTTGCCTAAACCGGAAATCCGCTCGCGCGGAGTTCCGTTCGCGCGAGACGCCTAAGGGCGGCCGCTTCGCGGCCGCGGCGCTTTCTACCTCGAGCGTTTGGTGATCCGGTCGAAGGCGACGAGCGCAACCACCGCGAAACCGATCAGCCCCGCCCCGATCCAGTTCCACGGCATACCGACGTCGATGGGCTCCGCTTGCACGCTGCGGACGAGCGACTCGACGACGAACGCCGGTGAGATTCCCGACTTGTCCTGCCGCGCAATGGCAACGAGCTCCGCGAGCCGATCGGTGCCGATGTCGTTGCTCCAGGCGCCGAGCTCCGTTCCCACCAGCACGACGAGCGTCCCGTCGAGGTCGGCCTCACGCGCGATCTCCGCTGCGATCGCGTTGGGCCCGCCGGCGATCTCGCTCGCCGCGGATGCAGGCATGAAGGCGACCTTGGGGTTTGAGCCGACGATCAGAGGAAAGTTCCCGGCCTCGATGTCGCTGACCACCGATCCATTGTCGTACGAGACAGGCACCTGGCCGAACGCCTCTACGGCGCGGCCAATGGCCGTGGCCGGTGAGTGCGCGTGGGCACCCGAGGCGAACGCGAGACTCGCGAGCAGGAGGACAAGGACGTAGCGCGTCATGCACTCAGGCTATTCGGATCTTGTAAATGCCTGCAAATCGAGCACCGGCCTTCGGTACCCTCGACGAGCCGTGGCTCGCCTCCTGCTCGTCTCTGCGTTCACCGCCCTCGCCGTCGCAGGCGTGTTGTCGCCGGCGGCCGCAGCTCAGACCACGCAACTGCTGCCCGGCGTGACGTACGAGACCGGGGTGCAGTTCACCCCGCACGGCCCGGTGTCGCTCCACATCGTCAGGGGGCCGCGGCCCGTCGGGCTCTACCGGCTTCGGCCGGTGCTCTCCAACGAGTCGGTCGTCCTGCGCGAGACCGTTTCGGCGATGCAGCGGCGGCTGACGACCCAAGCAACATCGGTCGGCGTGAACGGCGACTACTTCTCGTTGACGGACGGGCGACCGAGCGGAATCCTTCTCCGGGACGGTGTTCTCGCGACTCCGCCGAACCCGTCTCGTTCGAGTGCGGGAGTCACTCTCGATGGGCTGCTCGACGTTCGCAAGGTGCGCTTTCTGGGCACCTGGCGCGGGAACGGTCAGCGACGTGCGCTGAACTTCCTGAACAAGGCTCCCGGGACCAACGGAATCTCGCTCTTCACGACCGACTGGGGCTCGGCAACGCCACGGATCGAGGGTTCAGTGGCCGCCGTCCTCGCTCCGTTCACGTCCGCGACTCCGAACGCCGACCTCGCGGTCCCGGTCGTCGCGACGTCCCAGAACGGCCCCGTCACGATCTCGCCGGGAACGGCCGTGCTGGTTGCCCGTGGCACTGCAGCGGCCAAGCTGCAGGCCGAGGCGCAGCCCGGAACGACGGTGACGCTGAGGCTCATCCTCCAGCCGGATTGGTCTACGGTCGCCGACGCAATCGGTGGAGGGCCGGTGGTCGTGCGCGACGGCGCGCCCGTATATCGGTCGAACGAGGCCTTCACGACCTCGCAGCTCGTCCCTCGCGGGCCTCGCAGCGCGGTGGGCCAGCGCGCCGACGGGAGCGTTCTTCTCATCACGACCGACGGGCGTCAGCCCGGCTTCTCGGTCGGGATGACGAACTTCGAGCTCGCCCAGACGCTGGTGCGACTCGGAGCCGTTCGCGGAATGGCGCTCGACGGGGGCGGGTCGGCGACGCTGGCCTTCGAGGGCACCGTGCTCAACTCGCCATCCGACGGGAAGGAGCGTGCGATATCGACCGCGCTCATGCTCCAGTACTTCGGGGTGTACGCGCCCCCGCCGCTCGAGGCCGTCGTCTCGCCGAACGGCGATGGTGTCGCTGAGGGGCAGGCGCTCTCGTTCAAGGTCGTTCGCCCATCGACGGTCACGGTCACGCTCACTGCGCCGGACGGGACGGTCGCCGCACAGGAGGCGGGTGGCCGCGAGCCCGGAACCTACGAGGTCGCCTTCCCACCACTTCCTCCGCCTCCACCCCCGCCGCCTGAAGGCGAGCCGCCACCTGAGCCCACCGAGCCTCTGCCGCCGGCGGAGGGTCGCTGGACGCTCACGGTCACGTCGACCGATGACCAAGGATTGAGCTCGTCGGCCACGCGCCGGTTCGCGGTCAACTCGACACTCGGCTTCCTCCGCGTCGAGCCAAGCCGGCTCTTCCTTCCCCCGGCGGGCCGGAACGCGGCGATCCAGTGGACGCAGACACGCGCGGCCCGCGTCAAGGTGACGGTCGAGACGAACGAGGGGATTCTCGTCCGCACCGTCGCGAACCTGCGCCTCGAGCCGGGAGGGCAGTCGATCCTGTGGAACGGGCGCGCGAGCACCGGGAAGCTCGTCTCCGGCGGGCGCTACGTCGTCCGGGTCACGGCCACGAACGAGCTCGGGGCGGTTTCGCTCACACAGCAGCTGATCGTGCGCAGAACCGCGTAGGTCAGCCATCCTCGTCAGTACAGTCCCGCCGTGCTCGTCGCCTCCGTCCTGAGCGGGATCACCGACGCCATCACCTCGGCGATCGGCGACTACGGCCTGTACGCGGTCTTTCTCCTCATGCTGGTCGACGCGGTGCTTCCGGCCGCCAGCGAGGTGGTGATGGTGTACGGCGGCGCGGTGGCCGCAGGGGCGTTCGCGGGGCAAGACGTCGTTCTCTTCGGGCGGACGATCGACGACGGCCTCGCCGCGTATGTCGCGATCGCGCTGGCGGGAACGAGCGGGTACACGCTCGGATCGATGGGAGGGTGGGCCATCGGCCTCTACGGCGGGCGGCCGTACGTCGAGCGCCACGGTCGCTGGCTCCATCTGGACGCGGGAAAGCTCGACCGGGCCGAGCGCTGGTTCGAGAGGTGGGAGGACTGGGCCGCCTTCCTCGGACGGTTGACGCCGGTCGTGCGTTCGTTCGTGTCGATTCCGGCGGGCGTGATGGAGGTGCCCTTCGTCCGCTACACGCTGCTCACGTTGGCCGGCTCCGCGATCTGGTGCTTCGCCTTCGCCGGGATCGGGTACGCGGTGGGCGAGAGTTGGGAGGACTTCCATCACGCATTCAGGTATGTCGAATACGTCGTGGCTGCGGCGATCGGCGTGACCGTCGTGTGGCTCGGGGTTCGGTACGTGAGGCGCCGCCGGAGGCGCATCGGCGAGGACGCGCCCGCCGGTTGATGAATCGGGGATCCGCATTCCCGGAGCTACACTCGCGACCGTGAGTCAGCAGATCCCACTCATCGACGTCAAGGCGCAGTACGAGCCCTTCATCCCCGAGCTCGAGGCGCGCTTTTCGGCTGTTCTCGAGTCCGGTCGCTTCATCTTCGGGCCCGAAGTGGAGGCGTTTGAGCAGGAGGCGGCGGCGTTTCTCGGGGTTCCGCATGCGATCGGCGTTGCGAATGGAACCGACGCGCTGGTCATCGCCCTGGAGGCGCTCGAGATTGGTCGCGGTGACGAGGTGATCTGCCCGGCGTTCACGTTCTACGCCACCGCCGAGGCGATCGCTCGCGCGGGGGCCACGCCGGTCTTCGCCGACATCGATCCGACCACGCTCAACCTCGATCCGGAGGATGTCGCTGCGCGGATTACCCCGCGAACGAAGGCGATCACGGCCGTGCACCTCTTCGGGCGGCCGGCTCCGTTGGAGGCGCTTGCAGCCCTGGGGCTCCCGCTCATCGAGGACGCGGCGCAGGCGTTCGGAGCCGAAGGCGTGGCGACCACGGGCATCTGCTCGACTTTCAGCTTCTTTCCCACCAAGAACCTCTTCGCACTGGGCGACGGCGGCCTCGTGACGTGTCTCGACGACGATCTCGCCGAGCGCGTGAGGATGCTCCGCTTCCACGGGTCGCGCGACAAGACGACCTTCGAGCTCGTCGGGACCAACTCGCGACTCGACGCAGTACAGGCGGCGATGTTGCGCGTCTTCCTCCCGCACCTCACCGGGTGGAACGCCGCCCGTCGCGAAGCGGCGGCACGCTACGCCGACCTCGGCCTTGGCGAGGCGGTCGAGCTCCCCGTCGACGAGCGGGGCCACGTGTACCACATGTACGTCGTTCGGACCTCCCGCCGCGGTGACATCGCGCCGGCCTTGGCGGAGGCCGGAATCGCGTCCGCGTCGTATTACGTCACGCCTCTCCACCTGCAACCGGCGCTTGCATATCTCGGATACGAGAGCGGCTCGCTCCCCGAGACGGAGCGGATGGCTGCCGAGAACCTGGCGCTGCCGATGTGGGGCTGCATCGGCTCAGACGAGCAGGAACGCGTCGTCGAGACGGTGCGCGCAGCGGTCGGCGTCCCGGCATGAGAGTGCCCGCCGCCGATCTAGCCACGACTTCGTGGCTTAGAGCCACAAAGTCTTCCCCGGTCGCGTGGGGCGGTTGGCGGGGGTGAGAAGCCCGGTAAACAGGCACCGGCTCTGGCAGGTCGCCGTCGACGCTGCGCTGATCGTCGCCGCCTGGATCCTCTCCTGGTACGTGCGCTTCGATGCGCGCCCTCGGTACTACGACCGCTATCTCGAATGGGACGTCGTCGTTCTCGTCGTCGCGGTCATGCTCCCCGTCTTCGTCGCCTTCGGGTTCTACAACCGCTGGTGGCGGTACGTCTCGACGCAGGACATGTGGGGCGTTCTCCGCGGCGTCACCACCGCCGTGATCGCCACGTTCCTCGTCTTCACGCTGCTCGACTTCCATCCCGCGTCCGTACCGCGCGGGATCTGGATCGTCGACCTGCTTCTCCTCCTCGCGTTCGTCATGGGAGTGCGCCTGCTCGCGCGGACGCTCATCGAGCGCCCCTCCGCCAGCTCGATCGTCGCGCGTGGCAAGGAGGTCGTCATCGTGGGAGCGGGAGACGCCGCGCAGATCATCCTCCGCGAGATGCTGCGGAACCCGTCGCTCGGATACACGCCGATCGGTCTCGTCGACGACGACCCGCGCAAGAAGAACCTCCGGCTGCACGGAGTCCGCGTGCTCGGAACGTCCGCCGAGCTCCGCCAGATCCTGCGCGATCGCTCACCGGACGAGCTCCTGATCGCGATTCCGTCCGCCTCCGGTGACGTGCGCGAGAAGATCGTCGAGGTCGCTCGCGCTGAGAAGGTGCCGGTCAAGACGCTGCCCGGGCTCCACGAGCTCATCGCAGGCGACTTCAACCTCACCGGCCAGATCCGCCCGGTGGAGGTCGAGGACCTCCTGGGCCGTGAGCCCGTGGAGGCCGATTTGGGCTCGATCGCGAGCTATCTGACCGACGAGGTGGTGCTCGTGACCGGAGCTGGAGGCTCGATCGGGTCCGAGCTCTGCAGGCAGATCGCACGCGTCGCCCCGACGCGGCTGGTGCTGGTCGACAACTCGGAGCCGGGGCTCTTCGAGATCGAACGAGAGCTCGTCGGCGAGCGTGGATTCCACGCCACCGCCGCGGTGTTGGCCGACGCAGGAAATGCAACCAAGATGCGCCAAGTCTTCGAGAAGTACCGCCCCGCGGTGGTGTTCCACGCCGCGGCGTACAAGCACGTCGCTCTCGTCGAGGCCAATCCGGTCGAGGCAGTACGCAACAACACCCTCGTCACCCGCACCGTCGCGGACGTTGCAGTCGAGTTCGGGGCGAAGCGGTTCGTTCTCATCTCCACGGACAAGGCCGTGCATGCAAAGGGCGTGATGGGTGGCACGAAGGCACTCTGCGAGTGGATCGTCGAGGCCTGGGGGCATCGTGACGACACGACGACGAAGTTCTGCGGCGTTCGCTTCGGGAACGTCCTCGGCTCGTCGGGCAGCGTGATCCCGATCTTCCGCAAGCAGATCGCTCGCGGCGGGCCCGTCACCGTCACGCACGCGGAGATGACGCGCTACTTCATGACGATTCCGGAGGCCGTCCAGCTCGTCATCCAGGCCGGTGCGATCGGTGGTCGTGGGCAGGTCTACGTGCTCGACATGGGCGAGCCCGTGAAGATCGTGGATCTCGCCGACACGATGATCCGCCTCTCGGGGAAGGAGCCTGGCGTCGACGTCGCGATCGAGGTCGTCGGCCCGCGGCCGGGCGAGAAGCTGCACGAGGAACTGTGGTCGGACACCGAGACCGTGACTCCCTCGACGCACGAGGCGATCCTCCTCGTCACGCGTCCTCCGATCGACGCGGACTGGCTCGAGGACGAGCTCGACGAACTCGGAAGGCTGGTCGAGGCCGGCGAGACCCTAGAGCTGGTCGGCCGTCTGAACGCGATCGTCGGAGCGCCTCGCCGGAACGGTGTCGAGGCCGGAGATGGCGCGGGCGCCGTCGAAACGGCGCCTGCGTCCGAGATCGTCTGAGCCCTATCAACCGGGGCTCTAACCGATCGGGGTCCCTGCGTTCTACTCCTCGAGCGCCGAGAGCAGCAGATCGAGCAGCACAGCGGGATCGCGACCAGCGGCCACGGACCCCGTAGTTCGCTTCGAAAGCTCGAGGTCGTCAGCGGAGCGAAGCGGTCGAAGGCGCCCGTCGGTGATGAGCGCTTCGTCGACAGCGCCGACCTTCCCAGCGAAGGTCGTGTAGACCGGCACGCTGAGAGCGACTGCCTCGCGGTTCATCGTTCCTCCTGCGGAGACCACGAGATCAGCCAGCGCGACGAGGCTCTGCGCGTCAACGGCGCTTACCGGCAGAGAGAGGGACGGCAGCTTCTTCGCCGCGATCGCATGGCGCTGCTCGACCGTGCGAGGGAGGACAACAGCCTGCACGCCTGGGTCATGGCCGAGCCGCTCGAGCACGTCGGCGAAGAGCGGGTTGCCGTGTCGGTGGTAGAGGGATACCTCGGGCGGCGTGCGGACGACCACGAGCACACGAGCGCGGTCGAGGCCGAGCTCCTCGAGGACCGCCTCGTCTGGCGCAAATCCGTGGAGGTAGTACTCCTCCTTCAGCCCGGGGTACCGACGCACCTTCGAAGCGGAGGCTCCGAGCCGATTGAGCCGATCTTGCGGGATCGCCTCCGGAACGACAACGCGCCGTGCCGCTCGGCAGCCGAGCCCGTGCTGGGCTCGTGCGAACTCGTAGTCGAATGCGTAGGCGGATGGGATGCCGAGCGAGCGCGCCACGAGCGGGAGCTCGTGCGAGGCGTGGGAGAGGGCGATGTCGAACCCTCGGCCCTTCGCAAACTGTCGAAGCGCACGTAGGCGTCCGGTCATTGCTCTCGCCTTTCCGAGCGAGCTCGCGCCGCCGTGCCGCGGCCCCACGACGGAATGCGGAATTCCGTGGAGCGCGAGCAGCTCGAGTGTCTGCGCGTAATCGCGCGTCGTGACGGCGACCTCGTGTCCCCGCTCGCCCAGAAGACCCATGAGCGGCCGGAAGAACGGCACCTGCGGCGAGTTCGAGATGTCGATCCAGACGTGCACGACCGGACCCTAGCCGGGAGCGCCGCGGTCTCTGCCCCGATAGAGGCAGTCTTAGTACCGTGCACGTGCCTGACGACGAGCAACTCACTGACCAATGGGGGGGCCTCTCGGGAGGTCGGTGAGCCACGAAGAGCGTGTCCGCATCGCCCGCGTCCTGATCCGAAGGCATGGCCGAGAGGAGGGAACGCGGCGCCTCGCTCATGGGGTCAGTGTCAACTGCGAAGCGATGGGTGTCCCGGAGCGATTCGACGAAGATCTGACGGTTCGCTGGACAGCCCGGATTGCAGACGCTCTTGACGCAGGTGACGGCGAGGACTTCGACGGCTTCCTCAGCCTTCACCCCGAGCTTCTGCGAGGCGATCCTCTGGGCCTGCCTGAGTGGCTGGAGCGGGAGCCCTCGAACTCATCGCTGCTATAAGGACTCCCGATGCAAACGAGGCGGTGGGATAAGCGATTTGCTTCTCGTCCGAGGGCAAGATCGCGCAGCGCGGCGTGGGCGCCGCACGTAGATAGCCGCAACTTCACGTAATGGACACGCGCCAGCTCTCAGCATTCTGCGCGGTCGTCGAACGACGAAGCTTCTCACAAGCCGCCGAGCGACTCGGTGTCACACAGCCGGCTGTGTCGCTCCAGGTCCGCGCGCTCGAAAAGCGGCTCGGCACTCAGCTTCTCGATCGCTCCGGCCGCCGGGTCGAGCCGACCGAGGCCGGCTGGCGCCTCTACCGCGGCGCACAGCGCATGCTGGCGCTCGAGGACCAGATCGTGGCCGGAGTCGCGGCGTCGGCGGAGGGAGAGCTCACCGGCGACCTTGTGCTCGGAGCATCCACCGGCCCGGCAGCGATCGCCGTCCCGGTCGCGCTCTGCGAGTTTCAGCACGAGAACCCGGACGTGCGAGTGTTCCTGACCGTCTCTGACACCCACTCAATCGTCGAACGTGTAGCCGCGCGTGAGCTCGAGCTTGGCATCGTCGGCGCCTCACGGCGCCACCGAGGCGTTCGGTTCGAGCCGTTCTTCTCGGATCAGGTGATCCTCGCGTGCCCGCCGGGGCACCGGTTCGCCGATCGCACTGTCACGCTCGACGAGCTGCGCGGGGAGTCGCTGATCCTCATGCAGGAAGGCGCCGGCGTGCGGCAGATCGTGGAGGACGGCCTTCGCCGACAGGGCGTACGTCTTCGTGAGCTGGACGTCCGGCTCGAGCTCGGCTTGCAGGAGTCGGTGCGGCGAGCGGTTGAGGCCGGTTACGGTGTCACCTTCATCTCGCGGACGGCGGTCGAGTCCGATCTCGCCGCAGGCACCCTCGCCGAGGCACGCGTACAGGGGCTCGAAGCGACACGCGAGATCTCGCTCGCATCGGCAACGGGAAGGGCGCGTTCTCGCGTTGCCGAGTCGTTCGTCGCGTTCGCGCGAACGCGGCTGGCCGCGTGATCGTTCGCTGGGGCATCGGCCAACTCAGCGGGCTTCTCGATGAGCTCGCAATCGAACATCCTCTTCTCGTGACGACGGCACGGTTCGTCCATCTCGAGCTCCCCGTCAGCACGCGCTTCGACGGCGTGCAGAGGCATTCGCCGCTCGAGATCGTCTCCGCTGCGACCGCGGCGGCGTCTGGAGCGGACGGCCTCGTCGGACTCGGCGGTGGAAGTGCGATCGACACGTCCAAGGCGGTCTCGGCGGGTACCGGCCTGCCGCTCGTCGCCGTCCCCACGACGTATGCAGGCGCTGAATGGACGCCGTACTTCGGCATGCGCGACGCCGCCCGACGTCTGAAAACGGGAGGCTCCGGTGCGAACACGGTTGCCGTTGTCTACGAGCCGACGTATACGCTCGGTCTCCCGCGCGAGGAAACCGTCGGCACAGCGATGAACGCGCTCGCCCACTGCGCAGAGGCGCTCTACGCGGGACCGTGCCCGGACGGCTCGCTCGGAGCGGAGCTCGTCGCCCGCTGGCTGCCGGTGGTCGTCGCCGATGGCGGGGACCTCGACGCTCGGACCGGTCTCCTCGAAGGAGCGATGCACGCTGGCATGGCGCTGGCCGAACGAGGGCTCTTCCTCGCGCACGCGATGGCGCAGGCGCTCGGTGGGCGTTACGGCCTTTCGCATGGGGCAATGAACGCCATCTGCCTCGCTCCGGCGCTTCGCTTCAATGAAAGGGTCGTACCGGAAGCGATCGCGAGCTTCGGACGATCGCTCGGCGTCGAGGACCCCGCGGCGAGGGTGGAGGAACTCGCGCGGCTCGGTGGATTCGCGCGGCTGCGGGACTTCGGCGTGCCCGAACGCGAGCTAGCGGTCGTCGCTGAATCCGCCGCTCTCAGGCCGGGCGTCAGCGCCAATCCGCGCCCCGCCTCAGGGGCGGACATCCTCGAGCTCCTTATCGGCATCTGGTGACCCGGTCGTTCCAGGACGGGCGATGACGACGAGTGCCTGAACGGCAAGCTCCTCGAGCGCGTATGAGCGGAAGCGCGGCGCGAGGTCGAGGCTACGAAGTGCCGTCAGCTGCTCAGCGGTCGGGTGTGTCGCAGCGTTGGCCAGGATCGTGAGCCCGGCATCGGCGAACGAACGGAGGTAGTCGGGCTCACGGAGCCGGTTCTGGTACATCACGCTCGAATTGAGGAGCCGCCACACTCGGTCGGAGTACCGAAGGAAGTTGTACGGCGAGAGGCCGGCGTCCGCGTCGCAGAAGTGGTCGCGAAGGTCGATACGTGAGCTGATGACCCCATCGGGCCGAAGGAGGCGGCGGCATTCGGCGAGGATGGGAACGATGTCCTTCGCCGGAATGTGCTCGAGCGTGTTCGTGCTCGACACGAAGTCGATCGACTCGGATCCAAGTCCCGTTGCGCGGGCATCCTGCGGCGCGAGGTAGGCGATACCGAAACGCTCTTCGAGCTCCGCCGCCGATTCGACGGCGCCCGCTCCGGGATCCTGGAGCGGGCGCCCGGCCACTTCCTCGAGCTCTCCGTGCAATCGGTGTAGACGCTCGATCGTGGTGTTCACGAGCTCGAGGCGCAGGTTCGGTCGGATGTCGACCAGCACCTGTCTGTGCACGCCCAGTGACCAGTAGGACAGCTGGATCGCAAGATCCCAGCCGGCTCCGAACTCGTAGAAGACAGCTTCGCCGACGGGTCGCCGTGGGTCGTGCTCCATGTAGGCGTCGTGATGACTGAGTGCCCGCGCGAACTTCCGCCTGAACGTGGCTTCGGACGTCGGGAGCGACCCGGAGACGCGCCGCTGGAAGGCGTAGTTCACGCTTTCCGACGCCGGGAGCGCGCCGATTCCCTTCTGGAGAACGGCCTTGGCGAGCCAGCGCACGGCAGCTGAGCTTATCGGGGCTTGACGGATCGGGCGTCCGGGGGGACCATCCGCGCATGATCGTCGAGTACGCAGGCCTCGTCTCAGCCTTCGCGCTCCTAGCGGCGACTCTCAGCGGCTCGTACGGTCAGAACGTCGCGGCGGTCTTCGCTTCGGGTGCTACCGGAATCACGTCCGTCGCGAAGGCCGCGCGCTCGGAGAAAGTGTCGCCGGCCGACGCAAAGGCGGCGTACAAGCGTGCGCCGTACGCGAAGCCCGCGTTGAAGTACCTGTACGCGATGGGGTGGATCGGCGGGAAGAAGAACCCCGGTCAATGCGGACTGACACTGCTCGGTCAGGACGCCGCGACGGATCAGACCCGGCGCCAGATTCGCTCCAACCCGAAGCTCATGGCGCAGTTGCGCAAGCGCGCGGTGAGTGTCGGTGCGGCAGCGTCCGCCCTCGTCAAGGGCGTCGTCTCGGCTTGCGCATGAGCGCGATGGAAACCTGAGCCCGCGGCCGCAAGGCGGCCGCCTTCAGGGATTCTTGCGCGACGGGAACTCGCGCGAGCGGATTCCGGTCTTGCGCAGAGTTCAGGCTGCTTCGGGAGCGGGTTGGCGGCGTCCGCCGAGCACGCGGCGGAGGCTCACGATCCCGAGCACGGTCGACCCGTCGACAACCGGAAGGTGGCGAAACCCGTTGTCGAGCATGATCTGCGCGGCGTCGTCGAGCGGAAGGTCCGGAGGCGCTGTGATCGGGTCGGGCGTCATCCATTGCCGGACCCGCGCTTCGCTCGTGTGGACCCGTGCAGCCATTGCCCTGAGCATGTCGCGCTCGCTCAGGATCCCGATCAGGCGGCCGAAGTCCTTCACGATGACGGCGCCGACATTCACTGCGCTCATCTTCTCGGCGACCTCTCCCAATGTGTCCTCGGGGGCGACCGTGATGAACGTCGGCTTGACGATGTCCGCCAGCGTGCTCATTGAACGGACGAGTGTAACCATCGTCACCCGCCCTCGTCATGGTGATAACGATACGTAATGACAGAAATAAGGAAGTGCGCTAGGATGCGACCCGTGCGCAGCAACGCCTCGTTCGACGTGCTCGTGATCGGTAGCGGCGCCTCGGGACTTGCGGCGGCAGTAGCTGCCGATCTCTCGGGAGCGCGAGTCGGCCTCGCGACGAAGACTGCCGTGCAAGCGTGCAACTCGGCGAAGGCGCAAGGCGGGATCCAGGCGGCGTTTGGCGACGACGACTCGCCCGAGATCCATGCCGAGGACGTCATGCGCAGCTCGCACGAAACGGCAGATCCGCGACTTGTCGCCGTGCTCACCGGCGAGGCGCCGTCGGCGATCCACTGGCTCGAGGAGCTCGGCGTCGAGTTCACGCGGTCGAACGGTGGGTACCGCCTCGCGCGTTGCGGAGGAGCGAGCCGGAAGCGGCTCCTCCAAGTCGGCGACCGCACCGGGCACGCGATAACGAAGGCGCTCCGGGATACATACGAGGCGAGTGCCGGAGCCGAGCTGCCACACCATGCTCTGGTCGGGCTCGAGCCCGCCTCGAGCGGCTGGACGGCTTCATTCCAGACAAAGGACGGCGTGGTCGAGATCACGGCCGGATCCGTCGTGCTTGCCGCTGGCGGGCGCTGCTATGCGGAGGCCGAGGACCGTGGCGAGCTCTCGACGAATCATCCAAACGCCACCGGGGAGGTCACTCGGATCGCTGTCGAGACCGGCGCGCAGGCGCGCGACCTCGACGCGCTGCAGTACCACCCGAATGGAGGCGCCTGGCCGGCGACGATGCAGGGCTACTCGATTCCCGAGACGACGCGCGCCTATGGAGCTGTCCTCCTGAACGCCGACGGTGAGGAGTTCACGGACTCACTCGGACCTCGCGATGCCGTCTCTCAGGCGATCTTCGACGAGGTGGAGAAGGGCAAAGGCATTCTTACGCCGGACGGACGCCCCGCAGTGTGGCTCGACACGACGCGCATCAAGCCTGAGGACGCTGAGATCTCGCTGCCGTACATGCTTCGCCGGTTCCGAAGCGCCGGGATCGATCCGCTCACGGAGCCGATCTACACCTACCCCGTCCTTCATTACCAGAACGGTGGGCTCGTCATCGACGAGCTCGCGGAAACGACTCTCGAAGGCGTGTTCGCCTGCGGTGAGATCGCAGGCGGGACACACGGAAGGAACCGCATGATGGGCAACAGCCTCTTGGAATGCACCGTCTTCGGCCGTCGTGCCGGCCGCTCGGCGGCGGAAAGGAGCAGCGCATGAGCGATCAGCCGGCTGCGCTCGATCCGAAGACGGTCCAGGCATTCGTGGGCAGCGCGCACGGCGACCTCGACGCGGTTCGCGCGTTGCTCGCCGAAGAGCCGGCGCTCGTGAACGCTGCCTGGGACTGGGGTGCCGGCGACTGGGAGACCGGGCTCGGCGCTGCGGCACACATGGGCAGGAGGGACATCGCGCTCCACTTGATCGAGCACGGCGCCCGGCTCGATCTCTTCGCCGCGGCGATGCTTGGCGACGCGGAGATCGTCCGCTCGGTGCTGGCGGCGTACCCCTCGATGCGCGATGCGCTTGGCCCGCACGGGATCCCGCTCGTCGAGCACGCACGCGCGGGAGGCGACGAGGCGCATGAGGTTCTCGAGGTCCTCGAGTCGGTGGGGGTGCGCGGATGAGCATCGTGGCCACGGATCTCTCGCGTACGGTCGAGGACGCTGCGGCACACCTCTACGTGTGGGCGCTCAAGGACATCCCGCAGGATCTGAGAGATGCGCTCGCCGATGCCGCCGGGAGGGAGACGTCGGTCACGGGCCAGCGTGTTCTCCAGACGATCCTGCGCAACGTCAACGTCGCCGAGGAGGAGAAGAACCTCGTCTGCCAGGACACCGGCCTTGCTGTCTACTACTGCAGCGTCGGGGAACACTTCCCATTGCACCCCGCGCGGATCTACGCGGCGCTCAAAGAGGGCACCGAGCGCGCCACGGTCGAGCACCCGCTGCGCTCGAACACCGTCCATACGCTCACCCGTGAGAACACGGGCCCCAACGTCGGCTTCCGGATACCGATCGTCCACTGGGACTTCGTTCCGGACTGGGACGGCCTCGACGTCAAGTGCGTTCCCAAGGGCTCGGGCTCCGAGAACATGAGCTTCCTGAAGATGTGCGTTCCGGCGGATGGCGTCACGGGGATCAAGAAGTTCGTCCTCGAGTCGATCGTCGGCGCCGGGGGGAAGCCGTGTCCGCCCGGGATCGTCGGCGTCGGGATTGGCGGCTCGGCCGACTACGCGATGCATCTGGCGAAGGAGGCGATCGCGCGGCCGGTCGGCACGAGCAACCCCGACCCGCTCGTGGCTCAGCTCGAGGACGAGCTCAAGGACCTCCTCAACGAGACCGGCGTCGGGCCGATGGGGCTCGGCGGTGACGTCACCGTCCTCTCGGTCCACGTCGAGAACGCGGACACGCACATGACGCTCAATCCGGTCGCGGTCAACTACCAGTGTTGGGCCGCGCGGCGCGCCTCGGCGCACGTCGCGCTCGACGGGTCGGTCACCTACGAGAGGGACGCGTGATGATCGCTGTCTCGTTTGGACATGTCCAGGGGTCTGACCCCTTTGCAGCGATTGCGTGCCAAGGAGTCCACAGCTGATGGCAGCCCACGAGGTCACCTTCCCCATCACGGACCCAGCCGAGATCCTGAAGCTCCGCGCCGGGGACGAGGTGATCGTCCAGGGGCACATCATCGGGATCCGAGATCGCACGCAGATTCGCATCTTCGATCAGGGCGTCGAGCCGCCGATGGACCTGACAGGCGCGTTTCTCCTGCACACGGCACCGGGCGTTCGCAAGCTCGGCCCCGGCCGCTACGAGAAGATCTGCATCGGCACGACCACGAGCGCGCGCATGGTGCGCTTCACCGAGGGCCTCGGCTCGCAGTACGGCGTTCGCGCGATCTGCGGCAAGGGCGGATTCCCGGACGAGGCGATCGAGCCGATGCAGCGCCTTCAGATGGTCTACTTCGCGATCGTCGGCGGGGCCGCGGCGCTCGAGACGACCCAGATCGAGGAGATCGAGGAGGTCGCCTGGGAGGAGCTCATGCCCGAGTGCCTGTGGAAGTTCCGCGTCAAGGACTTCGGCCCGCTCACCGTCGGAATCGACGCGCACGGCGGCTCGCTCTACCGCGACGTTCAGGATCGCGCACACAAGAAGCTGGAGGAAATCTATGCACGCCTCTGACGAGCACTCGTTCCTCGACGTCCCGACGAGAGAGGGGAAGCCGCGCTCGCGTGGGCTCACACACGTCATGGACAAGGGGCTGAACCTCCGCGAGATCGAGGGGCTGTTCGACACCGCCGGCGAATACGTCGACATCGTCAAGCTCGGCTGGGGAACGAGCTACGTCACGAACAACCTCGAGAAGAAGGTCGCGCTCTATCGCTCCTTCGCGACGCCGGTGGTCTGCGGGGGGACGCTCTTCGAAGCCGTCTATGCCCAAGGAAAGCTGGACGAGTTCAAGTCCTGGCTCGAGCACTTCCGCTTCTCGCACGTCGAGATCTCGGACGGCACGATCGAGATCCCGCGCGATCAGAAGCTCGAGCTGATCGCCGAGTTCGCACGCGACTTCGTCGTCCTCTCCGAGGTCGGCTCGAAGGACGCGGACGTCAACATCGCCCCGTACCTCTGGGTGCAGTGGATCCGCGAAGAGCTCGACGCCGGCGCATGGAAGGTGATCGCCGAGGGTCGCGAGGGCGGCACCGCCGGCATCTACCGGCCGACCGGAGAGCTCCGAACGGGCCTGGTCGACGAGATCGAGCACTCGATCAGCTTCCACGACCTGATCTGGGAGGCACCGACGAAAGGCTCCCAGGCGTGGTTCGTGAAGCACTTCGGCCCCGAGGTCAACCTCGGGAACATCCCACCCGACGAGGTCATCGCGCTCGAGACGCTTCGCCTCGGGCTGCGCGGCGACACGCTGAAGGAGGTGCTGCTTGGCCGTACGGAGCCAGCACCAACTGCCTGATCTCGATTTCGAGGCCATGACGGCTGAGGAGCTGATTTCCTGGGCACATCGGTTCTTCTGGCCGCGGCTGTGTCTGACCTGCTCGTGGCAGAAGCAGTCCTCCATCCTCGTCCACATGGTCGCCGAGATGGGGCTCCGAATGGACACCGTCGAACTCGACACCCACCTCTTCTTCCGGGAGTCGTACGAGACCCGCGATCGACTGGTCGAGCGTTACGCCCTGAAGCTGATTCAGCCCGAGATCCCGACCATCGCGGAGCAGCACCGCGCCGAAGGCCCGAACCTCTGGGAGCGTGATCCTGACACGTGTTGCCACATCCGCAAGGTCGAGCCGCTCGTGAACGCACTCGCGCCCTACGACGCCTGGATCTCTGGGATCCGGCGCGACCAGTCACCGAGTCGTGCCGCGACGCCGAAGGTGCAGTGGTCAGAGCGCTACGGCGTCTTCAAGCTCCATCCACTCGCAGACTGGGACGAGAAACGGCTCTGGTCCTATATTGAGGTGAATGAGATCCCCTACAACCCGCTGCACGATGCGGGCTATCGTTCGATCGGCTGCATTCCCTGCACTCGCCCGACCCGGCCCGACGAGGAGGAGCGCGCAGGCCGTTGGGCGGGCTCGGACAAGCTGGAGTGCGGTATCCACGAAGACACGACATTGGAAAGGACGGCATGAGTCAGCACATCTACGCGCACGAGCATCCTGAGTCGGAGACAGATCGAGGTGGCGGCTTCACCCTCTGGTTCACGGGACTCTCGGGCTCGGGGAAGACGACAATCGCGCATCACGTCGGTCCGGAGATGGACCGCCGAGGGCTCGTCGTGGAGTACCTCGACGGAGACACTGTGCGCACGCATCTCTCGAAGGGCCTTGGGTTCTCGAAGGAGGACCGCGACGCACACGTCGAGCGCCTTGGCTGGGTCGCCTCGCGGGTGACGCGCCACGGTGGCGCGGCCATCGTCGCGGCCATCTCCCCGTACGAGCAGGCCAGGCGGAACGCACGCGCTCTGGTCGAGGAGCACGGGCCGTTCGTCGAGGTGTACGTCAGGACCTCGCTCGACGAGTGCGCCCGTCGGGATGTAAACGGCCTGTATGCAAAGGCGCTCGCCGGGGAGATCAAAGGGTTCACCGGCGTGGACGATCCCTACGAGGAGCCGTCGTCGCCCGAGATCGTGGTTGACACCGAAGGCTTGGAGCCAGAGGAATCCGCAGCAATCGTCGTCCAGAAGCTGGAAGAGCTTGACCTGATCCCGGCCGAGGTAGCGGCGTGACGGTCGTCTCCACCGATCGCCTGATCGCGCCGCACGGCGGCACTCTCGTCGATCGAACCGGCGACAAGCCCGACGACCTAGGTGCGCTCGAGGTCGTCGTGCTCACGTCGAGAGAGCTCTCCGACCTCGACATGATCGCCTCGGGCGCTCTCTCGCCGCTCGAGGGCTTCATGGGTCGCGCCGACTACGAGCGCGTCGTCGAGGAGATGCACCTCTCGAGCGACCTGCCGTGGGCTCTGCCTGTCTGCCTGGCGGTCGACACGGCTCCTGCCGGCGACCGCGTGGCGCTGGCGGACGAGAGTGGCCGTCCTATTGCGATCCTCGAGGTCGACGAGGTCTACGACTACGACAAGGAGCGCGAGGCCGAGCTCTGCTTCCGGACGACCGACGAGGCCCATCCGGGGGTTGCGCGGCTGTACGGCCAGAAACCGCTCTACCTCGCCGGCCGCGTCACCGTGTTCGAGCGTGCCCAACCCGAGTTCCCCGAGCTCGCACGTGATCCGGCCGAGACGCGGCAGATCTTCGCCGAGCGCGGCTGGAAGCGTGTCGTCGGGTTCCAGACTCGCAACCCGATTCACCGCGCGCACGAGTATCTGACGAAGGTCGCCCTCGAGACAGTCGACGGCCTCCTCGTCCACCCGCTCGTCGGCGACACGAAGTCCGACGACGTCCCGGTGGGTGTTCGAGTCGAGTGCTATCGAACGTTGCTCGATGGGTACTACCCGGACGATCGCGTCCTCCTCTCCGCCTTCCCGGCTGCGATGCGCTACGCCGGGCCGCGCGAGGCGGTCTGGCACGCGATCTGCCGCAAGAACTACGGCTGCTCGCACTTCATCGTCGGCCGCGACCATGCGGGTGTAGGCGACTACTACGGAACCTACGACGCTCAGCTCATCTTCGACGAGTTTGCGCCGCATGAGCTGGACATCGAGCCGATGTTCTTCGAGCACACCTTCTGGTGCAAGGTCTGTGGCTCCATGGCGAGCACGAAGTCGTGCCCGCATGGGCTCGAGGATCGCGTGTTCCTCTCTGGGACGAAGGTTCGGGAGATGCTCGAAGCCGGCGACGTTCCTCCCGTCGAGTTCACGCGGCCGGATGTCGCTCGGGTGCTGATAGGTGCGTACAGCCGCGAGGTCTAACGCTTGACCTGGCAGTTCACGCTCGTCGGCCTCTTCACGGGAATCCTGGTGGGTATGACCGGCATGGGGGGCGGGTCGCTCATGACGCCGCTCCTCATCTTCCTCTTCGGTGTTCCGCCGACCACGGCGATCGGCACCGATATCGCGCACGGCGCGGCATTCAAGACTGTGAGCGCCGTTCATCACCGCCGCATGGGCAACGTTCGCGCCCGGCTTGCAGGCTGGATGCTGGTCGGATCGGCGCCGATGTCGCTGCTCGGCGTCTGGGTCGGCGTCCAGCTCACGGACCGCTACGGCGACGATGTCGAGTCCGCGATGGGACAAGTGCTCGGCGCGGCCCTTCTCTTCGGCGCGGCGGGTCTCATCGCCAAGAGCGTCATTCGGACGCAGGAGATCGGCAAGCCACGCTGGAAGCTGAACCGGCGCGACAGGATCGCCGCGATACTGATCGGAGTCTTCGGCGGCTTCATCGTGGGCCTGACCTCGGTGGGGAGCGGAGTGTTCTTCGGCCTCACGCTTCTCGTGATCTTCCCGATGCGCGCGCACAGGGTGGTCGGAACGGACATCTTCCATGCGGCGGCGCTTCTCTACGTCGCCGGAGCTGCGCACTGGGCGGCCGGGAATATCGACTTCGGCATTCTCGGCTGGCTCCTTCTCGGCTCGATCCCCGGAGTGTTGATCGGCGGCCGGTTGACGCTCTCGATTCCTGAGCAGTCGCTGCGGCTGCTGCTTGCCGGAGTGCTCGGGCTTGCAGGCATCAAGCTGCTCGACGTTCCGGGCGCGGAGAAGATCATCCTCGTGGTTCTCTCCGCCGGATTGGTCGCGCTCCTCGTCCTGATCGGACGTCAGGGGTGGGCGCGCGTTCAGCGCGGACGGAACGGCGGCGTCCCCTCGGCAGCGGACTAGCGCTCGACTGAGGTCCCAGGCCAACTCGCGTGGGCCGATAGCATCGCGCGGCGATGCGAACGGTCTGGGTCAGCTTCGACACGATGGGGCGCGACTGCCTCGAGGCGGCCGCGACGGTCGGTGCCGAGGTCGTCGGCGTCGTCACGCTTCCGGGCCCGATCGACCCGAACCGCTCGGGGCAGTGCTCGTTCGACGAGGCGGCGGCGCGGCTCGGTGCAGTGCTCCACGAGGCACGCGACATCAATTCGGACGAGACTCTCGACGCCGTACGCGCGCTCGATCCGGATCTGATCTTCGTAGTCGGCTGGTCGCAACTCGTTCGGGATCCGTTCATCGCGCTCGCACGTGAAGGTGTCTTCGGGATGCATCCGACCCTGCTTCCACGACACCGCGGTCGCGCGCCCATTCCGTGGGCGATTCTCTCCGGCCTCGCGCGAACGGGAGTGACGCTCTTCGAGATCGTCGATGCCACGGCGGATTCCGGTGCGATTGTCGGCCAGGTGGTCGTCGACATCGAGCCGGACGAAACCGCGACGACGCTCTTCGACCGTATCGCCAATGCTCACGTCGAGCTCGTCCGCGACTGCGTCCCACAGCTCATCTCCCGAACTGCGCCTCGGATCCAGCAAGATCTGGCCCGCGCCAGCTCGTGGACGAAGCGAGTCTCGGGCGACGGGATCATCGACTGGGAGACGCGCGCGTCCTACCTCGACGCCTGGGTTCGAGCGCAGACGCGGCCGTACCCCGGCGCGTTCACGTACCTCGGCGACGAGCAGGTGGTGATCTGGAAAGCTCGCCCGGTGGAGCTCGACGCCAGCGCGCCGGCGGGGACTATCGTCGCTACGCGACCCGAGGGCCCTGTCGTGGCGTGCGGTGACGGCGCGCTTCTCCTCGAGGACGTCGAGCCACGAGTCGTTGAGCTGACGGTGGGAGCCGTGCTCGGATGACAACGCTCGCCTCGCGGCTCGCGTTCACGGGGGAAACCATGTTTCCCCCGTGCCCCCCCTTCTTCTCGAGAGCGTGGGGAACCGGGAGGTTGATGCCGGGGAAACCTCCCGGTTCCCCCGGACCCCCTCCACTGGTCCGCTTCGCGGACAAGGCGCTTCGCGCCTTCCCCACGCTCCTCCCCGCTCATCGCCCGACCGGGGTCGGTTGATGAGCCGCGTTCTCGTCATCGCCGCGCACCCGGACGACGAGGTGCTCGGCATGGGCGGCACGATCGCGGTGCATGCCGATCGCGGCGACGAGGTGCGCATCGTGGTGGTGACGGACGGGTCCTCTACGCAGTACCCGGGTGACGCGGAGACGCGCGCCCGCAAGGAAGACGAGGCGGTTCGCGCGGCCGCTGAGCTCGGCGTCGCGGACTACGCGCACCTCGATCTCCCGGACATGCGCCTCGACACGCTCGCCCACGTCGACGTGAACAAGGTCGTCGAGGAGCACATCGGCGACTTCGCTCCGGCGATCGTCTACACGCCGCAGCCGGACGTCAATCGCGATCACCGCGTCCTCTTCGACTCGGTCGCGGTTGCGACGCGGCCGACTCCCGAGCAGTCCGTGCGCCGGCTGCTCACCTATGCGCCGACCTCGAGCACCGAGTGGACTCCGGCGGCGGTGAACTGGTTCGTGCCGAACTGGTTCGTCGACGTGACTGCCACTCTCGAGCGTAAAGTCGCGGCGTTCGCCCACTTCGAGACGGAGCGCCGCGACTATCCGCACCCGCGCAGCGAGCGGGCGATCAGAGCGGCCGCCTCGTTCTACGGAGCGAGCTGCGGGTGCGAGTACGCGGAGCCGTTCGTCCTCGTTCGCGGGCTCGAGCGCTCGTAGTGCGCAAGACCGGAATCCCTGACTGGCGGCCGCCTCACGACCGGTGCCTGGCTTGAGCCAGGCACCAGCCTTTTCACGGATCCCGCTCGCGAACATCCCTGAAGCGTCCGCTTCGCGGTCGCTTTGCCTTCGGTGGCTCATCAACGAGTAGGTTGCGCCCGTTGGCGCGCTGGCCACAGCTCCTGGTCGTCCTCGCCCTGCTCGGCGCGACGGCGGCTGCCTTCGCGGTCACCGAGCGCCTCAAGCTCGAGCGGAGCCCCATCACGGGAACGAAGGTGGATCGGGTGTTCTCGCCGGTGTGCGAGTGCGCGCGAGACGTGGCGGTGATCTCTTTCGTCTTGCGGCGCCCCGAGACCGTCACCGTCGACATGCTCGATGCCGGCGGCCGCTCCGTACGCACGCTCGTCCGCAAGCGCCGCGAGCCGGCAGACCGCGTCTCGTACACCTGGGACGGGCGGGACAACGCCGATCGCATCGTGGCCGAGGCCCGCTACTCGCCGCGTGTCCAGCTGGAGCGGAACGGGCGCACGATCGTGCTTCCGAATCCCATTCGCGTGGACACGACCGCTCCGATAATTCGCACCGTCCGCGTCTTTCCACGCGTCTTCTCGCCCGACAGCGACGGCACGCGGGATCGCGTCACGGCGACGTACGCACTCGATGAGCGCGCGCTGGCGATGATGCTCGTCGACGGCCAGCGGCGGGTGCTGAGCAAGCTGCGGCCGCTCCAGGGCAAGCTCGTGTGGTTCGGCCGCGTGGACGGCCGTCCGGTGCCGCCCGGGACCTACGAGATTCGCCTTCGCGCCGTCGACCGAGCCGGGAACCGGTCCGCGCGAACGCGGGCGGTGCCCGTGCGAGTGCGGTACGTCGAGCTTTCGCGCGAGCTGATCGAGGTCCTCGCGGGCAAGAGATTCTCGGTGCGCGTTCGTACCGATGCGCGCTCGTACCGCTGGATCTTTGCCGGCGAGAAGGGGGTCGGGGAGCGACAGGTCTTGGTGCTTCGTGCGCCCGACACGCCCGGGACGTACTTCCTGTACGTCTCGGTCGGCGGCCGTGCCGACCGGGCCGAGGTCGTCGTCTCGGAGCCGCTCGCCCCGTGAGCCCCCCGCTCTTCGTCCTCGGCGTGAGCCGCTCGGGCACGACGCTGCTTCGCGTGATTCTCGACCGCTCGCCCGGCATCGCGATACCCGACGAGACGTTCTTCATCCCCCAGCTCGCCCATCGGCACTCGAGCCCCGTGGATCCGGCGGAGTTCCTCGACGACGTTCGGCGCCTGCCAAGACTTGCGGCGTGGGGCGTTCCCGCCGAGGACTTCGCCGCCCGTCTTCGTCCCGGGATGAGCGTCGGAGCGGCGCTGGCCGCGGTGTTCTCTGCCTACGCGGCCAAGCACGGCAAGCCTCGGTGGGGCGACAAGACGCCGATGTACATGCGCCAACTCGGACTCATCGAGGAGCTCTTTCCGGACGCCCAATACGTCCACTTGATCCGAGACGGTCGCGACGCTGCGCTGGCCTTTCTCGACATGCCGGAAGGCGTCGTCACGCGGACGTGGGCGCATCCCCGACGCCCCGCCGGGTTCGCGTGCGAGTGGCGGACGGAGGTGCGGCGCGCGCGCGATCTCGGGCGGCGACTCGGCTCGTCGCGCTACCTCGAGGTCCGCTACGAGGATCTCGTCGCGGATACCGCGGGAGTCGTGCGGTTGATCTGCGAGTTCGGCGGCCTCCCGTTCGAGCCCGGGATGCTCGAATATGCCGACGCGGTGGACGTTTCTGCGAAGCCGCACCATCAGCGCCTGCTGCAGCCGCCGACCCGCGGCGTCCGCGACTGGCGGACGCAGATGCAGCGCGGCGATGCGCTTGCCTTCGAAGCAATTGCGGGTGATCTCGTCGGTGAGCTCGGCTACGAGCTGCTCGATGCGGACTCGGCGCGTCGTAGTGCGAGGACGGCGGTGCCGCTCGCCTGGTACCGCGTGCGGATGGGCGCCTGGAATGCGGCCGCACACATCACGCAGCGCTCGCCCCTCTGGCGCCGCCGGCACCCGCGTCTCTTCTGATCGACCATGTCAGCGCGTTCGCGGACCGCAACGATCGGGACCTGACCCCCGTGTTGCCCAACAATCGGGACCAGACTGTGAGAGTGGGCGGCGCCGTCAGGGCACACAGTCAAGCTGGCGCCGACGTCGCCGTGTCCGTGACTCAGGACCTGACCGACCTCGCCTCACAGCGAGTGTCTTGCCGGGGATCTGTCCGGGCACGGCCGCCGGCGCCGGCCTGGCGCTCCGCCCGCTGGCTTGATCAGAAGCCTGTCCGCCCGAGGGCGTGACTCCTCACAGTCCTGCCGCGCGCGGCTCCACGCTCCAGACCGGCACCGAGACCAGTTCCCCCATTGCTGGAGGTAGAGAAGATGGTCGCAGACTCCTTCGACGTCGTCATCGGCGTCGACACACACCGCGACGCCCACTCCCTCGCGCTCGTTCGCTGCCGGGACGCCGTGCTCATCGCCGAGCAGGAGCTGCCGGCCACCCGCGCCGGCTACCGCGCTGCCTTGCGCCTGGGAAAGCGCTCGGGCCGGCGTCGCCTGTGGGCGCTCGAGGGCACGGGCTCCTACGGCGCGGGACTCGCCCGCTTCCTCGCCGAGCGTGGCGAGCAGGTGCGCGAGGTCGAGCGCCCCGCGCGCGAGGGCAGTCGTCACCGGCTCAAGTCGGACTCCTTGGACGCCTGCGCGCCGCCCGGGCGGCGCTCGCCGGGCAGACTTCGGCCTCGCCTCGTGCGGCTGGCAGGCGAGAGGCGCTGTGCAACAGGGGTCAGGTCCCGTTTGTTGCGGTCCGCGGTAGCGCGCGTCGTTGCCCGCACGCGCCAACTGATCGCGGGCGCAAGGATCCAGCGCCGTTCTACTACCCGTCGACCGTGTTTCGCCCGCGCACCGCGAGCAGCCGGCCGTTGAGCGAGAAGTAGTACGTCCGCTCGGTGGCGATCCCCGGGGAATAGCGACCGAGGGGGAGCCGCCAGACGATCTTTCCGTCGGAGACGCGGGCGGCGTACGTTCTCTTCTCGAGCGTCGAGAAGAAGACGAGCCTTCCCACGACGAACGGGGCGCCGAGGATCCGGCCGCTCGTGTCGGCTTGCCAGAGCTCGCTGCCGGTGGTTGTGCGAAGTGCGCGCAGCGTCCCGTCGAAGCCTCCGACGAAGACGAGCCCGTGCGCGACCGCAGGCGTCGTGTAGCCGAGGCCACCAACACGCGAGGTCCAGACGACCCGACCGTCGACAGCGTCGAGCGCGACCACCTTGCCCGACCGGGCGACCGTGTAGATCCGGGCTCCGTCGGTCGAAGGGCTGGCGTAGAAGCTCTCGTATCGGAACGCATCGCGCTTGATGTACGTCGACCAGAGCCTCTCGCCCGTGTCCTTGTCGAGGCAGAACACCGAGCCTGCGTACGTCGAGATGCAGACGCGCGGGCCGTAAAGAGAGGGGCTCGCGTTTATCCGCCCGCCCGTGTCGTAGGCCCATCGGATGCGGCCCGTGTCGGAGGCCACCGCAAATAGCCGTCCGTCGGTCGTGCCGAAATAGACGAGGCCGTCGACGACGACCGGGGACGACTCGACCTTCCCAGACGTTCGAACCTGCCACAGGGGACGGCCCCGCTCGCGATCGAGTGCGGTGACCGTTCCGTCCTGCGAGCTCACGATCAGCCGATCGCCGTCGATCGCCGGAGTGGACGGCTTCGTGCCCCCGACCTTGCGTCGCCACCGGATCTTCCCTGTCTCCGTCTCGATCGCGAACGTATCGCCCTCGAACGTGTTGACGTAGAGCACTCCCTCGCAGTAGCTCGGCGGGTATTCGATGTAGCCGCCGAGGCCTCGAGTCCAGAGGATCTTCCGGGCCGGGATGCCGAGATCGAAGGTGGGGCGCGCGAGCGAGCGCTGGGGATCGCCTCCGAAGGAGCGCCAGCATGCGGTTTCGCTCGCCGGCTCGGAGGTCGTGGGGGATGTCGGCACAGGAGTCGTGCCTTCCGAGACCGTCACGTCCTGGAGCCCGGTGTCGAGGCGACCGCGGGTCTCGTCAGGGGTCGCGAGCCAGACGGCGAGGGACAGCCCGCCGAGAGCGGCCACGAGCACTGCGACCGCAGCGATGATCCACTTGAGGGCTCTGGGCATACGCGAAAGGCCGGTCGACCCGGCCCGGCGCCAGTGTGCCAGGAGCTGCGGCGCGCGCGGTGAAGCCGCGACGGCCGCGACGGGCTCGCTCACCGTCGCGCCTCGTGCGAGAGCGGCCGCGGTCAGGCCGAGGACACCCCAGGTCAACGGATCCTCGAAGAGCCCCGCGTAGAGCAGCGAGTGAACCACGAGCACGAACAGGACCGAGGCCAGCGCGAGTCCGAGCGTCTTGTCCGTGCGCGCCACGAGCACCAGCGCCCAGCCGGCGGCCACGAGCAGCCAGGCGTACAGCGCGAAGCCGATCACGCCGAGCTCCGCAAGCACCGTGAGCGGTGTCGTGTGCGATGCGTTCCGGCTTGGGGAGCCCTTTCCCGCAACCTCTGAGCTCGCTCGCGGCTGGCCGCCGACGCCGACACCTGCGATCGGCCGCTCTGTGAAGGCATCGATCGTGACGCGCACGAGCCGTGATCTGCCGCTGGTGATGTCCTTCGCGGATCTCCCGCCCACGGCGTCGGCTGCGACCGCGCCGGCGACGAGCGTGGCGAGGATCGCGCACGCGATCAAGACGATGCGTACGCGACGGTCTGAGCCCACGAGCGCCACCCCGAACGTCACCGCGAAGAGCGCGACGAAGCTCGATTGCGAGTAGGAGTAGAAGAGCCCCCAGAACAGGACAACGACGAACACCGACGCCACGACCCAGTCGATCGTCCGGCCTCGCCGGATGAGGATCGCGACGAGCAAGACCGCGATCGGGATCACGAGGTACCGGCCGTACAGGCTCGGGTCCTTGAAGAGGGAGGTGACGCGGAAGAAGGACGTGTACGCGTTCGCGACCTCGATGTCGCGCGCGAAGAAGACGGTTCGCGTCTGCGCCTGCCAGATCCCGATCGCGGCGAAGAGCGAGCCGAGAGCGACGACTGTTACCAGCAGCGCCCGCGGTAGCCAGGCCGCGAGCGGGCTCCGTGCGACCGTTGCGAAGCCGGCGACGAAGGGAAAGACGAAGAACGCGAGCGCGATTCCGCCGGCCCGCTCGTCCCAGGTCCACAGGAACGAGGTCGCCGAGAAGGTCACGAACGCCGCGAGCGGCAGCGCGATCAGGAACGGAGGCGGAGCGGGATGCTCACCGCGAACGACGCGGTATGCGAGCGCGAGCACCGCAGATGCGACGATCAGATACAGCGGAAGAAGCAGGAACGCGTCCTCCTCGCCCAACCGAACCGGGATGCGAAACGGCGCGACGGCGAGCAGGGCGACGGGCACGACTGCCGGATAGCGGGCGAGCGGAACTGCGCCGAGGATCGCCGCGACGACTCCCACACCGACGAGCCCGAGCCCGGTCGGCTCCGTGAACAGGAGTCGAAGGTCGTCGTCGCCGACGAGCGAGCGCCCGATCCCCGCGGTCGCGAGGGCGAGCAGCGCGAACCCCGCGAAGGGAAGCAGGCGTCCTCTCGGGATCAGCACGAGCACGGCGCCGAGTGCGCCCACGAGCGCGGCCACCTGAGCGGCGTCGGTGTGCTCCACGACGAAGGACGTTACGCGTTAGCTGGTTGAATAGCCCGGTGATCGAGGCCTGGCAGAAAGCCCTCGTCCTCGCGCCGCACACCGACGACGGCGAGCTCGGCTGCGGCGGGACGATGGCGCGGCTCGTCGAGGGCGGCTGCGAGGTTCGCTACGTCGCCTTCTCGATCGCGACTCGCTCGCTGCCGCCCGGGTTCGAGCCCGACACGCTCGCGCGGGAGGTGCGTGAGGCGACCGGCGAGCTCGGGATTCCCGAGAGCTGCCTCACCGTCCACGACTTCGACGTGCGCACGTTCCCCGAGCTCCGCCAGGATCTCCTGGAGCTCCTCGTCGCGCTCTGGGAGGAGTGGCAGCCCGACGTCGTCTTCCAGCCGTCGCACCACGACGTGCACCAGGATCACCAGACGATCGCGCAGGAGGGGCTGCGCGCGTTCAAGCGTACGACGATCCTCGGGTACGAGGTGCCGTGGAACAACTTCGACTTCTCGTACGGCGCCTACATCTCGCTCGAGAAGCGGCATATCGAGCGGAAGGTGGCGGCTCTCTCGCGCTATGCCTCGCAGCAGCACCGGCGCTACGCCGATCCCGAGTACATCTGGAATCTCGCGCGCGTTCACGGTGTGAACGTGAACCGCGAGTACGCGGAGTGCTTCCAGGTGTACCGCATCGTCGCGTAGGCATTCAGGGCATGCCCTGAAGTGCCGATAGACGTCCTGCGCCGCGCGCGCTATCCTCGGATAGAAAGGAGGGATAGCACAATGACGAAGACTTCGCTCTCCATCGACCGCGAGAAGGCTGACGCTGCGGCTGCAGTCCTGGGTACGAAGACGCTGACGGCGACCATCGACGCCGCGCTGAGCGAGGTCGTGGGCATGGAGCGTCGGCGCCGGCTCCTGGCGCGCATCAGGCGTGACGGAGGGATCGGGCCATCCGACGACGAGGTCCGTCGACTACGCACACCGTCGTGACCGCGCTCCACCTGGCCGACACGACCGCATGGAATCGAAGTGGGAGAAGCGCGGTGATCGAGGCACGGTGGAGCGCACTTCTCGATCACCACACCCTCGCGGTGTGCTCTCCGGTCCGGCTCGAGCTGCTGTACTCGGCCCGAAGCCCCGGGGATTACGTCGCGCTCGCGGATGACCTCGCGGACTTGCCCGACCTTCCACTCGACGACGCGGTCGTCGCTCGTGCCGAAGAGGTCCAGTCTCTCCTCGCGGTTACGAGCCACCACCGAGCGGCATCCATCGTCGACCTCTACGTGGCGGCCGTCGCGGAGCTGAACGACGCGACTCTCATCCACTACGATCGGCACTTCGATGCAATCGGGGAGGTCACGGGACAGGCTGCGGAGTGGATTGCTCCGCGCGGCACGCTCGACTGATTGCGTCAGCGTGCGAGGCCGAGGCGGCGACCGATCGCTTTTCGCTCGGCGGGCAGATAGAAGCCCAGCGGGAAGAGTGCGAGAGGATAGACGAGGGCAAGGGGCAGCGCGACTGCGAGACCTCCGCCTGCGAGCTTCCCGCCCGCGGCGAGCGCGACACCGGTCACCGCCGCTGTCAGGACACGCCGCCACTGGTACGGGACCGGGTAGATCCGCTGGGCCCACCAGGCCATGCCCGCGAACATCGTCGCGTACGCGGCGATTGTCGCGACGGCGGCTCCCATCATCCCGTAGGGCGGGATCAGGAGCAGGTTCAGCACGACGTTCACGGCGGCCGCGGCGCCGGTCACGACCCAGTTGAACTGCGTCCGCTTCGCGCGCCCGACGCCGATCGCGACGACGATGTACGCCGCGAACGCCACCGTCGAGAAGGCGAGCGGGCCCACGACGCGCGACGAGCTCTCGAACGCCGGCGCCGCGATCCACTCGACGATCCAGGGCGAGAGGAGCGCGAGCGCTGTCGCGACCCACGTCGTCACGAACACGAGGTAGGTCAGCACGTACCCGTACGTGCGCCGGGCCTCGTTGTCGTCCTCGATCGAGTACGCGAACGCGGGCCACGCGAGCCGGAACGCCGTGAGCAGCAGCACCAGAGCCGAGGCGATCCGAACGCCGACGGAGTAGAGGCCGACCTCCTCGGTGTCTGCGAGCTTCACGAGGAAGAGCCGGTCTGAGAAGTTCGTCACCCAGAGGAAGAGCGCGGTCGGCACGAGGGGGACACCGAAGTGGTTCATCCGTCGTAGGAGGCTCCGGTCGAACTGGAGGCCGAGCTGCTCGCGCCTGTATCCGAGGAGAACGGCGTACACGAGGAGCGTGCCGGTGAAGTTGCCGACGATCACGCCGATCGGCCCTTTCTCGAGCGTAACGACGAGGAGAAGCGTCGCGCCGATGGTCAGGAGGATGTTGGCGAGGCTCGCCGAGACGAATGCGACTGATCGCTCCTCGACGCGGAAGAGCGACGTGACCTGCTCGTAGTTCATTCCCGCCCAGAGCCCGACGAACGCGGCAATGACGAGCTCGCTGTCGTCCACGGAGCCGAACAGGGCGTCGGCGATCGGTGCGGCGAGCAGGAGCCCGCCGACGAGGCCGGCGGTCGCCATGCCCATCGTGAACCAGAAAGACGTGCGGAGGACGAGGCGTCGCGCGGCCGGATCGTCCGAGTCGAAGTAGAAGCGGAAGAACGCGCTGTGTATCCCCATCCGCAGCACGATCCCGATGACGGTGGTGAGCGCGATCAGGGTCTCGACCTTCCCGTAGTCCGACGGCGAGAGGTAGCGCGTGTAGAGGGGGAGGAGGAGGACGGCGAGGATTCGCGAGACCAGCCCGCCGAGCCCGTAGATCGCGGAGTGCTTGCCGAGCCTTCGGAGTTGCGCGCCGAGCGCCATCTCAGAGCCGAGCGTAGAGCGCGAGCAGGCGGTCGGCCACGCGTTCGAGGTCGTGAACTCGCTCGACGTAGGCGCGCGAAGCCGCCCCGATCCGCCGTCGCTCGGCCGCCGACACGACGAGCGGCTCGAGGCGGGCGCGCAGGTCGTCCTTCGTCGCGCTCACGATCGGAACCGCAGTGCCGAGCGCGGCTTCGGTGCGCCGGACCGCCTCCTCGTGCAGGAACGTGACGACGGGCTTCCCGAGCGCCATGCACTCGATCGCGAAGAGCCCATACCAGCCCGCGTTCAGCTGGTCGACCACGATGTCGGCCTCGCGATAGCGCTCGAAGGCCTCGTCGTGGTGGAGCCCTTCGACGAGGACGAGGTCGGCGTCGAGGCCCTCGCAGGCCGCGATCACGTGCTCCGTCCCCTTGCGCCGGCGGCTCGAGGGCGCGTGCAGGATCACCGGGCGGACGCGGTCGCGCGGGAGGGCCGGCGTGATCGCTTTCACGTCGATTCCGGGTGGGATCACCTCCGCCTCCGGCACCCAGCGAATCGCGTCGTACGAGCCGACGACCTCTGCTCCCGCCTTCTCTCCGGACGCGAGCTCGGTGGGTGTCTTCCCGCGGATGTCCGAGCCCAGGTAGTGCATCACGGACTTCTTGCGGAGCGCGCGCAGGATCGGGAACTGCAGCGACTGCGGCACGAGCGTCAGTCCGAAGTAGAAGTGGAAGACGTCCGTGCGCGGAAGGAGACGGAGCAGCGCCGACCACTGGGTGAGCTGCTTTCGCGCGAAGCCGCCGTGCAGCTCCAGCGACCAGTCCGCCTCGGAATGGAGCTGGTAGCGGTTGAAGACGACGAGTTGCGCGTCGACACCGCGGCTACGAAGCGCCTGGACGTTCGCCCAGGGCACGCCTGCCGTATTGACCGGGCAGTGGACGACCCGCAGCGGACGATCGGTGTCAGACACCGAGTCGCGTCAATGGTGCCTCGTCACGAAAGAGCGTCAGACGGCCCACAGCCCGGCGACCTTGCTGCGCCTGGATCGGAGCCCGAGCGCTCGAAAATGAGACCTGTCTCGATCGGGCATGATGGAAATGACTCTCTTGTGACCGGTGTCTGACACCAAGTGTTAAGAGCTTCACGAAAGGTCGATGCCGTCGGCCGCTAGCTGCTCCAGTCGGCGGGCCTTCTCGGCGTTGAGCATCGAGCGCATCGTCAGCCCCATGGTCGCGCCTTGGTACACCCAGATCTCGGGGTGGACGAGGATCTGCAGCCATGGGAAGCCGCCTCCTCGCAGCTCCTCGTGCGGACAGCCGGACCGCCAGTGCTGGTTCGAGTCGGACCGGTACGCCGGCGGTGAAAAGTACGGCTCCGCGTAGACGTTGATCGCGCCGGGGATCTTCTCGGACATAAATGCGGACTCGGGGTTGTGCCACGAGACGACGCTGTCGAAGCGCTCGTCCAGCTCGACGTTCGGATACACGGCGTGCAGGCCGACCCGGTGCCCTAGCTCGCGAAGCCGTGCGATCGCGGCTACCCCTTCACTCGAGGCGAGGTTGTAGAAGACCGACTCGGTCATGAGCAGATACGTCGCGAGGACCCCGACCTCGCTCTCGAGCTCGGCCATCTGCAGCGCCGCGTCGAGGGAGAGATCGATGTCGTGGCGGAGGTAGATGTCTCCGCGCTCGGGGCTCTCCCCGAACGGCTTGAAGCGATAGCCGCCAGCCTTCCCGGCTTGGAGAATCTCCGCGTAGTGCGTCATGTCGAACGAGCAGCTCATCGTCGCGCCAGTACCCACTGCCACGTCACCTTGCCGTCTGGCTCCGGTTCGATGATGGTCGCGACTTGTTCGAGCAGCAGCTCGAATCCCACGTCGATGAGCAAGGTGCGAGTCGTGTTTGGCGGATAGCTCGAGAAAAACATGGTCGTCCCTAGCCACTCGCCCGTCCACGACTCCGTGTCGCCCGTCCCAAATGCGGCCAGGAACAGGCCGCCGGGAACGAGCCACGAATAGATCCGGCTGAGCAGCTGCGGGAGGGTGTCGCGTGGAACGTGGTTGAAGGAGTAGAAGGCCGCGACGGCATCGAACGAGGCGGTGGTGAGTTCGAGCTGCGTGAAGTCGGCCTGAACGAAGTCCGCGGCCGGCACGTTGACACGAGCCCGTCTGATTTGCTCGACCGAGACGTCGACGCCGGTCACTCGAAAGCGCTCGGCGAGGATCCGTGTGTCGGCCATGCCCGCGCCACATCCCAGCTCGAGGACACGCGCTTCATCGGGCAAGCGCTCGGCGAGTTCTTGCCGCCAGCGTGACCGGTGGGCGTCGTCGATCTCGGCGCTCCACTCGACGAAGCGATCCGCAATGACGTCGTAGCCGGCGCCGACGATCTCGACCCGCGCGTCCGTCACGCCGCTGCCTCCACCTCGACCTCGAGACGCGTGGCTGCCGCCTCTGCTCGGCGAAGCGCTTCCTCGGGCGTGTCGGCGACCGCGATCACGTAGCCGCGGCGGTCTCCGTCGCGGCGCACGGGCCGGATCGTCTCACCGATCTGGAGGTACGTGTCCGCCTGGACGACTCCCTCGGAGGCAAGAACCGGGTCGAGGCTTCCGATTCGAACCACTTCGCCCGTTGGAAGCGGGCCAGGCTGTGCCGTGAAGAAGCGAATCGCGAGTGGCTGGGCGAAGCGAGGCAGCGCCACGTCGTCCGGTACCTCCTCGCCGAGTGCCTGGCGCAGCGCGACCTCGACGAGTTCGATACCGACCGCATGGCGGACGAGATCGGCCATCTGCCCTCCGGGGATGCGCGCTGCAACCTCCACGACGGCGACACCTCCGTCGGGCGACGCGATGAGCTGCGGGAAGGCGATCGCGTCTCGGAGGCCGAGGGCGCGCACCGACTCGACCGCAAGCTGCTCGGAGAGCCGCAGCTGCTCACCGTTCACGGAGGGCGGATAGACGTGCATCCAGCCGACTCCGAAGCCGATTCCCGGTGGGCGCAGCCGGTCCGAAAGCGTCACGAGCGCCGGTTCGCGGCCACGCGCGATGACGATCCCGTTCATCTCGACTCCGTCGAGGAACTCCTCGAGTATGGCCTCGCTCGTCGGCGACTCGGCGATCGCTTCGGCGAGGTCGCGCTCCAGCTCGTCGCGGCGCTCGATGCGGAAGACGGCGCGCTGGCCACCCGAGTCGACGGGTTTGAGGACCGCGGGGAGCTGGACAGCGTCGAGCGCCGCGCCCATGTCGTCCGGTGTGCGAAGGCGTGCGTACCGCGGCTGTGGCAACCCTGCTTCCGCGAGCGCGGCTCGCATGGCGAGCTTGTGCGTCAGCCGATGTGCGGTCTCGGTTCCGATGCCCGGCAGGCCGAGCTCCTCCGCGACGGCTGCGACCACGGGCACGGCTCGGTCCGCGGAGACGGTGAGGACGCCGTCCACACCGATCCGGCTCGCGACCTCCACGACGGCGTCCACGTCCATGAAATCGACCACCTCCGCCACGTCCGCCGACGCGAGCCCCGGTGCCTCGTGGTTCTTGTCGACCGCAACCACGCGGAGCCCGCGAGTTCGTGCCTGCTCGATCGCGCGGCGCTGATGGCGCCCAGCCCCCACGAAGAGGATCGTCCTCACAGGCGTCGATGCTAACGACGCTGCGAGGTAGCGGCTTGTGTGAGACAGGAGCGCCGCGGACGCGAAGCGGACGCCTTCAGGATCTCTGCGCGACCGGAATCTGCGTTAGCGGATTCCGGTCTTGCGCCAAATACTGGCTCGTGACGCCGCCGGGCGGCAGGAGCCACGGCGAGACCCGGTTCCAGCGGCCGATCGCGCAGCCGTTCGTGCGGGCGAACGCTGCCCAAATCTTCTTTCCGGCAAGGGTTCCGACGACGCGCGCTTTCTGGGGGCCGCCATAGATCTCGGTGCACACGCTGTCCAGCGGGATGGGGGCGAAGAGCTTCGGGCCGCTTGCGGCCAATCGTCTGCATGCGATCGCGCGGCGCGGGAGCGTCCCTCGCGGGGGGTTGCAGCGGAGTGTCCAGGTGACGCTCGTGTTTGTGTTGGCGCTGTTCTCCCAGTACGTAACGCGGAGCGATGTCACCGACTGCGCATGGGCGAGAGCGAGTGAAGCCGTGAAGAGCGCTCCGGCCGCGATCGCGAGCAGGAAGAACGCACGCATGCACTCAGGGTACTGTCATTCCCCGTGCCGAGATCCTCCGGCCGCGGTATCGCGCCGCTCCTCGTTGCCGTCGTCGTAGCCGCGATTCTCCTGCCGATCGGCGCGAGAGCGATCTCGAGCCAGTACCACGACGACTCGCTCTGGGCGAACTCGCTGAGGTCGCTAGCCGGCCTGCACGTCCCGTTCGACTTCGACATCTTCCTGCGCGCGGGGGAGGCGGTGTCGCACGGCGACAACCCGTACGTCGAGCCGGACGCCGTCATCTCCGAAGGCCAATCCGCCCCGTACGCGTATCCGCCGGTTCTGGCGTTCCTCGTCGCGCCGCTGACCCTTCTGCCGGAAACTGTTCGCGGCTCGTCAACGCCCGGGATTCTGTTCACGCTGATCCTTGTCGCGTGCACGGTTGGTGCCCTCTTCGCGCTCGATGTCAGGGACTGGCGGTGCTACCCCGTCGCACTTCTCTACCCGGTCACGCTCGAGAACGTCGAGTACGGAGCCATCGGACCGATCCTCGCGCTCCTCGTGGCACTCGGGTGGCGCTACCGTGACCGTGGTTCAGGAGCCGCGGCAGTCGGCGCCGCAGTGGTCCTGAAGGTCTTCCTCTGGCCGCTCGTCGTCTGGCTCGCTGCGACCCGCAGATGGAAGAGTGCGGCCGGAGCAGCCGGAACGGCTGTCGCGCTCGCGCTCGTCTCGTGGGCGGCCATCGGCTTTCGAGGCTTCGCCGAGTACCCGTCGCTCTTGAGGCGCCTTTCCGATGTCGAGGCCGAGAGCTCGTACTCGATGCTTGCGCTCCTTCGGGCGATCGATGTTCCGGAGCTCGCTGCACGGGCGCTCGTGATCGCGGCATGCATTGCTCTGCTCGTTCTGGCCTGGCGAGCTGGGCGAGCTCCTGCGTCGGGCGGCGGCGAGGGTGACAGGCGATCGCTGACTCTCGCGCTCGCGGCGGGGTGCGTGCTGACACCGATCCTCTGGCTCCACTACCTGGTTGTCCTCGTCGTGCCCATCGCGCTTGCGCGTCCGCGGCTGTCCGCGCTGTGGTTTGCACCGCTCGCGCTCACGGTGTTCGAAGCGCTCGACTGGTATCGCGGGTGGCCGCGTGGCGACGGCCGGGCTCTGGTCAGCGTCACCGTCGTCGTCACACTCGTGTTCGTAGTCTCTGCGTGGTCTCGCGGCGACGGAGCAGAGGCACCGCGAAGCGTTCCTACACGTGCGTAGACTCGCCGCGTGTCGCTGACCGGCAAGCGAATCGTCATCACCGGTGGCGCCGGGTTCATCGGCACCACGCTCGCGCGCCGGCTCGTCGACGAGAACGAGATCGTCGCGGTCGACAATCTCCACCGCGACACGCTCGGAGGCACCAACCTCGCCGATCATCCGAACTTCACGTTCGTCGAGGGTGACGTTCTCGACACAGAGCGCCTGACGGACGTCGTCGCCGGTGCGACGCACCTCGTCCACTGCGCGGGGATCGCGGGCGTGGACACGGTGCTCGCTAGCCCCGTGCGCACAATGCGGGTGAACGTGATCGGGACGTACAACGTCCTCGAGGCAGCGCTTCGGTCGCGCGACACGATCGAGCGGCTCGTTGACTTCTCGACCAGCGAGGTGTTCGGCCAGCACGCCTTCAACGTGCACGAGGCGCACGTGACGACGATCGGCTCAGTCGGCGAGGCGCGCTGGACGTACGCCGTCTCGAAGCTGGCAGGCGAGCATATGGCTCATGCGTACCACGCCGAGCTCGAGCTGCCGACGACCTCGGTGCGCCCGTTCAACGTCTACGGCCCAGGTCAGATCGGCGGCGGCGCTATCCGCGCATTCATCGAGGCCGCCCTCGCCGGAGGCGACCTCACAATTCACGGAGACGGCTCCCAGATCCGCGCGTGGTGCTACGTGGACGACATGGTGGACGGCACGCTGTTGGCGCTCGAGAGCCCCAACGCGGTCGGGGAGAGCTTCAACATCGGCAACGCGCGCTCCGCCGTGACGATCCACGATCTCGCGCAGCGGGTGAAGCGCTTGACCGGATGCTCCGGAGAGATCGTCTTCCAGCCCCTCCACTACACGGACGTGGAGCTCCGCATCCCGAACGTGGACAAGGCGCGAGAGCTGCTCGGCTTCGAGGCCAAGGTGGATCTCGACGAGGGGCTCGAGCGCACGATCGCGTGGTACCGGAAAAACACCGGTGTCTGACACCACCCCACGGAGGAATGCGGGTTCGAGGACATTCGGTGTCAGACACCGCTGATCCGATCCGACTCGCACGGCCCGACGTGGGTGACGCCGAGCTCGCCGCGGTCGAGGAGGTCCTCCGCACCGGCCAGCTGACCATGGGGCCGAAGGTGGAGGAGTTCGAGGGTGCGATCGCTGATGCCGTCGGGACCGCGTATGCGGCCGCCGTTTCATCCGGGACCGCGGCGCTGCACCTCGCCCTGCTCGCGCTCGAAATCGGCCCAGGGGACGAGGTGATCGTCCCCGCGTACACCTTTCCGGCCACGGCGAACGCGGTCGCGCTCTGTGGCGCTCATGCGGTGCTCGTGGACATCGACCCGGACACCTTTGTCGTCGATCCGGCGGCGGTTGCCGCGGCGGTGACCCCGAGGACGCGGGCAGTGATGGCTGTTCATCTCTTCGGTCGCCCGGTCGAGTGGGAGGCGCTCCAGGCCGCGGTTCCGCAGGAGGTCGTGCTGATCGAGGACGCGGCGGGGGCGCTCGGGGCTCGCCACCGCGGGACGCCGTGCGGCGCTCTCGGCGTCATGGGCTGCCTCTCGTTCCACCCGCGCAAGATCGTGACGACGGGCGAGGGTGGCGCCGTGACGACGGACGAGGCCGGGCTGGACGCTGCCGTTAGGCGATTCCGTCACCACGGCTGGGCGACGCTCGGCGACATGCCGCAGCCCGGCTTCAACTACCGGCTGCCCGACCTTCTGTGCGCGATCGGCATTCCTCAGCTCGCGCGGCTGGAGCAGCTACTGGCCGCACGCGAGCGTGTCGCAGGCTGGTACGCGGAGCGTCTCGAGCACGTCGTGCTCACTCCGCGCGCCGACGAGGGGGATCGGCACGGCTGGCAGGCGTACGTCGTCCAGCTCGATCGCCGCGACGAGGCTCTCGCAGCCCTTCGCGCCGCCGGCATCGAGGCGCAGATCGGGACCTGGGCGCTCCACCGGCTCGAGCCGTATCGCGCGCAGGGCGCCTTTCCCGGCGCCGATCGCGCCTTTGAGCGCGCGCTCGCGCTCCCGTTCGCGACGACGACCACCGAGAGGGAGGTCGAACGGGTCGCGCAGGTCTTGACCTCGTTGTGAGTGAGTGCTAACTTACTTGCCTATGGCTCTGACGACGAGACAAACTGCGGACGAACGGCGAGTGACCGTGCTCGAGGCAGCACGCCAGGAGTTCGCACAACACGGCCTGCACGGCGCCTCGACGGATGCGATCGCGCGGAGCGCGGGCATCTCCCAGCCGTACCTGTTCCGTCTCTTCGGGTCGAAGAAGGAGCTCTTCCTCGCCGCGAACGACATGTGCTTCCAGCGCACGCTCGACGCCTTTCGAGCCGCCGCTTCGGAGAAGTCGGGACAGGCCGCGCTCGAGGCGATCGGCGAGGCCTACGCAGAGCTCATCGAGAGTGATCGAGCGATGCTCCAGGGCCAGATGCAGGCATATTCGGCGTCCGTCGAGGACGAGGACGTCCGCGCGAGCACCGCACGTGGCTTCGGCCGGCTGGTCGACTACGTCGAGACCGTGTCCGGCGCGGACCGCCTCACGATCTCGCGCTTCTTCGCGAAGGGGATGCTGATGAACGTCCTCGCCGCCATGAACTACTCCATGTCAGATGAACCAACCGACTCCTGGGCCGCGCGGTTGGCCGAGGGGTGCAAGGAGGGATAACCATGAAGGCTCTTCTCTTTTTTCTCCAACAACTGAGTAATCAGTCACTAGATCGAAACCAGAACGACACGAGGAAGTCACGATGAGGACCGGGACGCGCACGCTCTGGACGTTCGCCATCACGTCGATCGCGCTCTTCATGGTCGTGCTCGACAACCTCGTCGTCTCGACGGCGCTTCCCGTGATCCGCGTCGATCTCGCCGCCTCCCTCGAGGAGCTCGAGTGGACGGTGAATGCGTACACGCTGACGTTCGCGGTCTTCGTGCTCACAGGCGCCGCTCTCGGCGACCGATTCGGCCGCAAGCGGATGTTCATCTTCGGCATCGGCCTGTTCACTGCTGCCTCCGCAGCCGCCGCCTTGGCGCCGTCGGCCGACTGGCTGATCGCCGCGCGCGCACTCCAGGGATTCGGCGCCGCGATCGTCACCCCGCTGACGCTGACCATCCTGAGCGGAGCGGTCGCCCGTGAGAAGCGCGGACTCGCGCTTGGCGCGTGGTCAGGCATTGCCGGCCTGGCCGTAGCCATGGGTCCGCTCGTCGGCGGAGCCGTCGTCGACGGGATCTCGTGGCAGTGGATCTTCTGGCTGAACGTCCCCGTCGGGATCCTCCTGCTGCCGCTCGCGACTCTGCTGCGCGAGAGCACCGGGCCTGACAAGGCGCTCGACATTCCCGGCCTCGCACTGGCGAGTGGTGGACTGCTCGGGATCGTCTGGGGTCTCATCCACGGCAACGGCGACGGCTGGACGAGCCCGTCGATCGCCGGCGCGCTTCTCGGCGGCGCCCTGCTACTCGCGGCGTTCGTCGCGTGGGAGCTTCGGACTCCCCAGCCGATGCTGCCGATGCGATTCTTTCGCGACCGCGCGTTCGCGGCAGCGAACGGCGCGTCGCTCCTCATGTACTTCGGGATGTTCGGCTCGATCTTCCTGCTCAGCCAGTTCTTCCAGACTGCGCAGGGCTACTCGCCGCTCGGTGCGGGTCTTCGCATCCTGCCCTGGACGCTGATGCCGATGTTCGTCGCTCCGATCGCGGGCGCGCTCTCCGACAGGATCGGTGGGCGACCGTTGATGGCGACGGGCCTCGCATTGCAGGCGATCGGGCTCGGCTGGATCGCGGCGGCGTCCACCTCAACCGTCGGGTACTCGTCGCTCGTCGGTCCGTTCATCCTCTCGGGTATCGGGATGGCGCTCTTCTTCGCCCCGGTCGCCAACGTCGTCCTCTCGGCCGTCCGGCCGCAGGAGGAAGGCAAGGCGTCCGGTACCAACAACGCCATCCGCGAGGTCGGCGGCGTGCTCGGGGTTGCCGTGCTCGCGTCGATCTTCGCCCGGACCGGCGGCTACGAGTCGCCCGAGACGTTCAACGACGGGCTCATCTCTGCACTTTGGGTCGGCGCAGCGGTTCTCGCTGCGGGCTCCCTCGTCGCACTTCTCATCCCCGGGAAGCGACTACCGGTCGACTCGATCGTGTTGGAGACGGAGCAGACGGCTCTTCGGGCCGAGGCGGCTTAAGAGCAATAGCGATGAAGCTCTCGACACAGACGCTCGCGACGGTTTCGGCCCGGCACCCGTGGCGGATAATCGCTGCCTGGGCCGTCGCCTCGACCCTCGCGGTCGTGGCGATCGCCGTCCTGCTCGGCGGAAGCCTGACCACTGAGGGCGCGCCGACGAACTACCCGGAGTCGGAGCGGGCGATCGATGCGCGAGCCCGCGCCTTCCCCCCCGACCCGGGTACGTTCGTTACGGACATCGTCGTCGTGCGTTCCGAGCGCTATACGGTCGAAGCGCCCGAGTTCGAGGCCTTCGTCCGGCGGTTGCTCGAAACGAGTGAGACGGATGCGTTGAATCAGGGGCGCTCGTACCTCACCGACCAGAGTGCCGCGATCTCAGCGGATCGCCACGCCACGCTCGTCTCGATCGCGATCCTCGACGACGGCGACACCGGTGCGGTGATCGGCGAGATCGAGCGGGCAGACGAGGATCCGGCCTTCGAAGTCGCGGTTACGGGCGACCGCTCCCTCGATCACGACTTCAACCTGCTCTCGCAGGAGGACCTCGAAAAGGGCGAGCTCCAGTTCGGCCTGCCTGCTGCGCTGATCATTCTCCTGCTCGTCTTCGGCGCCGTCGTCGCCGGGCTCATCCCGCTGCTGATGGCGATCGTGTCGATCGTCGTCGCCCTCGGACTCACCGCCCTCCTCGCGCAGCCCTTCGAGCTCTCCGTGTTCGTGATCAACATGCTGACCGGGATGGGGCTGGCTCTGGGGATCGACTACGCGCTCTTCGTCATCTCCCGCTACCGCGAGGAGCGGGGGCGTGGTCGAGAGAAGCGCGACGCGATCGCGGCTTCGGGAATGACGGCGAACCGCGCGGTCGTCTTCAGCGGCACGGCGTTCGTCGTGGCCATGTTCGGGATGCTGCTCGTCCCGAGCTCGATCATGAGGAGCCTCGCGGCCGGCGCGATTCTCGTGGGCATCGTCTCCGTCGTAGCAGCGACCACGCTCTTGCCTGCACTGCTGGGTCTCCTCGGTGACCGCGTCGACTCGCTTCGAATCCCGATCGTCGGCAGGCGCGTTTTCGACGCCGATAATCCCGAAGGCCGCATCTGGGGTGCGATCGTGCGGCGAGTGTTGCGGCGTCCAGGCCTCAGCCTTGCGCTCTCCACGGGCGTCCTTCTCGTTCTTGCCGCACCGATCCTCGGCATGAAGATCGGCACGAGCGGAGTCACGACCTTGCCCGACCGGTTCGTCTCGAAGCAGGGTTTTGTCGCACTCCGACAGGACTTCCCCGCGACGACGACCGACCCCGCCGAGATCGTCGTCGCGAACGGCGCATCCCGTCCGGCTGCAGAGGCAGCGCTCGTGGAGTTGCAGGGGATGCTGGCAAGCGACCCCCGCTTCGGCGCCGGAGGGATCCAACGTTCCACCGACGGCGGCGTGGCGGTGCTCTCCGTACCGGTGGCCGGCGATCCTGCGAGCGAGGAGGCGGTCGCTGCAGTGCGCGAGCTCCGCTCCGAGGTCCTGCCGACGCTCTTCGGGGGCACGGGAGCCGAGGTCCTCGTCGGCGGGACGACCGCCGAGAGCATCGACTACTTCAGTTCGGTCATCGATCCTGCGCCGGCCGTCATCGCACTGGTTCTCGTGCTGACATTCGTGCTCTTGACCATCGTCTTCCGGTCGGTCGTCATCGCCGGCACTGCAGTGATTCTGAACCTGCTGTCCGTCGCCGCGGCCTACGGACTCCTGGTGCTCGTCTTCCAGCGGGGGGTCGGCGCGGATCTGCTCGGCTTCCAGCAAGTGGACACGATCGAGGCGTGGGTGCCGCTGTTCCTCTTCTCGGTCCTCTTCGGCCTGTCCATGGACTACCAGGTGTTCCTGCTCAGCCGGATCAAGGAGCGCTACGACGTCACGGGCGACACGACGGACGCCGTGACCGTCGGAGTCGCCTCCACGGCTCGGATCATCACCGGCGCGGCGCTGATCATCGTCGCCGTCTTCTCCGGTTTCGCCCGTGGCGATCTCGTGATGTTCCAGCAGATGGGCTTCGGGGTGGCGATAGCCCTTCTGATCGACGCAACGATCATCCGCTCGGTGCTGCTCCCGAGCGCCATGAAGCTGCTCGGCGATTGGAACTGGTACCTGCCTCGCTGGCTCGCGTGGCTTCCTCAACTGCAGGTCGAAGGCACCTCGGACGCGAGCTCGGACAGGTCGCCGCTCGCACCTGAGCTGAGCGACAGTTAGCCCTTCGAGGGGCGTGCTTACGCGCCCCGTCGAAGCGCTGGTACCGTCGCCGCGTGCCGACGGAGGACGCCCCCCGCTACGAGCCGCCCGACGCCTTCGCGGCGCCGCGTTACACGGGTGTGAGGACGTTCGCTCGCTGCCCGCTCGTCGACGACCCTGATGGGGTCGATGTAGCCGTTCTCGGGATCCCGTTCGACACCGGGACGACGAACCGTCCCGGCACGCGGTTCGGCCCCGAGGCGGTGCGCTCGGCGTCGCTGATGCTGCGGCCGTACAACCCCGTTCAGGATGCGCAGGTCTTCGGCCGGCTCTCCGTCGCCGACCTCGGTGACGTCGAGATCACGCCCGGCAACGCAGAAAGAACCATGGCGCAGATCGCGGAGCGTCTCGAGCCCATCGTCCGCTCGGGCACGCGCACGCTCTGTCTCGGGGGAGACCACACGATCGTCCTCGGGGAGCTCAGGGCGCACGCTGCCGTGCATGGACCCCTTGGCCTGGTCCTCCTCGACGCGCACGCCGACGTCTGGGATCGGTACGTCGGAGAGCGCTACTACCACGGCTCGCCGTTTCGGCGGGCGGTCGAGGAGGGTCTGCTCGATCCAAGCCGGTCGCTGCTCGCCGGGATGCGCGGCTCGCTGTACGGGCCGGACGACGCGGCGATGCCGGAGGAGCTCGGGTTCGAGGTCATTCCGTGCGAGGAGCTTGTGGCTCTGAGCCATGAGGAGTACGGGGAGCAGGTGCGAGGCCGGGCTGGAGAGGGGCCGCTGTTCCTCTCGTTCGACATCGACGTTCTCGACCCCGCGTTCGCGCCCGGCACGGGGACGCCGGAGGCAGGAGGTCTCTCGACGCGCGAGGCGCTGGGATTCGTCCGCGCGCTCCGCGGCCTCGAGTTCTCCGGCTACGACGTCGTCGAGGTCAGCCCGCCGTACGACGGGCCGGGAGCGCCGACGGCCGTCGCGGCGTCAAATGTCGCATACGAGCTCTTGACGCTCGACGTGCTGGCAACGAGGGCGGGATGAATCGAACGACGCGGCGCATCGGGACGATCGTCCTCACCGCTGCAGCCGTCGCGTACCTCGTCTGGAAGATCAACCTCTCGACGACGCTCGACGTTCTTGCCGACACGAACCTTGCGTGGTTCGCGTTCTCGGCCGTGATCATGCTCGTGACGGTCCCCGTGCTCGCCGCGCGATGGGGTTGGCTCCTCGGAGCGCACCAGATCAGGGAGCGCCTGCGCTGGCTCACCCGCGCGTACTTCGTTGCGTACACGGCGGGACAGGTTCTGCCGACCTCGCTCGGGGGCGACGCCGTGCGCGTCGTCGAGACGTCACGGCGTCACGCAGGCCGCACCGCGGTCGTCACCGGGACGATCCTCTTGGAGCGCGGACTCGGTGGAGCAGCGACGGTCCTGCTCGGTGCTGTCGGGTTCCTCCTCTCGATCGGCCGCTACGACGTCAGTGCATACCTTTGGCTCGAGGGGGTCTTCGTGTTCGGGACACTCGTGCTCGCGTTCCTGTTCTTCGCCCGCTCGGCCAGGACGCTCCTCCGGCGCGTGAAACCGCACCTTGAGCGGTTCCGACTCGCCGGTCCCCTGGAGTCGTTCTACGAGGGCGTCCACCACTACCGAGGACGCCCGCGGCTGCTCGGCGAGGTGTTCGCGGTCACACTCGCCGTCCAGTCGGTCCGGATCCTGGCGATCTGGGCTACGGCAAGGGCCGTCGGCATCGACCTCGACGTCCGCGTGTACTACGTCATGGGGCCCTTGCTCTTCCTCGTCATGCTCGTCCCGTTCACGCTCAACGGCATCGCGGTGCGCGAGGCCTTCTTCGTGAGCTTCCTGGGGAGCCTCGCGGTGGGGGCGGACCAGGCGTTTGCAGCCGGGTTCCTCTATTTCCTCGTCACCCTCCTGCTGGCGGCGCCCGGCGGCGCGATCATGTTCTGGGAAGGGCTCCGCGGCGGAACGCGACCACGGATCGAGCATGGCTAGCCAGGCGAGCGTCGCGGCCGTCGTCGTCACATACGACGCGCTTCCCTGGATCGAGCCCTGCCTCGACTCGCTGCGTGGGGTCGAGACTGTCGTCGTCGACAACGGATCGCGCGACGGCACCGTGGACTTCGTGCGCGAGCGCTTCCGCGACGTGCGGGTCGTCGAGGCCGAGAACCGGGGGCTCGGCGCCGGCTGGAACATCGGCCTCCGCGATACCTCGAGCCGCTACGTTCTTCTCCTGAACGCCGACGCCTGGCTCGTCGGAGGGGCGCTCGACCGACTCGTCGACTTCGCGGACACGCGCCCGCGCGCAGCCGTCGTCGGGCCGCGTCTCCTGAATCAGGACGGGACGCTGCAGCGCTCGGTCCGCGGCGTCCCCACGCTCTGGCGCCTCGCGACCGAGTACTTCTTCCTGCGCAAGGTCGCACCGGGCTCGTCCGCGCTGAACGCGTTCTACGCGGGTGGCTTCGAGCACGACGAGGTGCGAAACGTCGAGGTGGTGATGGGCGCGTGCATGCTCGTCCGTCGTGAGGCGGTGGACGAGGTCGGCTACTGCGACGAGGACTACTTCCTCTTCAGCGAGGAGACCGACTGGTGCTTCCGCTTTCGGCAGGCCGGATGGGACGTGGTCTATTTCCCCGGGGCTGAATGTGTTCACGTCCGCGGCGCCGCGCACGGCGGGCGCCTGTATCGAGAGAACCTGCGCGGGCACCTGCTCTTCCTGTGGAAGCACCGTGGGCCGAAGACGGCCGAGCGCGCGCGCCGGCTGCTGTTGAGTGCGCTGCGGTTTCGGGGCGCCGTCTTCAGGGGTGAGCGCGGGCGCGTCTACCGTGAGGCGGCCGGGTGGCTGTCGTCCGGGGACGCGGCGGCGCTGCTCGAGCGCTGATGGTCGTCCTCTACGTCAAGCTCGCGTTCGCGACCGGGGTCGTCCTTGCACCGGGGTGGCTCATCGCCCGGACGCTTGGCGTGCGCAGGCTCTCCGCGAGCCTCGCCTGGTCGCTCGTCGTCGTGTTCGGGGCGCTCGCAATCACCTTCGCGCTTGGCTCGACGCTGGCTCTGACTCTCGTGCTGCTCGTACTCGCGGCCGTCGCCGCAGCTGTGTTGGGCCGCTTCCGGAGATGGCCCGATGCTGCCGCGGTTCCGCGGCGTGCGTGGGCGCTCTTCTGGGGCGCGATCGTCGGTGTGCTCCTGTGGATCGCCGCGCCCTCCGTGCAGGGCGACGGGCTGTTTCACCTCGCCCGAGCGCGGAAGCTGCTGGAACTCGACGATCTGTCGCTCGAGCGGGTGTCCGAGTTCGCCGACGGCAGCTTGCACCCGGGATACGCGTTCCCGCTCTGGCACGGCTTCATCGCCCTCATAGCGAAGGTAGCCGGCGAGGATCCGGGGCGGGTCGTCACGCACATCCCGTCGATTCTCGCGCCGCTTGCCGTGCTCGTTGCGTTCGAGGCAGGGTGGGCGCTCTTCCGACGGACGGGCGCGGCGGGAGTCACCGCTGCCGCGCAGGTGGCGATGATCGCCTTCGCACCGGGAATGGGTGGCGCGTACGTGTTCCTCTCCCTGTCGGCAACGTCGTCACGGCAGCTCCTCGCGCCGGCCGCGCTCGCGCTGGCTCTCGAATCCGTGCGTTCGCCCACGCTCGGTCTCGTCGCTTCGACGGCCGCGGCGGGGTTCGTGCTCGCCGTGGTGCATCCCACCTACGCGATCTTCCTCTGGATCCCGTTCGTCGGGTTCCTGGCCGTGCGAGCACTGTGGGAGCGCGCGGACGTTCGCTCGGGCTCGCTCGCGCTGGGCGCGCTCGTGGCCCCCGCCGCGCTCTTCATGCTCTGGCTCCGCCCGATCGTGAACGACACGCGCTCCGTCTCGCCCGACGCGAACGAGCTGCAGCGAGCGTTCGATCAGTACGGGAGCCAGCTCGTCGTCCACTCGGACACGTCCTACAACCTCGCGCCCGAGGTGTTCACGCGCGCTGGTGCCGTTGCTGTCGCGGCGTTGCTTCTGATTCCGCTCGCGGGCTTCGCCGCGCGGCGACGCTGGGCCGCATACGTCGCCGGTGGATCGCTCGCCGTGTTCGCGGTAATGCTGATCCCGTTGCTCTTCACCTCGCTGGCGGATCTCGTCTCGATCTCACAGGCGCGACGAGCCGCCGGGTTCCTGCCCTTCGCGTTCGCGTTCGCGGGAGGGATGGGCGTGCTCGCGCGCCTCGTTGGGCCGCTGCTGTTGCCCCTCGCGCTCGGCGCGGGGATGTTCTTCCAAATCGTCTACCCCGGCGACTTCGAGTACGTCCTGCGAGATCCCGCGCCGGCGTGGATCGCGTGGTTCGCGGTCACCGGTGCCGGGGCTGCGCTGATCGTCGGTCTCGTGCGGCGGCGCCCCGCCCTGGAGACGGGCGCTGCACTCGTCGCGGCGGCGTTCCTCGTCCCGGTGTACGGCGGAGGTCTCCTCGACTGGAACCGGGCGGATCCACCCGAGATCGCGACCCTCTCGTCCGGGCTGGTCGCCGCTGTGCGCGACGACGTAGAGCCCGGGACGATTGTCTTCTCCGATCCGGAAACGAGCTTCCGCCTCGCTGCGTTCGCACCCGTCTACATCGCTGTCGCGCCGCCCGGGCATGTCGCCGACACGGAGAAGAACCGTCCGTACGAGCGCGCGCGGGACGCGCGGCGCTTCGTGCGGACGGGCGACCTCTCGATACCCGAGAGCTACAGAGCGAAGTACCTCGTCGTCGACGGTCTCCGGCTCGACCGCGAGTTCGACCTACCGGTGGTCTACGAGGACGAGCGCTTCACGCTCTATCGGCTCGCGTCCGACCGCTCGGACGCGCCGCCGTAGGGCGGGCGTTCGGAGACTTGACGCACAAGTACGGACTCAACACCGCTGCGGGTGCGGGGTTGGAGCGTGTCGCACTCCACGCTGATCTGACGATGCGCTCGCGTCTTGGGCAGTCGCTTTAGTCGAGCGCGGGCCATTCCGCTTGCGGCAGGGATTCGTCAGAATCTGTCGCCGATGGAGTTGTCGGCCTGGCAAATGTGGTGGAAGCGAAAGGGTCAGCGAGAGCTGAGGGCACTCCTCATGGAGAAGTGGGATCCAATTTGGTGTCTCTGGCGTCGCCGAAGCAGCCGACGAGTACGACTCCTACCTTCTCCAACTCGCCCGAAGGCTTCGAGACGGTGCCTCCGCAACGGAGATCGCTGGCTACTTGGGCAAAGTCGAGCGCGAGTCGATGGGCTTCGAGACTGACGACTCGGCCAATCTGCCGACTTGCGAGCGGATAACTGAGTGGTACTCGCTGTCCACGAACAACTTCGTCAAACCCTCCTAGCGCACCTGGTTCGGCTCGCCCCAGCCGCCACCGCCTGGCGTCTCGATCCGCAGGAGGTCGCCCGCCTGGAGGTCGAGCGTCGCGAATGCGGGCAGCTCCTTCCCGTTGAGGAGGTTTCGTCCCGGGAGGCCGTCGGCGCCTCCCTCTGCGCCGCGCGGAGCTAGCGATCGCCGCTGGGTGAGAAGCGACAGCCGGCACGGCTCGAGGGCGCGCAGTTCGCGTACGACTCCGTCTCCGCCGCGGTGGCGGCCTGTTCCTCCCGATCCGAGGCGCAGCTCGTACCGCTCCACGCGAATCGGATAGGCGAGCTCGAGTGCCTCGACAGGTGTGTTGAGCGTGTTCGACATGGCGACGTGCACCGCTGACGGGCCGTCGGCGTCCGGGCACGCGCCCTGGCCGCCGCCGATGGTCTCGTAGTAGGTGAAGCGGTCATTCCCGAAGACGACGTTGTTCATCGTCCCCTGCCCTTGCGCCGGAACGGGCACGGCGGCGCCCAGTGCGGCGAAGACGACGTCGACGATCCGACTCGACGTCTCGGTGTTGCCGGCGGCAACGGCTGCGGGAGGGCGAGCGTTGACGACGCAGCCTTCCGGCGCGCGCACCGTCACCGGCTCGAACGCGCCTCCGGAGGCCGGTAGATCCGGTGCGGTCAGGCAGCGCACGACGTAGAAGCAGGCCGAGCGCGTGACGGCGAGAGGGCAGTTCAGGTTGCCCGCGTGTTGGGGAGCAGTTCCGTCGAAGTCGATCTCGACCTCGTCGCCGCGGATCGTCACGGTCGCACGCAGCTCGAGCAGACCCTCTGGGCTTTCGAGGGCGTCCAGCGCGTGGTAGCGCCCGTCCGGAAGGGCGCGGATTCCCGCGCGCACCACGCGCTCCGAGTACGCGAGGAGCTCCTCCATCGCCGCAGCAACGCGTGCTCGGCCACGGCGCGCGCAGAGCTCGTCGATTCTTCGCTCGGCTAGATGGTGCGCAGCGAGCTGCGCGCGGAGGTCGCCGCGACGCTCGTCCGGATTGCGCATCTGTGCGACGAGGCTCTCAAGCGTCGCGCTGTCGAGGCGTGTCGGGGGAATGACAACCCCCTCCTCGGCAAGGGTCCGCGACCCCGAGGGGAGGCTCCCCGGCTCCGACCCGCCGACGTCTGCGTGGTGCGCGCGCGTGACCGCGTACCCGAGCGCTGTCCTGGTCACGATCGTGAGATCCGGGAGGTGAGTGCCGCCCGCGTATGGGTCGTTGAGGATCCACGGCTCACCCGGGCGCGGGTCGCAGGCGCGCACCGCCGCGACGGCCTCGGGCATCGCGCCGAGATGGACGGGAATGTGCTCGGCCTGCGTGACCATCCGCCCGGCCTCGTCGAACAGCGCCGTCGAGCAGTCGCGCCGCTCCTTGATGTTCGCCGAGAACGCCGACCGAATGAGCACCGCGCCCATCTCCTCCGCGATAGCCCGCAGACCCGCGCCGATGACCTGGAGCTCGACGGGGTACGGGGTCAGGTCTTGCATCGTGCACCTTCGCGCGACGATGCAAGACCTGACCCCGTCCTCTTCAGCACGAGGGTGCCGTGGGCGTCCGTCTCTCCCGACCAGCCGGCGGCAATCCAGGCCGTAGCGCCTTCGAGCTCGAGCACCTGCGGGCCGTGCGCGACGTGCATCGGCCCTTCGATGTGTACAGGCGGCGCCGGTCGGGTCTCGACGGTCCGGACTGCGACCAGCTCGAGCGCACGATCGCGATCCGCATACCCGTAGCGGTGCTCGTGGGCCTCGTGGAAGCGCTCTGCGAGCCGCGGTCCGAGTGGCACCGTGAGCTCGAACGACTGCCCGGTGTACCGAATGTCGGCCTCGCCGTCGTCAGGAAGCTCTCGCGCAGCTTCGAGCGGCGCGACGTATGACCGCACGAAGTCCCGCCGCTCGTCGGCTGCGACGAGGCCGAGAGCCGAGAGGACTCCGGCCGCCGCGGGGACGAGCACCGTCGCCATCCCCAGCTCGTCCGCGAGCGCGCACGCGTGCAAGGGCCCGGCTCCGCCGAACGCGACGAGCGCGAAGTCGCGCGGGTCGAGTCCCTGCTCGACCGAGACGACGCGCAGCGCTCGCACCATCTCTGCGTTGACCACGTCGATCACGGCTTCGGGGTCGAGCTCGCCGAGGGCTCTCGACGCAGCGTCCGCGTCGAGCTCGATTCCGCCGGGCAGCGCCATCGGCAGGCGTCCGAGAAGGAGGTTTGCATCGGTCACGGTCGCCCGCTCGCCTCCATGCCCGTAACAAGCGGGACCAGGTTTCGCTCCCGCGCTCTCGGGCCCGACTCGAATCGCTCCGCCCTCGTCCAGCCAGACGATCGACCCCCCGCCGGCTCCGACCGTGTGTACTGCCAGCGTCGGCAGCCGGACCGGGAAGCCGCCGATTTCGCGCTCGTGCTCTCTCCGAGCGACGCCCTCGACGATCGCGCAGACATCGGTCGACGTTCCACCCATGTCGAAGGACAGCGCGTTTGCATATCCCGACAGGGCGGCGATCCGTGCAGCGCCGACGACACCCGCTGCCGGACCGGAGAGCAGCGCGAACGCAGCATGCGCGGCCCCTTCCTCGAGCGTGGTAACCCCTCCCGACGAGCGCATGACGAGCGGCTCGGGAAGACCCGCGTCACGACAACCCGCCGCGAGCGCTCCGAGGTAGCCGGCAAGCACGGGGCCGAGGTAGGCGTCGACAACGGTTGTCGAGGCGCGCTCGTACTCCCGGAACTCCGGTGCGACCTCGTGTGACGCCACGACGTGGGCGGAGGGGCACCGGCTGCGGATCTCGGCGACGAGCGCCTCCTCGTGCTCGGTGTCTCGGAACGAGAAGAGGAGGCAGATGGCGATCGCGTCGGCGTCGAGCTCCGGGAGGGAGTCGAGCTCGAGAGGGGCGAGCTCGCCCGCCGGGCCGATACGTCCCCGGACGCCGACGCAGCGCTCGAGTGGGACGAGCGGTGGAGTGTGCTCTGCACACGGCCTATAGAGGTGCGCACGCGTTTGTCGGCGAAGGTGGAGGACGTGCTCGAATCCCGCGGTCGTCACGAACGCGGTTCGTGCGCCGCGCCGCTCGAGGAGCGCGTTCGTGGCGATCGTCGTCCCGTGGGTGAACCGCTCGACGTCCTCCACCCCGAGTGCAACGGCGACCGCGACGACCGACTCCTCCTGCCGAGCCGCCGTCGGGACCTTCGCGGTTCGCACCTGCCCGTCCGCGACGAGAACGGCGTCCGTGAACGTTCCGCCGACGTCGATCCCGAGCGCCCGCACCGAGTCATTCTCCCGCGGCAGCGATCGTGCGCGTTCAGTGATCCGTGCGAACGGGGACTTTGTGGCTCTGAGCCACAAAGTCGTGATGTGCGATCTCCGTCTCGGCGAGCAAGGTTAGAGTGTCCGCGACGTGCACCGCCTCGTCTGCCTCGGGCTCAGCCATCGCACCGCTCCGGTCGAGCTTCGCGAGCGCATCGGCGCTCTCGGCTTCAGTGCCGAGCGCTGCCCTGCCGTCGTCGAGCACGCGACGCTGCAGACGTGCTACCGGGTGGAGCTCTACGCACGCCTGACGTCCGGGGTCGACGATGCGCGCAGCGAGCTGATCGACGCGCTCTCCCGTGCGCACGGTGTCGAGCGCGAGCTTCTGATCGACCATCTCTACGTCCACTCCGGGGACGGCGTCGCACGCCACTTGTGCCGCGTGGCGGCGGGCCTCGACTCACTCGTGCTCGGCGAGTCGGAGATCCTCGGCCAGGTGGGTGACGCTTTCGATGCCGGAAGGGCCGCGGGCAGCGTGGGCCCGGGCCTCTCGCTGCTGTTCCGGACCGCGATAACCTCGGGGAGGCGAGCGCGTGCGGAGACGGCGATCGGAGCGAATGCCGCCACCGCGAGCTCGATGGCGCTCGCGCTGGCAGAGGGCGTGCTCGGCGACCTCCGCGACAAGCGCGTTCTCGTCGTCGGAGCGGGGCGCGTCGGGCTCCAGACGCTCAAGGCGCTCGCAGGCCGGGGGGTCGGCCAGACCGCTGTAGCGAATCGCACGCGGGAACGAGCAATCGAAGTCGCCGAGCGTTTCGGCGCAACCGCGCACGGCCTGGACGAGCTCGGGAATGCGCTGTCGTGGGCCGATGTCGCGGTGACCGCCACAGCCTCCGAGACGCCTGTCCTGGGAGCCGAGCTCGTTCGCGAGGCAGTGTCCCGTCGCGCCAATAGACCGCTCGTTCTCGTCGATCTGGCGGTTCCCGCGGATGTCGAGCGCGGCGCCGGAGCCGTTGCAGGTGTTCGTCTCTTCGATGTCGACGATCTGCGCGTCGGGCTCGACGACTCGATGGCGGCCCGGCTTCGTGAGGTTCCGGGCGTCGAAGCCATCGTCGACGACGAGGTCGAAAGCTTCAGCCGGCGGTATCGCGAGCTCGAGGTCGAGCCGCTCGTCTCCGCGCTTCGCCGGCAGGCCGACGAGATCCGTGAGCAGGAGCTCGAGCGCGCGTTGCACGATCTCGGCGACGTCGATCCGGCGACAGCCGAGCGAATCGAACATCTGTCACGCACGCTCGTGAAGAAGCTCCTGCACGAGCCGACCGTGCGCCTGCGTGAGCGGGCCGGCACAGGCGATGCCGACGAGGTTGCCGATGCCGTGCGAGAGCTGTTCGGCCTCGCTGCGCCTCGCGACCCGTGAGCGCAACGCCGCCTCCGGCGGCGGTGACTCTCGGCACGCGGGCCTCCAACCTCGCGCGCGCCCAGACCGACAGCATCGTCGAGCTGCTCGCCGCCGCGTGGCCCGGCCTGGCGTGCGACGTTCGGCTGATCGAGACTCGGGGCGACCGGACCCAGGCGAGCGGGGAGCCGCTTCCCGAGATCGGCGGGAAGGGCCTGTTCACCCTCGAGCTCGAGCGGGAGCTCCGAGCCGGCGGGATCGACCTCGCCGTTCACTCGCTCAAGGATCTGCCGACGGAGGCCGAGCAAGATGTGGTGATCGGGGCGGTGTGTTTACGCGCGGACGTGCGCGACTGTCTCGTCGCGCGGGATGGGTTGACGCTTGCGGAGCTCCCACTCGGCGCCGTGGTGGGAACCAGCAGCCTCCGTCGCGAGGCTCAGCTCCGGGCGCTGCGGCCGGAGCTCGAGATTCGCTCCATACGGGGGAACGTCGACACGCGAGTTCGCAAGGTGAGCGAGGGTGAGTTCGACGCTGCCGTGCTTGCTGCAGCCGGGATCAAGCGCCTCGGGCTCGAAGGGTCGGTGACCGAGTGGCTCGAGCCCGAGACCATCCTTCCTGCCCCCGGGCAGGGAGCCCTCGCGGTCCAGTGCCGAGCAGGCGACGATCGCGCGCTTGCGCTTCTTGCTGCCATCGACGATCCGGGCGCGAGAGCCACCACGACGGCGGAGCGCGGCTTCCTCAGCGCGCTCGGGGGAGGGTGTGCAGCACCCGTCGGTGCGCATGCGGGGGTTGCGTCTCCGAGCCCAAGTGACAAAGTGTCACAAGGCATGATCGTCGTGATGATGAATGCGCTCGTTGCGTCCAGAGATGGGCGCGAGGTCATTCGCGTCTCCGGGGAAGGAGAGCCGGAGGAGCTTGGCATACGCCTCGCTCGAGAGGCTCTCGCTGCCGGCGCCGATCGGATCCTGGAGGCGATCCGTGTTTGAGAAGCCGCTCCAGGGCACGCGCATCGTCGTGACGCGACCCGAGTCGCGGCCGCTCGCCGAAGTGCTCGAGAGCCTCGGAGCCGACGTCTCGATCGTGCCGCTCATCGAGATCCGCCCGGTCGAGGATCCTCGGGCACTCGACGCCGCCGTCGCCGACCTCGCGATCTACGACTGGGTCGTCTTCACGAGCGTCAACGGGGTTGCGGCTGTCGGTGAGCGACTGAACGGGATCGGCAAGGCGCGCGTTGCAGCGGTTGGACCGATAACGGCGGAGTCCGTCAGGGCGCTCGGGGTCGAGCCTTCGTTCGTCGCGAATCGAGCGTCGGAGGACATCGCCGGTGGGCTGGGGTCGATAGAGGGCACTCGTGTGCTGCTTCCGCAGGCCGATATCGCCGATCCATGGCTCGCTGACGAGCTGCGAGAGGGCGGGGCTACCGTCGACGCCGTCGTCGCCTATCGCACGGCCCAGATCGAGCCTGGGCTGTGGGGAGTTCTCCCGCTGCGGATCGCCCATGCGATCGTCCTCGCCAGCGGCTCGGCCGTGCGCAGCCTCGCAGCGATCGCGGGGTCGCTCGAGGGCTTGGGCGACTCGACGCTTCTCGTCTGCATCGGTCCGAAGACGGCCGCGGTCGCTCGTGAGGTAGGGCTGCCGGTCGGTCTCGTGGCCGACGAGACGACGGCTGACGGCATCATTCGTGCCCTCGTGTCGCACTTCGGTGAGAGCTCGTGACGGGACTCCACGTCGATCCGCTGGACGCGCTTCGGCTATCAGCCGGATCGCAGCGCCCGCGGAGGCTGAGGCGCACCGCTGCGCTTCGCGATCTGGTTCGTGAGACGACCCTGGCGCCCGACGATCTCGTCTCTCCGTTCTTCGTCGTCCCGGGCCACGGCATGCGCAACCAGGTGAGCTCGATGCCGGGCGTCAGCCAGCTCTCGGTCGATCTGCTTTCGGACGAGGTGCGCGAGCTCGAGTCGCTCGGGATCAAGGCGGTACTGCTGTTCGGGATCCCGAGCGCGAAGGACCCGCTGGGAGTGGAGAGCTATGCGGAGGACGGCGTCGTGCAGCAGGCGATTCGCGTGCTCAAGGATGCAACCCCCGAGCTCGTCGTGATGACGGACGTATGCATGTGCGAGTACACGGATCACGGCCACTGTGGCCTCCTCGACGCCGACGGCTATGTCTTGAACGACGAGACGCTCGAGGTCCTCGGGCGGATCGCGGTCTCGCACGGTGAGGCCGGCGCCGATGTCGTTTCCCCTAGCGGGATGATCGACGGCATGGTCGGCGCGATCCGCGCCGCGCTCGATGCCGAGGGGCTCGAGCGGGTCGCTGTTCTCTCGTACGCCGTGAAGTACGCATCGGCGTTCTACGGGCCGTTTCGGGATGCTGCGGAGGGTGCGCCCGCCTTCGGCGACCGCAGGTCGCACCAGATGGACCCGGCCAATGCGCGCGAGGCGCTGCGAGAGGCGTCGCTCGACGTCGACCAGGGAGCGGACGCGCTCATGGTGAAGCCTGCGCTCGGCTACCTCGACATCGTCCGAGCCGTCCGCGAGCGATTCCCCGAGCTCCCACTCGCGGCGTACAACGTCAGCGGCGAGTACGCGATGGTCAAGGCGGCCGCGGCGAACGGCTGGCTCGACGAGCGCGCGGTCGTGCTCGAGGTGCTGACCGGGATTCGCCGGGCCGGCGCCGATCTGATCGTGACGTATCACGCGAAGGATGCGGCGGCCTGGCTCCAGGAGCACTCGTGAACGCGCGCGTCGACGACCGGCCCGAAGAGCAGGAGCTCGAGGAGGTCGACGTCGCCGAGCACGGCCGAACGGTCGAGGGCGAGACGACGTCGCTCGACCGCCGGCTCTACATGCAGCTCCACGCGTTTGGCGGAGCAGGAGCCACGGTGCCGCTCGTTACTGCGCTCGAGGCGGCAGACGTCGTCGGCACTCTGTACAAGGACGTCAACGACCCGAATGGGGTCGCGTTGCTCACGGTGAGCGAGACCCCGGACGCATTCGTGTCAGAGCTCCGCGCCTTCCTCCAGTCATCTCCCTTCGCGGAGCTCGAGTCGAAGCCGGAGCTCACTATGCTCGGCCGAACGTACGCAATCGGGCACGAGCAGGACCTGGAGGAGTCCCTCGTCGAGCGGCCGCGGCGCCGTGTGCTCAATCCAGCGTTCAAATGGGCGATCTGGTACCCGCTTCGCCGGGCGGGGTCGTTCGAGCAGCTCTCGCGCTCCGAGCAGAACGCGATCCTGATGGAGCACGGGGGGATCGGGATGTCGTTTGGGCGCGCAGGCCTCGGCTACGACATCCGGCTCGCCTGCCACGGGCTCGACAAGCTCGACAACGACTTCGTGGTCGGGCTCCTGGGGCCGGAGTTGCACCCGCTCTCGATCATCGTCCAGCGGATGCGGAAGACGAAGCAGACGTCGCTCCACCTGGAGCGGCTCGGGCCCTTCTTCGTCGGCAGGGTGGCGTGGCAGAGCAGTTCGGCGTGACTGCGGCACCGAGCGGCGAGGCGGATACCGAGCCGACCTCTCCGTTCCTTCGCGCCTGCCGTGGCCTTCCCACGGACCGGACCCCGGTGTGGCTCCTGCGTCAGGCAGGGCGCTACCAACCCGAGTATCGCGCTCTTCGCGAGAAGCACTCGATGCTCGAGGTTATTCAGACGCCTGAGCTTGCGGCGCAGGTGACGCTCCTGCCTGTCGACGTGTTTGGGCTCGACGCGGCAATCGTCTTCTCGGACATCCTCCCGCCGCTCGTCGGCATGGGCCTCGATCTCGACTTCGTGAAGGGCGACGGGCCGAGGATCGGGAACCCGATCTCGACTACGCGTGACGTCGATCTCCTGGGCACGCCGCCGGCCGAGGAGACGATGACAGGGACGCTCGAAGCGATTTCGCTCGTCTGCCGCGAGCTCGGGCACCGCGACATCCCGGTGATCGGGTTCGCCGGCGCCCCGTTCACGCTCGCGAGCTACGCCATCGAGGGCTGCACGTCGAAGGACTTCTCACGCACGAAGGCGTTCATGTTCTCCGAGCCGGCGGCTTGGAAGCGGCTTCTCGGAAAGCTCGTGACCGTCCAGGCCGACTACCTCCTCGCCCAGGCGAAGGCCGGAGCGCGGGCGCTGCAGGTGTTCGACTCCTGGGCCGGGCGCGCTCTCGGGCGCGAGGACTACCTGCGCTACGTCGCTCCCCACAATCGTGAGCTGTTCGCACGAGTCGCCGGCGCGGGTGTTCCCGTGATCAACTTCTCGCTGGGCGTCAGCTCGTACCTGACCGAGGCGGCAGGGTGCGGCGGCGACGTCGTGGGGCTCGACTGGACTACTCCGCTGGACGAGGCGTGGGAGCGGCTCGGCTTCGAGAGGCCGGTCCAGGGCAATCTCGATCCGGCCTCGCTGCTCGCTCCCTGGCGCGAGCTCGAGCTCCGCATCGACGACGTGCTCGAACGCGCCGGCGGGCGGCCGGGGCACATCTTCAACGTGGGGCACGGCCTTGTCCCGCACACTCCAGTCGACAGCGTGCGCCGCCTCGTCGAGCACGTGCGGGAGCGAACGTCATGAGCCTAGTGTCGGAGCGAACGTCATGAGCCTAGTGTCTGACACCGCCCCGCATGCGGGATTCGAGGGCGACGGTGTCAGACACCGTGTTCAGCTCCCGCTCGGAGTGCTCGTCATGGCTTACGGCGGTCCCGCGTCGCTCGACGAGATTCCGGGGTACCTCGCGGACATCCGCAGCGGGCGGCCGACGCCGCGTCGCGTGCTCGAGGAGATCACCGAGAACTACCGCGCGATCGGCGGCCGCTCGCCGCTCCTCGACGTCACGCGAAAGCAGGTCGACGCACTCGCCGGGCGCTTGGGCGAGCCGTACCGGTGCTACCTCGGGATGCGGCACTGGGCGCCGTGGATCGAGGAGGTCGTGGGCGAGATGATCGAGGACGGCGTCACGCACGCCGTCTCGCTCGTGCTCGCGCCGCACTTCAGCGTGATGTCGGTCGCGCGCTACCAGCAGAGGGTCGTCGACGGGCTCGAGCTCTACCGCGGCCGCATCGACTTCGACCATGTGCCGAGCTATCACGACGCACCGGGTCTGATCCAGGCGTTTGCGGCGCGCGTGGCCGAAGGTCTCTTGCGCTGGCCCGAGCTCGAACGGGAACGCGTACACGTCGTGTTCAGCGCCCACAGCCTGCCGGAGCGCACCCTCTCTGCCGGAGATCCCTACGGCCTGCAGTGCCAGGAGACTTCGCGGCTGGTCGCGGAGCGCGCCGGGCTCCCGGCCGAGCGCTGGTCGTGGAGCTACCAGTCGGCGGGTCGGACGCCGGAGCCGTGGGCCGGACCCGATCTCGGCGAGCATCTCGAGGAGCTCGCTGGGCTTGGTGTGCGCGACGTGGTCGTCGTGCCGGTCGGCTTCGTCTCCGACCACGTCGAGCTCCTCTTCGACCTCGATCTCCGCGCGCGGGCGATCGCGGATGGTCTCGGGATGCGGCTCGAGCGCCCACCGGCGCTGAACGACGATCCGGTGTTCATCGAGGCGCTGGCCGATCTCGTTCGGGAGCGCGCGGCTAGATGGCTCGCGCAGGCCCGCGCCGCGTGAAGGTCGCCGTCATTGGTGGCGGGATCGCCGGTCTCGCGGCTGCGCGGCGCCTCGAAGCCTTGATACCTCGCGTCGAGATCATCCTCCTCGAGTCGACGTGGAGGATTGGCGGGACTCTCGTCACTGAACAGGTGAACGGCTTCGTGATCGAGGGTGCTCCCGACAGCTTTCTGTCGCGTAAGGAGCGCGGGGTTGGGCTGTGCGAGGAGCTCGGCCTCGGCGACGAGCTCATCGGGCGACGGCCGGAGAATGAGCGGAGCTTCGTGCGACGCGGCCGAGAGCTTCATCCGCTGCCTCTTGGTCTCACCGGCATGATCCCGACGAATCTCGACGCGCTCGCCGAGAGCGAGCTGCTCTCAGCCGAGGGACGGGCGCGCCTGGCTGCAGAGGTCGACATCCCGCCCGCGCCGGCTGCTGGCGACGAGTCGATAGCGTCATTTGTCTCGCGACGCCTGGGGAAAGAGGCATACGAGGTCCTCGTCGAGCCGCTAATGACTGGAATCTACGGCGGTGACGGGGAGCAGCTCTCGTTGCAGGCGACGTTCCCCAATCTCCTCGCACTCGAACTCGAACACGGCAGCGTGCTCCGCGGGCTCACGGCGCAGTCGCCCACGGACTCGGCACAACCGCCGTTCGTGACTCTCCGATCCGGCATGGAGTCGCTTGTCGACTCGCTTGCCGCAAGTCTCCAGCAAACGACAATTCGTGCCGGATTTCAACCGGTCGCTGTCCGTTCGCTTCCGGGCCGTTATGCCGTCGACGTTGGCGGATGGATTGTTCAAGCCGAGGGGGTCGTGCTCGCCGTTCCCGCGTTCGTCACGGCAAAGCTTCTTTCGGCGCTGGACTCCGAGCTCGCGAGGGCCCATGCCGAGATCCCGTACGCGTCGTCGGCGATCGTGACCCTCGCGTACGCGAAGGCTGACGTCGGCCATCCCCTCGACGGCTATGGCTACGTCGTACCTCGCGTCGAGGGGTCCGACGTTCTCGCGTGCACGTGGACTTCCAGCAAGTGGGAGCACAGGGCCCCGGAAGGTCAGGCGCTGGTGCGCGTCTACGCGGGGCGATTTGGCGGTCCGGACGTCGCTCGCAGATCGAAGGACAGCCTCGTTGCGCTCGCCCGCGAGGAGGTGCGAGTTCTCGGGATCAAGGCCGAACCGCACCTGGTGCGCGTTCATCGCTGGCCTCGCGCAATGCCGCAGTACGTTCTCGGGCATCTCGAGCGGCTGGAGCGGATCGAGACGGCGCTCGAGGCTCATCCGGGCCTCGCTCTTGCCGGGGCGGCCTACCGGGGCGTGGGGATCCCGGACTGCATCGGCTCCGGAGAAGATGCCGCCGAGTCCGTCGCCCGTGCGTTGACACGGGCTGCCGCATGAGGCGCGAGACGTCGGAGCGTCTCTTTGCGGAGGCCGTGGGGCTGCTCCCAGGCGGCGTCAGCTCGCCTGTGCGCGCTTTCAAGGCCGTCGGCGGCTCGCCGCTCTTTATCGAGCGCGGCGAGGGCGCGTACCTCGTCGATGTCGACGGGAACCGGTACGTCGACTATCTCCTCTCCTGGGGCCCGTTGATCCTCGGCCATGCGCACCCGCGCGTGGTCGCCGCGCTCGAGGAGGCGATTCGCAGGGGAACGAGCTTCGGCGCTCCGAGTGAGCTCGAGCTGGAGCTCACTCGGTTGATCCGAGAAGCGATGCCCAGCCTCGAGCTCGTTCGCTTTGTCAACTCGGGCACCGAGGCGACGATGAGCGCGCTCCGACTCGCACGCGCCTTCACCGGCCGCTCGAAGATCGTCAAGTTCACGGGTTGCTACCACGGGCACGCGGACCTTTTGCTCGTGCAAGCGGGCTCCGGCGTCGCGACGCTGGGCCTGCCCGACTCGCCGGGTGTCACCACCGGAGCAGTAGCGGACACGCTTACGGCTCCGTACAACGATCTCGAGGCGGCCGAGCGGCTCTTCGCCGGGCACCCCGACATCGCGGCGGTGATCGTCGAGCCGGTCGCGGGGAACATGGGTCTCGTCCCGCCGCTGGACGGCTTCCTCGAAGGGCTCAGCGGGTTGACCACGGCGCATGGCGCGCTTCTCGTCTTCGACGAGGTGATGACCGGGTTCCGCGTGCATCCCGGGGGCGCCCAGGCGCTGTACGGGGTGACGCCCGATCTCACGACGCTCGGCAAGGTGATCGGAGGCGGGCTGCCGGTCGGAGCGTACGGAGGGAGGCGCGAGATCATGGAGCTCGTGGCGCCGGCCGGCCCGGTCTACCAGGCCGGGACGCTCTCCGGGAATCCGCTGGCGATGACGGCCGGGATAGAGACGCTGCGCGCTCTTGACGAGCCCGGCGTCTGGGATGGGCTCGAGCGCGGCGGCGAACGGCTCGTCTCGGGGCTCGACGCCCTCGGCGCGCCGGTGCAGGTTGCCCGGGTCGGAACGATGTTCGGCCTGTTCTTCACGGAGAGGCCCGTGCGAAGCTGGGAGGACGCGAAGCACGCCGACACCGAGCGGTTCGCGGCGTTTCACCTCGCGATGCTCGAGCGCGGGGTCTACCTCGCTCCGTCGCAGTTCGAGGCCGCGTTCCTCTCCACGGCTCACGGTGACGCTGAGATCGACTCGACGATCGCGGCGGCCGGCGACGCCTTCGCCTCTCTGCACTGACTACTACCCTTGTCGGGCATGAAGGTGCTTCTCGTCACCATGTACTTCCCGCCCGCCGGCGGCGGCGGCGTCCAGCGCCCGTTGAAGCTTGCCCAGTACCTGCCGGCGCTCGGCATCGAGACCCACGTGCTCGCACCCGACGATCCGAAGTGGGTGCACCGCGACCCGGAGCTTCGGGTTCCCACGCAGGCGTGGATCCATCGCGTGCGCTACCTCGGCCCGCGCGCCCGCAAGCCCGCGGAGGAGCTAAGGCAGGCGGAGGGGGTCGAGCGTGCTGTCGTCCAGGCGCAGGTGACGGCTCGCCGCCTGCTCATGCCCGACGCGAGCGTCACGTGGAATCTCACCGCGATCCCGGCCGCGATCCGCATCGTGCGCCGTGAGGGAATCGACGCGGTGATCACGACGTCGCCACCCGGGTCGATCCACTTCGTCGGAGCGGCCGTCCAGAAGGTGACCGGAGCACGCTGGCTGGCGGACCTGCGCGATCCGATCGTCGCCAATCAGCATCGCCGCGCGGACACGACGGCAACCAGAGCCCGTCAGGCCGCAAACGAGCAGCTCGCGCGATTGGTCGTGCGGAGAGCGAACGCCGTCTCATGCGTGTCGGAAGCGATCGCCGACGAGGTCCGGGGACTCGACCCGCGCGGCGCCGTCCGCACGATCACCAACGGGTGCGACTTCGACGACTTCGCGAGCCTCGAGTACCTGCCGGCATCCAGGTTTCGGATTACGCACACGGGGAGCTTTTTCGGGAAGCGCGATCCGCGGCCGTTCCTGCAGGCACTTCACGACTCCGGCCTCGACGCAGTCGCCCGCTTCGTCGGCGACTTCCGCTCGTCCGACCGCGAGTGGGCCGACTCGCTCGGGCTCGGCGACCGGCTGCAGGTCGTCGAGTACGCGCCCCGAGCGGAGTCGCTTCGGCTCCAGCGGGACTCCGAGGCGCTCCTCCTGCTCGTGCCCGACGCCGACGGGCGTGGCAAGGGCGTTCTCTCCGGGAAGGTGTTCGAGTACCTCGCCGCCGGTCGTCCGATTGTCGCGGTCGTGCCGCCTGACGGCGCCGCGGCCGAGCTCATCCGCGAGACCGAAGCCGGGGTCGTGGTCGCCCCCGACGACGTCGATGGCATCAGGGCCGCCCTCCAGGAGATTCACGGCCGCTTCCTCGACGGCGGACTTCCCCCGGTCGAGCTGTCCGAGAGCGTCCGCGACCGGCTCTCACGGCGCTCACGGGTCGAGGAGGTCGCCGACCTCCTCCGGGCGATCGTGTAATCAATGAGGATGCGCCGACTCTCGTGGCCCGAATGGCGGCAAGGCCGGACCCGGGTCTTGGTCGCCTTACTGGTCGCCGTCGCCACGCTCGCCGTCGCCCTGAGCCTTCCCAAGACGTTCCGAGATTTCAGCAACGATGCGGCGCAGAACGACGCTCTCTCCTTCGTGGATCGGGAGATCGCCGGCGGGAACGAGGTCGTCGCCGACCAGCAGGCTGTGTACCAAGCGCGGGCGCGGATCCCCGAGGATGACACCTACCACGTTGCAGTCGGCTCTGACTTCCCCGGCGGTAGCGACCTGACAGTCCCATTCGTGGAGTCGTACTACCGGTACTTCCTCATGCCTCGTCGACCCGCCGACGATGCGCCGTGGATCATCTGCTATGGCTGTGATCTCGAGCAGTACGGCTCGGGCGCGAAAGTCGTATGGGAGAGCGATGAGGGAATAACGATTGCCAGGATCCGGCGTTGACGGCTCACGCACTCGCCGGGCTAGTACTCCTCAACGTCCTCTTCCTCGTGAGCGGAGCCGGGCTCCTGTGGTTCTTGCGCGGGTGGGAGACCTGGGTCGACCTTGCGCGTCTCGCGGGCCTCGCCTATCTGGCCGGCGTCGCGACGGTCGGCTCGGCGTGGGTGCTCCTGTTGATCCTGGGAGTACCGTTCTCACTCTGGCTCGTGGTCGCCGTCCCTGCGACCGTCGGGCTGATCGGGCTCATCGGAGGGCGCAGCCTTGGCCGGCAGCGACCGGCCCTCGGCTCCATCGGTGCACGGAGAGGCCTCGTCGTCACTGCGCTTGGGATCGCCGCAGCGGGCCTCCTCCTCGAGGGGTTCTTCCGGAGCGCGCGCTTGTCTGGGCTCGAGGCCTGGGATGCCTGGTCGTTCTGGATTCCTAAGGCGAAGGCGATCTACTTCTTCGGCGGCCTCGACGAGCAGTTCTTTACCACGCTTCCAGGTTCGTCGTACCCACCTCTCGTACCGGTTCTCGACGCGGCCGCATTTCAGCTTATGGGTGGCGTGGATGTCGTCACGCTGCACGTCCAGTTCTGGCTCGTTGGCGTCGGCTTCATCTGGGCGCTCGCGGGGCTCCTCTCCGAGCGAGCGCCGGGCTGGATGGTCTGGCCGTTCGTGCTCCTCCCTCTCGTCGCTTCGAGGATCGGAGAGCGGCTCAGCATTCCGGAGGCGGACCTCCTTCTCGATTACTTCTTCGTCCTTGCATCCGTGCTGGTCGTGCTCTGGATCGTCGACGGGGCGAGGTGGAGACTCGTCCTCGCCACGATCCTGCTCTGCGGGATGGTCCTGACCAAACGGGAGGGTTTGCTCCTCGGAGCCCTGCTCCTCGCCGCGGCACTGGTCGCATCCGCTCGTCAGTGGCGGACGACGTGGCCCGCACTGGGGGTGTCGGCGGCTGTCGTCGTCGTGGTCGCGGCGCCGTGGCGAATCTGGTACGTCACTCACGACGTAGCCGGCGAGGGGCCGGCGGAAGGCTTCGTCCAGAGAGACAACCTCGAATGGCTCTGGCCGTCCGTGCGCCGCGCCCTGGACGTGCTGTGGGACACCGGCTACTGGAACCTGATCGTCCCGCTTGCCGTTGGCGCCCTGATCCTCGCGGCTCTGGCGAGAGTCGCGGTACTGGTCGTGTTCTTCGGGACGCTCCTCGTCTTTCTGACGCTTGGTGGGATCTGGGCAACGTGGGTGTTCTCCAAGCCCTGGATAACCGGCGAGCTGGGCGGCAACTTCATCATCCGCTTCATGGGCTCCGTAGCGCTGCTGTGTGTCGCTGCGACTCCACTGCTCCTGAGCGCCGTGTGGCGTGCGGCAACGGCCGATGACGAACGAGAAGAGGTGAGGGGCCGAGTCGCCCTCGCTGCCGCGATTGTCGTCGTCCCGCTCCTTGCATACCCCCTCCTGACGCTCATCGGGGGGTTGCCGCGGTTCCCGACGCGCGGCGAGTGCGTCCACGTTGCGACCCGCGACGCCGACGATCTCGAGGTCGTCTACGGGCGGCTCGACGATCCCGTCGCTGCCGAGGAGCTGCTCGGAAAGCTGACCCGGACCGGGTTCGTCGGTAACGATCTCGCGCCGGACAATTGCGGGCGCTGGAAGGTCTCTTACGACGCGATCGCCACGCTCGCCGAGGGTATGGCTCTAGCCGAAGCGGCGCACAAGGCCGGGTTCGACGCTCGCGTCGAACACGAGCGATGACGATCGACGGTCGTACCATGACCTGGTGACCTCGCACGCCTTCCCGCTCCGAGCTGTGCCTCGCGATCGGGTCCTCGTCCAACCTGTGCTCGACGGGCTCTTCCTCGCCACGATCCTCACGGTCACGTTCCACAAGCTGCAGTGGGAGCTCGCGGGATCGCTCACGCTCTCCGACGTCCTGACGTCGGTCTTCCTCGTGCTGTTCGCGTGGGACCGGTTCGAGCACGCTGATGCCCGGCTGACGAGGACGGCTGTGGTCGCGCTCGCCTTCCTCCTCGCGTTCGCGCTCGTGTACCTGGTCGGGTTCTACAACCTCGACACGGCACAGGCCCTGGCGCAGTGGTCGAAGGGGATGGTGAAGTTCGTCCTGCACTTCGGGTTCGTGGTCTGTGGCGTGGCGTTGCTCGCGCGGCGCGGCGTGCGGTTCTACTGGTACGCGCTGGGGGCGTTCCTCGCCGGCATAGCGGTCAACGCCGCGTACGGGGTCGTCCAGCTTCTGCTCGCCGAGGTGGCGGGGACGAATCTCGACGAGCTGCTCATCGAGCCGATCACGTCGCGGCAAACGGGGATAAACGTCTTCGGCGCGGTGGGCGGGACGCAGGAGGTCTTCCGCCCCAACGCGCTCACCGGCGACCCGAACCATCTCGGGATCGAGCTCCTGATCCCGCTGCTCGTGCTCACACCGCTCTACCTGAGGCTCGAGCGGGGACACAGGTTCAAGACGCCTGTTGCCGTGCTGCTCGGGTTCCTGCTCGTCGTCCTGTTGGCGACGCTCTCGCGCAGCGCGCTCCTCGGTCTCGGATGCGGCGCGCTGGTTCTTGCGCTGCCGTACCGGCGCCATCTTCGCCGGCCGGCATTCCTCGTTCCCCTCGCCGCCGTGGCGGCCATCGTGGGCGCCGTCGTGGTCGCGCGGCTCGACTTCTTCCTCACCGTGCTACGCGCCCGGACGAACACGAGCCGAGGCGCGGCGTCGCCGCACTTCGAGGTCTATGGCTTCGTCCCGGACGTTCTCTCGTCGAACCCGTTTCTCGGGCTCGGACTCAACAACTTCGCGGTCTACTACGAGTTCGTCACCGGTCGCCCGGACTTCGGGCCGCATTCGTTCTACGTCGCGACGATCGTCGAGACCGGGATCGTGGGAGCGACGCTCTTCGCCGCGTTCGTCGTGTGGTTGTTTCGACGCCTGGGAGCTGCGCGGCGGCTGGGGCGAGCTCTGTCGGCAGCTCGTGACCCGCTTGCGGCGCGTGTCCGGCCGCTCGCGTGGGGAATGACGGCGGCGCTCGTCGCGACGCTCGCAGCGAACTTCTTCTACCTGACGATGACCTTCTACTACTTCTACGTCTTCGCGACGCTCGCGGCCGCGCTTCCCGTCGTCTTCGGGCAGGCGCGACGCGAATGAGAGTCGTCGTCCTCACGACGTCGTACCCGCGTAGGCCGGACGATGTCGCGGGTGCCTTCGTGCGCGACGCGGTCGAGCATCTCCGTCATGCGGGGATCGATGTCGAGGTCGTCTCGCCGGCGACGTTTCGTCACTTCGGACTCGCGTACGGCGACGGGATCGTCGGCAACCTGAGGCGGCGACCCTGGCGGGCGCTCGCGATGCCGCTCTTTCTGC
>Ga0247727_10000839_pt1 | contig 74827 bp, 74 predicted proteins | sample WisWelCaveWW1625_FD_202498 | JGI IMG/M metagenome (GOLD analysis project Ga0247727, IMG submission 202498) | Biofilm microbial communities from Wishing Well Cave, Virginia, United States - WW16-25 | ecosystem: Environmental > Aquatic > Deep subsurface > Groundwater > Cave microbial mat | place...
TCAAAAGACATATTGTGTAATGGAATTATGAATTTACTTCGTTTTCCAAATATTATTTCTATTTTATTGTCAGGTTTTATGGAATATGAGTTTGCATAAGTCAAAATACCCAAAAATGCAAGCATTGTATCAAATTTAGAAGAATGAAATTTGACCGTGATACCTTCTTTTAATTTTATTTTATAATTTGACGTGCCAAATATGACTGAAAGAATTAAAGAAATCTTATTTTTTGCTACAAAAATAAACGGAATTAGATAGTAAAGTAATCCCAAATTTGCTGAAATTGACACTTTATTTAGAGGCATTCTTACCACTTTTTAAGCATTTACACACAAATTTTCTATTTTTTTGATAATACTATTTTGGGCTTACATTTTACCCATACCGTAAAAGAAACCTCATACAAAATATTTCTGGTTTTAGTTTAAAATATTGGATAACTATTTTTCTATAATTCTACATCAGAATACTCGATCTATTTCAAATTTTAATATCTTGTTATGTTCAAAACCTGTAATTCATTCACAATTTGATGAGTAGATAGAGTAAATTAAAGAGTAGTATGTCCAACATAATTAATGAAAGAGAAGATTAGAGTCGCGTTTATTTACAGAGATTCTAATGTGTTAATGTCGGGAAAACATTACGATAACACATATTATCACTTTTTTGTCAGTGCCTTAAAACGAAATCAAAAACTAGACGTGACGTATTTCCAGACAGGGGAAAGTTTTGATGCGTCTATTTTAAAGGGTAAATTTGACATAATTTTATTATTTCACAATCATACTGCTTCGATGCCTCAGGAATTGATTGGAATTGAGGATTTAGACATGCCAGTAGTAGCTAGAGTTACGGATCCACGAGTTGCAAAAGAATCAATTGCACTGCATAAGAAATGGAAAATCGACTATTACTTTATGTTTTGGCCTGAATCATTTTTCTATCAGCTATGGCCGCGTAATTTCAAATTCAAAACAATAGTTTTTGGATTAGAGCCCTCCTTATATCGCGATGTCATTCCATTTGATCAGAGGATAAAAGATAGAATTTTGAATTCCGGCTCGGTAGGAAATACCAAGTTTCTTTCACGAATAATAAATGACGTTCGTAATCCAAAATGGAATGCCTTTAGATGCTATCATTTGAGAACAATGTGCAACAAGCTTTCCTATGTAGATTATACCTCAACGCTTCAGCATAAATTTGTAAATGACAAATATGCTCAACTTTTACAAAAATATGCCGCTGCCATCGCTGCCAGCTCGTATACAACTGTTGTCAAGATGTTGGAGATTCCTGCAGCTGGATGCCTGACTTTTATCGAATCCAGTAAAAAAAGCGATGCATCGTATCTTGGTTATCGTGATGGAGAGACTGCAATATTCATTGATGAAGAAAATTACAAGGAAAAATTTGAGGAGTATCTAAAAGATACAAAAAGCCCAAAATGGAAAGAAATTACAGATGCCGGTAGAAAATACGCCCTTGAGGAATTAAATAATGACAAAGCCGTAGAGTCCCTTGTAGAACTTTTTGAACAACTAATATAACCAGATTATCATTTCTTGCTAATTCGCTTTGCTTGAAATGTTCTACGAATATAAATAAAATTAGCTGCATTATCTATGTATGGATCGATTATTGATAACTGGTGGGAGTGGCCTTTTAGGCTCATCTCTTGTAAGTTTAGCGCCAAAAGGTTACAAAGTTTTTGCAACCTACAGGACTAATCCTCCCAAAGGAGCAGTAGCCCTAAAAGCTGAGATGAACGATTCAGAATTACTTCGCAAAACAATAGAGACCATACGGCCAAAGTTGGTTATTCATACTACCGCTGCTACTGACATAGAGTGGTGTGAGATGCACCCAAACGAGGCGCATTTCGTGAACGTTGCAGCTACTGACGTTCTTGCGTCAGCCTCCACATCTATTGGAGCTAAATTCATCTACATATCCACAGATTCCGTATTTGATGGCACCAAGGGATGGTATAAAGAAGATGATCATACAAACCCACTAAATGTCTACAGTAAAACGAAGCTTGTAGGAGAAAGGATGGCTGCCAATTATGATAATTCTCTGATAATCAGGACTACATTTTACGGATTTTCTCATTTTGCTGCAAAGGAATCATTTGTGCCAAAAATAGTACGACGATTACGTCAGAATATGACTATCAGGGCTGCCACCGATGTAATTAACAATCCTTTGATAGTTTCAAAGCTATCAGAGTCAATATACGCGCTATTTGAGAAAGGGGTCACAGGCACTTATCACGTAGCATCTTCTAATGCCATGAGTAACTATGATTCTGCAATACAAATAGCACGTATTTTTGGGCTGGATAGGTCTCTCATCCAAAAGACCACATTAAAGGAGCTAGCGTCGGAGTTAAAATGGAAGGCAAGACGACCTTTAAACACATCGCTAAACCCAGAGAAGGCATCCAAGGTTATCGACATTCCTTCCCTCGACGAATCGTTGAAAGCTCTTCAGAAAATAGAAAAAAATCAAGCCACATAGATCATGGAGCCAGATGTGGTTCAGGGAAAGGAATGATGAATTTGCCGCCATTTTTAACAAAGTCATTTTCCTTTTGTATTATATCAGCTGCAAATATCCAAGCTAAAAGCAAAACATAATGTATTCCGTCAAGAGGTCTTGGGGAAAATATAGGTATGTGCATTCCAGGCACAAATCTTCCATATCTTTCAGGTGATGCGTCTATCCCATAGTCTAGAATGTCAGTGCCGACCTTCCAATAATTCAGCATTGTGTTTCCGCGTCCAGACATGCCATAACCAATAATTTTATGACCAGCGTTTTTTAAATTGTGTAGTAAACTCAACATTTTTTTCTTATGCTCTTCACAGCGTTTTGCAAATTCATGGTATGTTTGAAGCTTATCGTATTTTTTCTGTTTTTCAATGTTTAAAATTTTCTGGACATTAAGCGATGTCTCAAAATCTGCATTTTCTTTACAAGAATAGACTCGTATGGTTCCTCCCCGTATTGGCAGGTGTTTTACATCAAAGATTCTCATCTTATGTTTTTGCAGAAATTGTTTTAGGGCAAAAACAGAATGATACAGAGTATGTTCGTGATAAATTACATCGTACTGTAATTCATCAATCATGTCACCTAGATAGTTTACCTCAAACACAAATACGCCATTATCATTTAACATATTCCATGCTCCATTGAGAATATCATTCATGTCATCAATATGGGCAAATACTGCGTTTCCAACGATAACATCTGCCTTGCCATATTTTTCTACGAGTTTTTGTGACAGCTTGAATCCAAAATAATCATCAATAACTTCTAGTCCGCGATCTCTGGCCACCTTGACTACATTTATCGCAGGATCAACACCTAGTGTATCTAATCCCAAATCCTTTAGGGGTTTAAGGAGAATGCCATCATTACATGCTACCTCTAAAACAAAACCACCGTTCGGAACAAACCTGTCTCTTATCTCTTTAGCATATTGCTCAAAGTGTTCAAGTACACTTTTGGCAGCTACTGAAGACAGATATCTATAATCTCTGAAAAATGTGTCTCTTGGAATCATCTCAAGAATTTGGACGGAAGTACAGTTTTTACAAAAACAAACATCCAATGGATACGAGTCTTCTTTTCCAATCTGATCCTTATTCAAGAAGTTGCCTGCCAGCGGCATCGTACCTAATCGCAGAAAAACCTCCACGTCTTTAGAATCACACAATCTGCATTTTTCTATCTTGGTCATAAATGTCAGAACTTAAAAAACTAGTTATAATTTTTTATAATTTGTAGATTCTAGCATCAAAAAATACAGATTAAAATTTAAACATAGGCTAAATCCGCTAAGAATAGTATTTTGGAAAAGAAAAAAGTGTTGATTACTGGTGGTGCCGGCTATATAGGCAGAGTACTAATCGAGTCAGCACCAAAAGACTGGAAAATTACAGTTTTAGACAATCTTATGTTTGGAAATTCTCAGTTTGTTCCGCCAAACGGGATTGATTTTATTAAAGGCGATATCAGGGATGAGACAATCCTTGACAAGATTACCAAGGCAACTGATGCAATAATACATCTTGCAGGAATAGTTGGAGCCGCGTCCTATAAAAAAAACCCTACAGCCGCATTAGAGATTAACTGCAAGGCAACTGAAAAAATAATAGAACTAACAAGAAAACACAAAAAGAAACTAGTTTTTATGAGCACATGCTCCGCATATGGCTTCAATCCAGAAATTTGTACTGAGGAAACCACCCCCAATCCAGTAGATGAGTACAGTGTAAGCAAGATCATTTCAGAAAAAGACATTCAGGAACGATTAGAAGATTATACAATATTCAGATTGGGAACTGTATATGGATGGTCCCCTCGAATGCGATTCGATCTCATAATCAATAGGATCATAGAGAAGAAACTGTGGAATGAGGCGATTGAAATTTTTGGCGGAATGCAATGGCGACCTTTTATTCATGTAAGAGATGCCGCAAAAGCGCTAGCACTTGCTGTGGACAAGCAAACTGAAAGCGGGATTATGAACCTAGTAGGAGAGAATTATCAGATACTAGATGTGGCCAAACAAATAACAGATAATCTAAGGATCATTCCAGAAAGGGAAGACAACAGGAGTTATCGTGCAGATAATGCAAAAATCAAGAGAATTTTGAATTGGAATGCAGAAATGACCATAACCAAAACAGTCCAAGAATTTAAGAAATTAAACTATAATGAAAGAATTTACCACAATCACGAATGGAATTACTCGTAGAAAAAATGAGTTTATTTAATTAGAATTCAGTTTTTTCTAATACCAGATTAGGTTGTCTTGTTCCATGCACATGACGCATTTTGTATTTATGCCCATATTCTTTTAAAAATTCGTTGACAGCTAGACCTTCGCCATGAAAATGCTCATGGTTCCATTCATCAAATACAAACAAACCACCCTTTGAAAGTCTATCATGCAAACCTTCCAATATGACTTTTGTAGAGTTATACAAATCTGTATCACAATAAACAAAAGAAAATGATAGTGCTTTATTCTCTTCCAAAACTTTAGGCAATGTTTCCTCGATTAGACCTTTATGAATAACTATTTCATTATTCATTTTATACAATGAAATGAAATCCATTAATTGTTCATATGAGCCCCTATACAAGCCGCGTGCCTCCGTTTGTGAAATATGATCCTCTTTTGAGAATTCTGTCAATCCTTCAAAACTGTCAAAACAATGAACTAGCTTGCTTCCATATGGATCATAGATTCTTAATATTTTAGCCATGAATAGCAGATTATCACCACGCCAAGAACCAAATTCAGCAACATGCCCTGGCACGCCTAATGTTGAACGTAAAAGATCTGCTATCGATAATTTGATAGCCAAATTAGAGATCCCGCAATAAAGAGGCCACGGATCAATAACTTCCCATAATTCACGTTTTCCATATTTTTCTGAAAGTTTCTTACGTTCTTCAAGATAGATTTTATCATTTTCGTAAAATTTCGTAGCTATATTGACTTTATCCACTATATCTCACGCGTGTGAAAATAGTATGCAGAATATAAAGATTAATCAACTCTCCTACATTCCTCATAAATTAGTTTGAAAGCAGTTATTTTGGCTGGAGGTCTTGGAACTAGAATAAGTGAGGAAACTCGGACTAAACCAAAACCCATGGTAGAGATCGGTAACAAACCAATACTTTGGCACATAATGAAAATTTATTCTACATACGGCGTTAACGAATTTGTACTGTGTTGCGGCTACAAAGGAAATGTGATAAAAGAATATTTTAAAAAAAACCCTGAATCTTGGGAAATCAGGTTTGTTGATACTGGGTTAAAGACAATGACAGGAGGACGCTTGAAGAGAGTTGAAAAATACGTAAGCGATAATACGTTTTGTTTTACCTATGGTGATACGTTGAATGATCTAAATATAAAAAAACTAGTAAAATTTCACAATTCCAAAAAAAGATTAGCAACCGTTACAGCTTGTCAACCTCCCGAGAAGTACGGAGTATTAGAGTTACGAAAAGAAAGAGTTGTTGCTTTCAAAGAAAAACCTGTAAGAGAAGGAGAATGGGTTAATGGGGGGTTTTTTGTATTAGAGCCACAGGTTTTTGATTTTATTGATAATTATAATGCAGTTTGGGAAAAAAGCCCGATGTTAAATCTAGCTAAATCTGGTCAATTGGTCGCATACAGACATACCGGATTCTATCAACCAATGGACACATTAAGCGATAAATTATTGTTAGAAAGACTGTGGAAGACAAAGAAAGCTCCTTGGAAAGTTTGGAAATGAATTGTAGATTCTGCAATAATGGTTTAGAGTCTTTGATGATAGATTTGGGAAAATCTCCCCTAGCAAATTCCTACCTCAAGTCAGAAGATCTCAATAAAATGGAGCCATTTTATCCACTGCGGGCTTTTGTATGCTCTAAATGTTTTCTGGTTCAACTAGATGAATATGAAAGCCCAAAAAATATTTTCACCGAATATGCTTACATGTCTTCTTATTCTGAGACAATGTTAAAGCATGTTGAGGATTTTGTTGCAAAATCAATTGAGAGATTCCATATTAACAAGAATAGTCAAATCATAGAGATTGCCAGTAATGATGGATACCTCTTACAGTTCTATAAAAATAAGAACATACCTTGTTTGGGAATAGAACCCGCAATAAACGTAGCAAAAATAGCAGAAAAAAAAGGAATTAAAACGATTACAGAATTTTTTTCTCTTCAAACAGCCAAAAAGTTGGTTGATGATGGCAAAGCAGCTGATCTTTTGATAGCATTTAATGTTCTACCTCATACTCCAAACCTTAACGATTTCATCGAAGGTTTGAAAACATTACTTAAGAAAGATGGTGTTGCTGTAATACAATTTTCTGCTTACTTGTTACCATTTTTACAAAATATCGAATTTGATACTGTATATCATGAACATTATTCATTTTTTTCAGTATACACACTTGGAAAAATTTTCGAATCGCATGGATTAACGATTTTTGAGATAGAAGAACAATCAATTCATGGGGGTTCACTTAGACTTTATTTAAGACCTGCAGAAAACGATTCAATTAAAATTTCAACTAATGTTTCTGAGCAAATTAAAAAAGAGATTGAATACGGCATAAACAAGTTAACTACCTATACTACATTTCAAGAAAGAGTTGATAAATTAAAATCCAAAGTATGGAAGTTTTTCCTTGATGTCAAAAATGAAAACAAGACTATCGTAGGTTATGGTGCTCCAGCTAAAGGAAATACTTTATTGAATTATTGTGGAATAAATAAGAATTTGTTACAATACACTGTAGATATCAATCCATACAAACAAGGCAGATTCCTTCCCGGTACAGAGATTCCCATCTATCATCCACAGAAGATTTTTGAAACCAAGCCTGATTATGTAGTAATTTTGGCTTGGAATTTGCGAAACGAGATAATGCAGCAGATGAAGGACATAAGTAAATGGGAAGGGAAATTTGTAACTCTCATACCAGAGGTGAAAATACACTGATTTTCATTGAAACTAAGTTAAAAGGATCTTACATAATAGATGTTGAGAAGGCTAGTGATGAACGTGGTTTTTTTGCCAGATCTTGGGATAAAGATATTTTTGAGAAAAAAGGATTGAATGGCAATCTCGTACAATGTAATATTTCATTCAATACAAAGAAAGGAACCATACGAGGCATGCATTATCAGGAACATCCACATCAAGAAGCAAAATTAGTTAGGTGTACCAAAGGGCGGATTTTTGAAATAATGATAGATTTGAGAAAAAATTCTAAAACGTTCATGCAATGGGAATCAATAGAACTCAATTCAAATGAGCATAGCATGCTTTATGTGCCTGAAGGTTTTGCATTAGGTTTTCAAACATTAGAAGACGACACAGAGATATTTTATCAAATGTCACAATACTACAAGCCAGAATTTTCTCGTGGCATAAGATGGGATGATGATGCTTTCAGAATTGTTTGGCCCTTGAAGATAACTGTTATTTCAAAAAAAGACATGTCGTTTAGTCCTTTTAACTCACAATCATTTTCGTAAGTTGATTACTTAATGCTTTTAATAATAATGACATTTAGGACAACATAATGAACAATAGTGACTTTGAAAATAGAAATAAAAAATTCATAAACAAAATTAAAAATGACAAAGCATTCAAAAAACTGTCTAATTCGTGGTTTATACAGAGTGTGAAATACGAGTATTCCTATCATTTTAGATGGCTAGGAATTCCCATAATTCAATATCCTCAAGATATTATTGCTTATCAAGAAGTTATTTGGAAAGTCAAACCGGATCTTATTATTGAGACTGGGATTGCAAGAGGCGGATCGCTGATTTTTTCTGCATCTATGTTAGAAATGATTGGAAAAGGAAAAGTTTTAGGAATTGATGTCAATATACGTAAAGAAAATAAAAAAGCTGTAATGGCTCATCCGTTAAACAAAAGGGTTTTGATGCTAGAGGGCTCCTCTATTGATGAGAAAACTCTTAACAAAGCACGCAAGTTTGCAAGCAATAAAAAGAAGATCCTTGTCATGTTGGATTCAAATCATACGCATGATCACGTTTTAAGTGAATTGAGACTTTATTCGCCTTTTGTTTCAAAAGGTAGCTATATTGTAGTGTTTGACTCAATTATTGGAGATCTTCCATCGTACCTTCATAAGAGCAGACCGTGGAATAGAAAGAAAAATCCAAAGACTGCGATCTTTCAGTTTCTTAAGGAAAATAGTCGTTTTGTTATTGATCACGATATCAGTGATAAATTGGCAATAACTGTTTCGCCATACGGTTATCTCAAGTGTGTAAAATAGATCATATCAGTTCTAAGCGAAATTACTAAATTACAATAATTGGCTAACTATTTCATCATAATTAATTTCAAGCGCATCTGAAATTGGGTTTAGCCAGCTCTCATCTATCTTTCTTTTAATAATAATTTTTTTATCGAGTTTGCAAGACGCTAGTGAATCACTAAGAAATGCAGGAACGTTGGTATTCACACTCTTACTATCTTCAAATATCACCAGCTTTTTGGTGATTTTGAGATCATCGATTATCTTAGACCAATCATACTCTACAGGAGAATTAATAGTAAAGAGGGAACAAGAAGCCCCTTTATTTTTTAGTCTTTTCGACAGCTCAAATCCATACGGAAATGACAGGTTAAAACAGACTATAGTCGCATCTTGACCTACACTATACTGAAATACGGTGTTTTCCTTGTTTACATATTCTAATTTTTCAGGTATGAGTAATTCTTCCTGAAATAATCTTTGACTTACGCATATTATTCTGAATCCTGGTTTAATCAATTCTGAAGATATTATTTTCTCAGCATCGGATTTGTTAGTGATTGTATATCCAGACACTCGTGCTATAGAACAGAAATCAGAAAAATTATTCAAACTTGATTGTGGTCCTTGATATCCATTATCGACAATTATTGGCATGATCGTAAATGACGCTTTTGATTTGAAATAGTCCATATTTCTTATGATGTTGAATGTATTCACCAAATGATCTATTCCTAGTAATAGGAAATCCAATTGTTTCATAAAGAAAACCGAGTGTGTTCCCCCCATTAATAATCCAAAGCCAAGACCACATAGAGAGTTTTCTGAATTTGTGGAATTGATTATTTTCGAGTTTTCTTTGACTTTGAGGCCTCGTGTTAATCCTCCCAAACACGATCCTGCATTGATATTTTGTCCAAATAATACCAGATTATCATGTTTGATCACCTCTTGTTTTATTAAATTATTTACAAATTCAATGTATTTCATAATTCTTCACTACACTCTAATTTTATTTCGTTTTTTATTTGGTCTAACTCTGCTTTTTCAAATATCTGCTCTAGAGCGTAAATTGGGTCTTCATTAGTTTTCCGTAATGGTGATAGTCCTTGAGTCACATCAACGCTAGGTGTAGGTCCTGCGTGATAATTGATGAATTTCCCATTTGGAAATTCAGGAGTCTCCATAGTCCAATCCCCCAATGTTGTGACCATAACTTCGATACAAATTGGGGATTTAGTTTTCAAGGAAGATTCTTTAAGATTTTTTAAAATTTCAATATAAGTAAATGGGTTGTTTCCTTCTAATTTAGTATATTTTACATCATATGCCTCACAAAACTTTTGTAAATTTATTGGATGACGTCTTTCATCAATTCTGGTAGACATTGACCATTCATTATTTTCAATGATGACTAACGCGCTTAGATTAAGGCTCTTTAACATCAACATGCTTTCATGGAAACTACCTTCTTCTATCGAGCCGTCACCTCCCAGTACAATTGTAATTCCATCTGAACCAGTCATTTGGTATGACAAGGCAATTCCGGCTGCGACTGAAAAGCTATTACCTAGAATGCTGGATGAATAAATTACACCGTAATTCGGATTAATCAAGTTCATTGAGCCAAGCTTTCCCTTCATTAGTCCGTTTTTTTCCAAGAAATATTCATCTAGGATCGGCTTTAGAGAACCAAGTCTTGCCAGATTATATGCAATATTTCTGTGTGATAAAATCAGACTATCATTTTTGCTCATTATGTTGCTGACTGATGTTGCGATCGTTTCATGTCCTAAAGCTAGATGAATTGGGATTTTGAATTTTTTTTCTTTGTATTTTTGATTAACCAACAGCTGATACATTCTATTTTTTAGAATTTCTTTGACTATTGCAGTTTTGGGTTCTATCAACGTTAAATCAACTTATAAAAATGCGTCTAATGATGTTATTCCTTCTTTTAGGGAAACTGCCGGTTTCCAATTTATTAGTTGTTTTGCCTTTAGATTAGAAGGGTTACGAATATTGATTGTTGTAGGTTCTTTCTCAATAATTGAAATTTTTTTACCATAGATCTTTTCAGATTCAGATATCAAGTTTTTCATAGTTATCAATTGATCACCTGTCAAGTTTAGAATATTAAATCCATCAAGTCCAATTGATTTGATTATTCCATTCGCTATATCCGAAACATGAATAAACCTTCTTGCATTCTTTAATGAACCTACGGTAATTTCATCTTTATTTTTAACTGTGCTTGCAACAGATTCTACCGCTGACCAGTTGTTTTTCCTTGGCCCATAGATTATTCCAAAACGCAGAATCGTGGTGGAACAAAAACCCAAATCGTATTGTTGTTTCAGGTTGATCTCACTTACTAATTTCGATAAAGCGTACTCTGATTTGTGGTTATAAACATTGATGAAGGCGTCTTCATTTTTTTCTTCGCCGTCTTTAAATTCATCATAAACCCATTCGCTTGAGGCAAACACTAATTGCTTGACATTTTTTGTTTTACATGCTTTAATTAAATTTAAAGTGCCCATAACATTATTCTCAAAGCAATCATAAGCTCTGCCTTTACAGTCAGCATCCCTAGACAGTGCTGCTAAATGAATAACAGCATCCGTATTTTCTGGAATAAAATCTACAATTGTTGGAGAGTTAATGTCTATTTGATGAAATTCATAGTCTAGCTCTTTTTTGTTCACTAAATCCAATCCAATAAATTCAATACCTTCGTTTTTACAGTGAGAGCGTAGCTCTTTACCAACAAAACTTTCAGATCCTGTAATTACTATCATTCGTCTTGCATTTAGAAAATTCTAATTTAAATCAACTTAATTCCTCAACCATATTTTCATAAATGGTGAAATTTAATTCATAGCTCAATTGTTGCGTATGGAAAAGTTAAATGAATCCATAATCGAGTAATCTCAATCATGTTTGTTGGGATGGCACCAGTAAGAATAAGCTTTTCAGGTGGCGGAACAGATATGCCAGAATATTATGATAGATATGGAGGGGCAGTTGTCAGCTCAAACATAAATTTATTCACTTATCTTGTGATAAACCCACGAAAAGATAACTCATTTCAAGTATTCTCTTCTGATTTTGAATCACACCATCGAAAAAGCAGCTATAAGGGATTAGAAGTAAAGCTTGGAACTGAATTAACTGTTTCAACAGTAAGACATCTTAAGTATAAAACAGGAGGAGATTTTTTGATTTGTAGTGATGTGCCCCCAGGATCTGGTCTAGGAGCCTCAAGTACGTTAGCAGTCAATTCCATTAAGACTATTTCTACGTTAAAGGGAGAGAATTGGGAAAACAAAAAGATTGCAGAGACTGCATTTCATATTGAGCGAAACATCCTAAAGCATCCAATAGGAAAACAAGATGACTACATTTCAGCATATGGTGGGTTCAATTTTATTACGTTTGGCAAAGACGAAACCAAGGTCACTCCTATCAAGCTTAAAAAATCTTTAATGCGTGACCTTGAGCAAAACTTGCTATTGTTCTTTATGGGAGTAACAAGAAATAGTGGAGTAGTTTTATCAAACCAGCTTGAACGAATTAAAAAGAATAATCAAGATACCATAAATTCATTACATTATGTAAAACAATTAGCAGAAGAATTGCATGATTCTTTAAAAAATTCTGACATTACAAGCATAGGAGAAACGTTGTATAAAGGATGGGTAGCAAAGAAAAAATTTGCAAAAGGTGTGAGCAATGAACAAATTGATAAAATTTACGATGCTGCGCTAAAGGCTGGAGCAATTGGAGGCAAGTTAACTGGCGCAGGAGGTGGAGGGCACATGTTACTATATTGTGAACCATCCAAAAGACAAAATGTTATTAAAAAAATGCAGAGCCTTAAGATAAGGCATGTTCCATTCAAGTTTCATTCAGGTGGAGTAAAGGTTCTAAACTTATATGACTATAACAAATAATCGTTCTAAATTGAAAAAACAGCAGATCATTAACTCGATTTTAGACCAGCAAGGTGAATGTATTGAAAACATTACTGAAGATGTAAATAAAATTGAAGAGATTATCAACGCACTAATTGGCGCCCGTGATAAAGGAAATAGGATTTTTACTATGGGAAATGGAGGTTCGGGTTCTACCGCATCTCATTTTGTCTCTGATTTGCTCAAGACAGCAATTACAAAAAAGAGTAAGCGATTTTCTGCGTTTTCCCTCGTAGATAATGTTCCTGTTACACTAGCTTGGTCTAATGACACATCGTATGAAGATATTTTTGTTGAGCAACTAAAGAATTCTCTTTCCAAAGGTGACATTGTTGTTGGATTTAGTGGTAGTGGTAAATCAAAAAATGTTGTTAAGGCGTTAAAATATGCTAGGAGAAATGGCGCCATTTGTGTTGGAGTTACAGGAATGTCTGGTGGAGAATTACCAAAAATTTGTAATATTTGTTTTGTGGTGCCAAGTAACAATATGCTTACAATTGAGTCAATGCACCTGATGTTATGTCATTGTATAATAGAGACCATCAGAAGTTTAGGCAAACCGATGTTTACCTATGGATAAACCAAAGAAGGCCGTTTTTTTTGATCGTGATGGTGTCATTAACAAAGAGAGAACCGATTACGTAAAAACAGTCGATGAATTAGACATATTTTCAAACATAATGGAACCTATAAAGCGACTCAAAAATTCCGGCTTTCTCATAATTGTGCTAACAAACCAATCAGCCATCAACAGAGGCCTTACGACTCACGAAAAGGTCGATGATATACATATGGCAATACAGGATTTTCTTAGAAAAAATGGCACTTCTATTGATGGATTCTATTACTGCCCACATAGACCGGATGAAAACTGTGACTGTAGGAAGCCAAAATCTGGATTATTTTTAAAGGCGGTAACAGAACTGAAAATCGATTTGAGTTCAAGCTGGATGATAGGTGATAGTGATACAGATATGGAAGCTGCCACAGCAGTTGGTTGTAAATCATTGAAAATTAATTCTAGTGATGATTTAGATGACGCTGTTCAAAGCATTTTAAATTCACTGAATTGAGTGTTGAAAATGAAATCTAGATTACTGATCATAGGAGGTAGCGGCTTATTAGGCGGTACTTTGATCAGTTATGCTTTGGATGAATATGAAATACATGCAACGTATAACAAAAATGAGATTTTATTTGATAATATATCTTCCACTAAAATTGATCTTTTAGAAGATAGATCAAAAATAACTCAGCTCATTAAAACTCTAAAACCTGATGCCACAATCCATACAGCAGCACATCCAAGTGTAGATCTGTGTGAAAAAAACCCCAAGATTGCCGATACACTACACATAGACATAACAAAAGATATTGCATCAGCATGCAAAGAAGCTAATTCAAAACTGATCTATCTCTCAACTGATGCAGTGTTTGAAGGCCAGCTGAATAAAAAATATAATGAATCAGACAAGCCCAACCCTATCAACTATTATGGGAAAACGAAGCTGGAAGCGGAAAAGATTGTTTTAGGAGCTGACCCTAGAAACGTCATATTAAGAACAGCCGTAATATATGGTTGGCATAAAAGATCCAGATTCACTAGTTGGATTTTAGATACTCTCAAAGAAAAAAGAACAGTGGATCCATTTGTCGATCAATTCAATACTCCAACGCTTGTAGACGATCTTGCTAAATCTATACTACGAGTCATATCTTTGGGGATTTGTGGTTTATATCATGCAACAGGTAAAACCTGCATAAACAGGTACGAATTTGCAGTTCAATTGGCCGATTTGTTTGGTTATGACAAGAATTTAATCAAGCCAGTTACTTCTTTAGAGAAAAAACAGGATGCACCAAGGCCAATCAGTACATGCCTTGATTCAAGTAAATTAGAAGGAATGATAAATTATCAATTTTCAGACATTAAAAATGGAATTTCGTTCATGATAAAAAAATCGAGAAACAGAATTTGATAATTTCTATTAAAACTTTGTTTTATGGTAAAAATTGAGAGTAGTGTTAAACATTAATTTAACCACTTGAAACAACTAATGTCTTAAAATGGGAAATCTGAATATACTTGTTACTGGCGGGGCTGGATATGTTGGTTCGATGTTAGTATCGTCGTTAGTTGAAGACGGCCATAACCTCAAATGTCTTGATAGATTCTTTTTCGGTGATGAATATTTATCTTCAAAAAAATTTGAAGATAAAGTAGAGTTAGTAAGAGACGATATACGATGGTTTGATCCAAAAATTCTCAAAGATGTAGATATTGTTATGGATCTGGCGGCATTATCAAATGATCCCGTAGGTGAACTAAATGCTGAAAAAACTTTTGAGATTAATCATAAAGGAAGAGTGAGAGTAGCTACATTATGCAAGGAAGTAGGTGTGCCACAATACATCCTCGCGTCAAGTGCCAGTGTATATGGTCAACAAAAAGAAATTGTTGACGAAGATTCTCAAGTAAACCCTCTTACTGCATACTCAAAGGCAAATAGATTGGCAGAATTAGGCGTATTACAATTAAATGACAATGATTTTACAGTATCCGTTTTAAGATTTTCAAGCATTTACGGACTTTCTCCAAGAATGAGATTTGATTTGGCAGTAAACAGTCTTGTTTTAGACTTGTACAATACAGGAAAAATCACAGTATATGGTAAAAACAATCGTAGACCCTTTTTACACATTAAGGATGCAGTCAGAGCATATCAACTAACAATAGCAGCTGATAAGAGCTCTATTGCAGGTCAGATATTCAATGTTGGTGCAGATGAACAGAATTATTCGATATACGATCTGGCTAAAGAAACTGGGGATGCAATCATGAATGATTATGTTTTAGAAGCACAAGATACTCCTGATAATAGATCTTATGTGGCTTCTTTTGCCAAGATACGAAACATACTTGGTTTTAAACCAAAATATGTTGTCAAAGATGGTTCAAGAGAAATTCATAGCGCGCTATCAAGTGGAGATCTGAAATACTCGATAAAACATATCACCTTAAAATGGTATAAGCATATTATCTCAGATCCAAAACTTTCAAAGGAATTAAGCATAAATGGAAAAATATTGTAACCCCTAGAATGAAATTTAGATTCAATAATGTATAAACAAAGATCAGGGCATCATAGCTCTTGAGTTAATTCTAAATAGTTTCCTTCAAAATCTCTGCAAAAAGTAACCTTTAACATTCCATCAGGAGAAAGTTTTGGAGGACAATTAAATTGTATTCCAGTGTTTTTTAGACGCAAATACAGTTCATCCAAATTGTTTACTGTGAGTGCAATATGTGTAAAACCAGGATTAAACAATTCAATTTTTTTGCTTTGATTAGATTTGTGGTTAGAGAATTCCAATAGTTCAAGCCTAGTTGCGTTGTCATCTGCAGAAAGTTTGACTGTTTTTAATTCAACGCCTTCTCTAGCCAATAATTGACTTATAAAATCCCCCCTTTCATCTGTCGTGCTTTGTATTTTAAAACCAAGTAAATCATGATAAAAGTTAAGGGCTTTTTTCATATCTGAAACTACTAATCCTACATGACGAATATTTTTCAATAATTATTCCCCAATTGGCTCCTTTATTACACTTTAAAACATGATAACTTGGTCTTCCACAGATCACCTCCACATTAATTGCCAGAACTTTAGATAGTATCGCATATTAGAGAACAGATTTGGTTAGGGAAGATATTATTTAGTTAAGAAGTTAAATTGTTGGATATTTCCAAATAGCTATGAGCACATCTACTAAGAAACCAAAGCTCACTATTGGTATGCCAGCGTATAATAGTGAAAAATTCATCAGGAATGCACTTGATTCGCTGCTGTCTCAAACCTTTACAGATTTTGAACTGATAATATCGGATAATGCATCCACGGATTCTACTCACGCTATTTGTCAGGAATATGAGAGAAAGGACGAAAGAATTCATTACATACGTCAGAATCAAAACATGGGACCCATTTGGAATTTTAATTTTGTTTTGCAAGAAGCTGAAAGTGAATATTTCATGTGGGCTGCTGCTGATGATTATTGGCGCCCTACATTTGTTGAAAAAAACGTCAGAGCTTTAGAATCAGATGAGATGATAGTTGGAAGCATGAGTGATATTGAGCTCTTTAGAAGCCTTACAAAGAAGTTAAAACCAGATCTTGTCGATCCCGCGAATAAAAATACAAAGAAATTCCAATATGTTTACCCTACATCTGGTTCATTTGAAAAGAGAATAAACACATATCTCAGATTTTTTCAAGCTTCCATAGTTTATGGGATTTATAGAACAGAAAAAATGAAAGGTAGTTTCATTCATTCAAGATATTTTTGGGCAATGGACCTTGCAATAGTTCTGAACCTTTTGAAACATGGTAATCTATATGTCGTTGATGAGATCTTGATGTATAGATATGTGGAAGATAAACCTTCAAAATCAATCATTCAGTATCAATTAAAAGCTAAGATACCTCTGATTGAGATTGTTTTTTGTGAATTTCCTTTTGTTTTCTGGTGTCTGAAAAACTTGGGTTTGAAAATTTTTATGAAGAATTTTCATATATTTGTAAAACTATGTGTGATGGGTGAATTCACAATTTTGTCTGAGACATGCAGAATGATTAAACGGATGATACGTGGACAGGAGAAATTTTGGTAGTAATTAAATTATATATTATGAATTAAATAGATTATTGTTCTTTTTAAGAAAATATATTATTCAAGAATTATCTTTTTTTCCTCTAAGATAAGATGGTTTTCCAATATATCCCCCATCTATTAACACCTTAAGATTTTTTTGTATGTTTTCTATTTGAGTTAATTCCTCCGTAGTTAATTTTTCGTTTTTTGACAATTTGACTAATACATGTGTCATCAGAAGATACATCGGATACAATACTTCTCTGCTATATCCAGGTTGGAGCTTGTAGGCATAAGGATTTGATTCTGTGCCTATGTCGGCTTCAGATGAATATGCTGCACTCTTTTTGTAATGAATGTATCCTATTGCAACAAGTAGTGGGATTCCAATTATAATCCATACAGCAAAGTAGGCAGTAAATGAAGGAAAGATGAATTTTAGTGAGGGAATTTTTTCGATGGCTAAATAATATGTTACAACCATCGTGTTTAGTGCAGCTAAAATGAATGCAAAATACGTAGACCATCCCTGCCTGAAATAATACCAAGCTCGAAAAGCTAAATTTTTCCTCATGGTAGTAATTTTTCTTACCAGTATATCAATGATAATGTATATTGGTTTTATTTTTAGTACAAATCCTAAATCAAATTACCATCTTTAAGAAAATTAAGTGAATTTAGTCCAATTGGAATGTAAACAAGAGATTTCTAAATATTAAAATTTAAAGTAAATAAAGTCTTCAGGATTTCCATCATAAAAGAAAATGATTCCAGTCAATATGATTATTAACAAAATTACCCACCAATGAAGTTTAAGTTGAGAGATTCTCTCTTGGATGTTCCTACTTCTATAAGAAATCAAGTGAAGCACTATGAACAACATCATAAAAAAGATAGGTAGTTTATGAGATATCAAAAATGGTAGAATATTACTAATGTGAAAATCGAACATCACATATTTGCTCATAGAATATATCACATCATTAGTATCGTGTACCCTAAATGCGATAAACGCCAGAAATACCAAATACTGTGTACCAAGAATAGAGAAAATTTTACCAGTTTTACTTTTGAAAAATTTATGATCTGCTAATGTAGGGATTTTTTTTCTTATGATGGTTTCTACTGATACGTATATTCCGTGTAAAAGACCAAAAAGAAGGAAATTCCATCCTGCACCATGCCACAATCCTAATATGACAAAAGTAATCAATAAACCAAAAAATAATCTAAAATCAGAGCCAATCTTCCTGTATACAATAGGTAAAAAGAGGTAATCTCTGATCCAGCTTGATAGACTGATGTGCCATCTTCTCCAAAACTCTGATGGAGAAGTGGCAAAAAATGGCTTGTTGAAATTTGGTGGGATTTTAAACCCCAAAATCAGTGCAGCACCTATTGCGATATCACTGTATCCAGAAAAATCACAATAAACCTGGATTCCAAATGCAATCGTTCCCAAGATTATGCTAAATGATTCCAAACCCTGTGGAGCTAGAAAGATCTCATTTACCAGCGGCGCAATGTTATCGGCAAAAAACATTTTTTTCAAAAAACCAAATGCCATCATTGTGATTCCAAGCTTTAGATTGGAATTTTCTAATACAATTTGTCGCAGTCTTGAGCCAACTTCAATATTTTCTATCTTCTCTCTAAGCTGAGGCAAAAATTCCTTTGCTCTAAGTATTGGTCCTGCCACAATCTGAGGGAAAAATGCTACAAAGATGGCATAGTCAGTAAATGACTTGACTGGCTGTATCTGTCCCTTGTAGATACCAATTGTATAGGTAAGGGAGTGAAATGTGTAAAATGAAATTGCTATTGGTAATGCGAGATGCAATAATGGAATTTGTGTTCCAAGATCCAAGCTTTGTCCTAGGATATTGAATTGAGTTATGACAAAATCTGCATATTTGAAAAAACCTAATAGACCTAGATTGCCTGCAAGACTGGTTATGAAAATTAGTTTTTTTATTTTGATATCTTTTGTTTTGTATATTATGTTTCCAAAATAGAAATCCCAGAGTGTAGTGAAAATTAAAAGCACTATCAAATAATTGCTTGTATAATAAAAGAAAAAATAACTTCCTGCAAGTAAAAATAGATGCTGGAATTTTCTATTTTTGATAATTTCAAGTGAAGTCACTACAACAATAAAAAATATAATAAATTCAATAGTATTGAATAGCATTAGCGCTCAATCTCTTCTTCGATGATTTTAGAGATATCGTCACTATAGATGAGAGAATTTTTGTTAAATGCTATATGACCAACATTTATCCAAATTGGAAGATCGGAATATTTTTCTGTTAAATTGTAAATCTTCACTTGCGATTCATTACTTATTTTTTCAAGTGTTTTGTTGAATGTTTCATTTTGAGAGTTGGTTAATTCTTCTAAGTAAAACTTGTGTAGTGGTGCAGTGAACAAAACTACTTTAGCGCCGTTTCTTTCAAGTCCATTAACCAATTTAATAAGTGAAATTGTTTGTCTATTTATTGACGGTTCTACAATATTGATGCTTGCAGCTTCTGATGTAAATGCTCTTTTTCCCAATTCTGTTTCATTCACTATACTCATTTGTGATGGAGCATAGTAAACAAAAAAAGGTGTGTTTGGAAAAGTTATCCTTTCAGTTGGAACAAATAAAATTGAGTTATTTTGTGCATTTCTAATATATTCAAGTGTAATTAGCTTTGGATTGTTTATTTCTAAGTTTGTTCCAAAACTTGAAGCAAAATCATGAAAATACAATTTGGGATCAGGAAATAAATTATTGTTCATTATCGGAATACTAAGGTCTCTGTATGAAATTCCGTACAATACAAGTGTTGGTTTAAGCGAAATTAGTTTATCTAACGATTCTAATCTTCTTTCGGGTGTGTCTGCTCCATATGCCAAATTATAAATTTTGTATTCTGGATTTTTTTTTGTAATATATTCTTCAATATGTGTGGTGTTAAGCTGTCCTACATGGCTTGATCCTAAGAGGATAATGATCTTTTTATCTTCATCAAAATCTTGACTAAAGAATTTGTTTTCTAAATCTATGAATCCGGTATGAAAAAAGTGACTAAATATTAAAAATATTGAAAATGAAACCGTAAACACTATTGCTATACATAATGCAATTTTTAATTTCAATTTCTAAGTAATGCAAAACATGTCTTCCATAATTAGTTATATTCCAGATATCTTGTTATGTACCTATTAGTTCCTATTTTGAATAATAATTGTAAAATTATATTCAATTAAGGCATATATGGTTGACATTAATTGTAATTAGTATTGCTAGATGGAATTAAAAACAGAATCAAGAATTCTGGAATGTTAGGAAAATCAGAATATGGTAAAACCTGGCAGAACAGAGACGATGAATGGTATTCGAATTTGTTCTCTGCTACACCAGTTTTTCACGAGAATTTCATGCAGTTCCTAAAAACAAAAAATGATATCAAAATGGCTTTGGAGATAGGATGTGGTTCTGGAATTTATCCAATCAAATACAAGAAGTTATTTTCTGAAATCCAATACGCTGGTATTGACATATCACCGTCTGCAATAGAATTTTGTAAAAAAAATTCTAATTTCGAGTTCATATGTGGTGATTTACTAAAAATGAATTTGGAAAAAAAATATGATCTTGTTTTTTCCCAGTCCGTGATCGACCACGTCTATGACATTGATTTATTCATTACAAAAATAGCAAATGTGGCCAAAAAATATGCATATGTTTCATCTTACAGAGGATATTTTCCGGATCTAAAAAAGCACAAAATGGAGTGGCGAGATAATGATGGTTGTTATTATAATGATGTTTCTGCATCCAAGCTAAAAAACGCATTACTTGAAAGTGGACTAAAAGAAGAAGAGTTTGTAGTTAGACCACAAGAAACCGGCCAAAAAGGACTGGAAATCGGAACGGTTATTGAGATTAACCGTAAATCTTAGATTTTCTAGCTTCGTTTTCCAGTGACACTGATTCCACTTTCAATTTCTTTAAAATGAGTGATGGTAAGCCTAGTTTCTTTAAACCATTTTCTCACTTCTTGTGGAGTGTGCCTGTAAGCATACTTTGGGAAATACCAGTCAAAATTCACGCCAACACTGCGCTCAAAATTACCATCATCTGCCCAGAAACACTTTAGAAAATACCAGTAAATGAATCTCTGAACGTCGTGTATCCCAGCCTTTATTCCCAGCACTGGGATATCACGTTTGATGTGAATTTTCTTTTTTAGTTCTGAGAAACTTTTGCCAAGATACGTCATATCTTTTGAGAATTCGATGCATTCCTGAGGAGACATTTTAGTTGTGTGTTGTCTGATGTAATCATCTGCATATTCTCTCATCGGTGCCTTTTTGCTGTACACGTAAATCGAGATGACTGCATTTTTCTTTAGAAACTTTGTCAAATATTTGAAAGAGGTTTCTGTGTTCTTTGTGTGGTGCAAGACTTGGTCTGAGCAAATAAAATCAAAAAACTGGCTTTTGAAAGGCAGTTTTCTGAGATCTGTTTGAATAAAATGAATGTTGTGTGTATTCCCATACTTTTTGTAAGCAAAATCTATGCTTTCACTGGCATCTATAGCAAAAACCTGTGAGTTTGGGTTTGCTGAAAAAAGCTTTGCACTATTACCTAATCCGGTTCCAGCGTCAAGGATTTTTCTTCGTGATTGTAAAAATCGTTTGAAATTATCTGGATTCTTCCATCCAAATCTTTCTAAAAACCAGTTTTGTTGGAATAGATACCATTTTGGCTGATGATAGTGTTTGTTATATTTTTTCCATTTTTCAGAAAAGGCACCTTCAGTTTTTACGAATCCTTCTGCCTTGTCCACTACCAGTCTTGGGATTCCCTTTGTGATATTGAACCTGTGGTTATTAGAACAACGTAGGATCCCGGTTTCAATTTCAGACTTTTTTCGCTTATTGGCCTTAAGCGTAAAATTTTTTTTACATATAGGACAGGCAAGAGACTCTAGCAAATTCTCTTTCATATTTTGCCGTTTGTGGTCATGAATAAAAATCAAATGGAAAATTGACTAGGATAGTTTAATATCATTTCTTCAAGTATGTAGGCTGACAACATTGAGACTACTTATTGCCATAGACAAGTCACGATTTTCTTATCTGAAGCCATTTGCCCAAGAGCTTTCAAAATTGGGTATTGACTGCAAAATAACAGACGATCTTGGCATATACGATAATTCTATACTTGATAAAAAATACTTTCGCTGGTTAAAAACTCCAGACCAATTCAAACGCACAATTACAGAGTATAAGCCAGATTTGGTTTTTACTGAAAGAACCAGTCATTTTAGCTTGCTTACAATAAAATCAAAGATTCCGCTGTGTATTTTCTTGAGAGGTGATCCCTGGGGAGAGTCAGAACTAGCAAGAGAGACTATGTACACGTCAAAAACAGATCGTCTGGAGCTGTGGACAAAAGGGAGATTATCAGAGAAATGTTTCAAAGATTCAACTTTAATTCTGCCAATCTGCAAATATTTGGAAAACATAGTAAGACAACATCATCCTGAGAAAAACATATCTACATTTTATCAAGGAATTGACTTGTCTGAATGGCATCCAGTAAATGAAATGGAGCTCAAACATCCTTGTGTCGGTTTGCTGCAAGGAGCATGGATTTGGGGTAAAACCAAGGAGATGTTGACTCTGGTAAAGGTAATGGAGGCCATGCCCAATGTGACGTTTTATTGGGCTGGAGATGGGCCATATCGTGACAGAATTCTTCCAATTTTATCAAAATACAAAAATTTCAAGTGGTTGGGATCCTTGTCTTATCCCGATAAGGTACAAGAATATCTAGCAGCAATAGACGTTTATGCGTTGATGAGCGGCATGGATATGTCTCCCCACACTATTTTGGAGGCATCTGCGATGAAAAAACCCATTGTGGCTACAAATGTTGGAGGCATTCCTGAGCTGGTAAATGATAATGCAGCTTATTTGATTCAAGTCGGAGATCATCAAGAATGGATTAACAAGCTATCAATGCTGATCAAAGAAAACGAGAAGCAAGAACAGATGGGTTTAGCAGCTCACGATTTTGTAAAAAACAAATTTAGCTGGGAAATTATTGCTAAAAAATTTATTGAAATTTTAGATTCTGTCGGAATTAATCATTAGTTATCATTTCAAAGAATATTAACAACCAGAATAGTTCTATGATATTGAAATTATTAGTAGGTGGAGCCAAGACAAAGTTTTTTCACCTAAAAGAGTTTTGTGATGCTTTAACGAAATTTGGTGTAGAATGCAAGCTGGTACATGATGTTGAAGTTTACGATGGATTCCCAAGTAGAAATTTGAAAAGCTGGTTTCAAGGCAGACAGAGGTTTGAAAAACTAATTACAAATTTCAAGCCAGATGCAATTTTCATTGACAGACAGCGACACTTTGCATTAGCTGCTACAGAAAGTAAGATTCCAAGCTTCATGCTACTACGTGGGGACTATTGGAGTGAAATGGACTGGGCAAAAGAAACGATATACAAAACTCCCCATAGAAGATATGCACTCTCAAAATGGGACAAGATTGCAAAAAAATGCTTTGCAAATTCCACTGTGATTTTGCCTATTTGCAGACATTTGCAAAATATTGTAAAGGATCATTTACCCAATAAAAAAACCGATGTTCTTTATGGAGGAATAGATTCTTCGCGTTGGTTTGATGTTAAACCAATGGAGCTCAAACATCCTTGTGTCGGTTTGCTGCAAGGAGCATGGATTTGGGGTAAAACCAAGGAGATGTTGACTCTGGTAAAGGTAATGGAGGCCATGCCCAATGTGACGTTTTATTGGGCTGGAGATGGGCCTTATAGAAGTAAGATTATAGATGAATTAAGCAAATACAAGAACTTTCATTGGCTTGGGCCGCTTGAATATCCAGACAAAGTAAGAGAGTATTTGGCTGCAATAGATGTGTATGCCCTAGCAAGTGGCATTGACATGTCTCCCTTGACATTGCAGGAAGCTCAGCTTATGAAAAGGCCAGTTGTTGCTACAAATTCTGGCGGCATACCAGAATTAATGATAGACGGCAAGACGGGATTTTTAGTTGACCGGGGAAACCATGATTCTTGGATAGAAAAGCTAACCCTTCTGTTAAATGATAAAAAAATATCTGAAAAAATGGGTGTCAAAGGAAGAGAATTTGTTCAAGAAAACTTTAGCTGGGAAAAAATCGCAAAAGATTTTATCAAAATAGCTGAGGCATACACAAAATAGAATCAAAAACTCAACTGTGTGTTATCCTTTAGTTCTTTTGTTACAAATAATCTATACCAGATTTCAAGGGCCAGTAATCCTAAGAATTTATTGACATATCTTGTGTCAGGCTCTGATTTGTGTAGATGTTTGTTTATCCAGTCAGGGTTTATCCACTTGTCTTGTATGATTCTTGAATCAGATAGATAGTAATCACAGATTTTTCTTGCACGTAAACGCCAAAGATTGTTTGTATCTATTGAAAAACCTTGCTTGTTCCTAGATACAAGTCTTTCAATTTTTTCTTTTTTGAGAATTTTTCGTAGCATTAGTTTTCCCAAATCATTTTTTTTATTGTATTTTAAATTGGAAGGAATGTGTAATGCATAATTTATCAAGGTGTCTGACAAAAGTGGTGTAAGAGTTTTCAATTTGAAATAAGAATTGATTGAGCCATTAACAATTGAAAAATTATGACGCAGTTTGCCGTTGAAGTCAGCCAAAAAAACCTGCGAAAGTGGATCCAGTGAATTATTAAAATAAGGTTTGAAGATTTCGTATATTTTATTCCAAGAAAACCTTATTCTTTTATCAAAAATCTGTTCCTGATCTGGAACCCAATCCCTCTCGTGGCACTGTAAATACGCCAAGATCTTTTTGTGTATTGACGAGTCTTTTTGCGTTAACGAGAGGAATTTTTTGTATCTAAAGGTGTAGCCACCAAATAACTCGTCTCCGCCATCTCCGGAAAGTATGGTTTTTGAAAAGGTAGCTGCTCTTTTTGCCACATAGTACCAATGAAGATCCCATAAAGGCAGTTTTACGATGCTAATTGCTTTTGGTAATTCTAGAAGATAATTTTCAATGGGGAGTATTTCATAATCTATATCAAATTTTTCTGCTATACGTACTGCTTCGTTTGTTTCGTCCCTGCTTTGTTCGAATCTTACTAGGATTGCTTTTGTAGAAACGCCTGGCCGTGTTTTTTTTAAAAAATGTAGCATTAAGGTAGAATCTACACCTCCACTTAGAGCAATTGAAACCTTGTTTTTTACATTTTTTTTGATATTGCCAGCTATTGCTCTTTCTACAAAATCAATCGAATTGTTCTCTGATTTCTCGCTGAAGTCTCGCCAGTTAAGCTTTGGGATTTGTGATTTTGTTTGAGTGGAGTATCGTAGTGTAAGAATTTGTTTTATTAAATCAGGATCGACTTTTTTAGATCTGGCCACGTCCCAGTCCTCTAAAAATTAGTCCTGCTTTCTTTGCAGCGTGTTGATCTATAACACCTCTTGTATCTATAACTATTGGAGTTCTCATTTTTGATTTAAGGAATGTTGGTTCCAGATCATGAAATTCTTTGTGTGCGGTAACTAGCATGATTGCATCTGTATTTGTTAGTGCATCTACAAGATTACTTTCAGTTTTGATATCAAACACTTGTGTAGATTTAAAATAAGGATCATAGATTTTCACATTGGCTTTAGATTCTTTTAGTTTTTTTACTACAGCTTCAGCTGGTGTCAGTTGTATATCTTTTACATCTGGTTTGTATGAAATACCTAACACGAGAATGTTTGAATTTTCGATCTTTTTCCCTGCCTCTGTAAATCCATCCCTCAAAAGATTTACAACGTGTTCATACATCGATTCATTGATTTGCCTGCTTACTTTGACTATTCTAAGCAGATTGATATCGACAGTTTTTGCCAAATTTAACATTTGATACGAGTTTACTGGTAGACACGGTCCTCCAACTCCTGCGCCTGGATAGTGTACTTGAAAGTTGTATTTTGTTTTTGCAGCTTCTAGTACTTTCATTATGTCTATTCCTAGCTTTTCAAAGAGTATCGCTAGCTCATTTACAAATGCAATGTTAATGTCTCGGAAAACATTGGTTGTGAGCTTGACAGCGTTTGCAGTCTTGCAATCAGGCATTGGAATCAAATCAACAGTGAAGACGTGTTTGTAAATTTTCGTAATTATATTTGCAGTTTTATCATCAGTGGCGCCCACAAGTCGCGGCAATCTTTCAAAATCATTTAGGATTTGACCTGGATTTGCGGTTTCCGGGCAAACTCCTATACCAAAGTTTTTACCAGCTTCAAATTTTTTATCTGAGCCTTCAATTATAGGGATTAGTTCATTCTCAACAAAACCAGGCTCCACAGTACTCTCTACAATAACTAAAGAGCCTTCAGATAACAAATCATGTAATTGTTTGCATACTAATTTTAATGCAGAATAATTTGGTACGTTGTTTTCATCCATAGGTGTAGGTAACGACAATAATATTACATCAGACAATTGTACGCCTTCCTCAATTTTTGTAGTGGCAGTGAATTTTTTTTCTTTAATGACATTCTCAAAGATAGCATCGTATCCGGGTTCATCTTTTAATGGAAAGACTCCGGAGTTTATCATTGAGACTAGTTCTTTGTTGATATCCACTCCCATGGTAGGCAATCCTGAATTTGCAAAGGATAGGGCTGTGGGTAATCCAATTCTCCCAATTCCTATTACACAAATCCTGAGTTTGCCTGTCTGAATTGACTGTATTAGTTCCGCTGAATCCATTTCGATGATTTTTGGGCTGGTCATTTTTGCATCAACTAAATTTCATTGAAAGTTCAAGACCATTATTTATTTAGTTTTGTCTACAAATGATACTAACACTTTAAACATGCCTAGCTTGATGTTGTTGCATGAAATTTGCAGTAACCGGTGGTGCTGGGTTTATTGGAAGTAATATAGCCAAATTGCTTGTAGAAAATGGCCATACGGTTTCTGTAATTGACAATTTGCATACTGGAAAAATTGAGAATATTAAGGATGTTTTTGATCAGATAACACTTCACCGAATTGATATACGAGATTTTGACAGCTTGACTAAAGTCTTAAAAGATGTTGATGGTATTTTCCATGAAGCCGCTCTTACAATTGTTCAAGAATCATTCACAAAACAAAAAGAGTACCACGATGTCAATGTAATTGGTGCAGAAAATATTTTTAAGATTGCAAGAGATCATAGAATAAAGATTGTATATGCAAGTAGCTCAAGTGTATATGGAAATAGCAATAAAATTCCAATAAAGGAAGATTTCCCACGAAGTCCCATCAACCCATACGGCATGACAAAACTAGAAGACGAGCATCTTGCCGAGAAACATTGGAAAGACAACGTATCAGTCATAGGTTTGAGATATTTCAATGTCTTTGGTAAGGGGCAAACTGGTTCCTATGCTGGAGTGATAACAAAATTCATGGAACGACTAAACGAAGGAAAGCCTCCAGTAATTAATGGGGATGGCACTCAAGTAAGAGATTTTGTTTTTGTCGAAGATGTTGCACAGGCAAATCTAAAAGCTATGCAAAGCAAAACAAAGAATGGCTTCTTTAATATCGGTATGGGTATTGCCACTTCGATCAATGAGCTAGCAAACATAATGAGCGATTTGTGGGGCGTTGCAACTAAACCAGTTTTTTCTTCTCCTCTTGAGGGAGACGTAAAACAAAGTCAGGCTGATACATCGTTAACTAGGAAAACTTTGGAATGGCAGGCAAAAACCAGCCTAAAAGATGGCTTGTCAAGAATGATTTCGATGTCATAGTAAAATTATTTCTTGCATAGATTTTCATAAAATTCCACATATCTTGGCAATAGCACATCCCAACTGAAATTCTTAATTACAAGATCATGTGCTGCGTCACTAAATTGTTTTGCCTTTTCTTCGTCATCAAGTAATTGATTAATAGATTCGAGTAGGCTTTGTGGGTCGTCAGGATTTAGTAGTATTCCAGTTACGTTGTTTTTTACGACTTCGGGAATATCGCCAACACTTGTAGCAACCACAGGAACTTTGAGATAAAATGCCTCTTTGATTGTTTGTGGTAGGCTTTCCATTCTTGATGGTACAACCAAAACAGATGACTCTTTGAGTCTAGTCATTGCTTCTTTCCAAGGAACGTTTGTGCAGTAGATCACTTTGCCGTTTATCTTACCTTCAATGCTTTTCAAAATATCAGTTCCTTTTTCAAAGCTGTCTCTACCAATGTAGATAACTTGATTTGGTTTTTTTTGAACGTCTGGTATTTCCTTGAATTTTTCTATATCAAGGGGAGCTGGCAGATAAACAAAATTCAATCCTAATTTTCCTTTGTATGACTTTTGTACTAGTTTCGAGTCCGTAGTAAGCACGTCTGCGATTTTTAGCAATTTTTCTTCTGTTGCACCGACTACAGAGCTCGTTGCGTTTGAGTGCAATGCATCGACCTGTTCAGAGTACATGCCATGAACGGAAAGAACTTTTTTCTTTGCTTTGACAAACTTCATTACAACTGCAGAAGGAACGTTCCAGGCATGAACTACATCATATTTTTCTCTGTCAAAGGCTGCTTTTGCCGCACCAAACAGAGCAAAGCTTGGATTTTTGACATTTTTTATTGGTATGTGAGGAACATGCATTAATTTGACGTCAAATCCATGTTGCCTTAATTTCTCAGCAACTCTAAACGCGTGTCCTCCTATCCCTCCCTCATATCGCGGAGAAATGTAAAGAATCTTCAATGTTCAAAATTGAATTTTGTTATCTTAAAAGGTCTTGGATTAAGTTTGACTATAAGCTGCGTCTATTTGTGCATTAATAAGTTGAGAATACATGAGCCCATGTAAAGAATTATCTTTCAATAATCTTGAATATTATTTTCAAGTTATTAGATGATTTATGAAGCACTTCTTAAAATCTGAAATAAATGAAGTCTTCAGGATTCGAATTAATGAAGAATAAAATGCAAAAAACTGTACCGCCAATCATAAGTACCCAATACTTCATTTTCAATTCAGAAATGCTTGATATTATGTTACCTTTTCGATACGATATGAAATGTAGAACTAAAAACAACAATACCAATAATGCAGGAAATTTATGAGAAGACACAAAATTTGTAAATAGATGTAGATCCAAGTCTAGAAAAATAAATTTTTGCATAGAGTATGAAACTTCGTTAATATTTTCAACTCTAAATGGAATCCAAGCTAAAAAGACAAAATACTGAGTAACTAGTATTGAAAAGATCTTACCTATCTTAGTTTTGAAAAATGAATTGTTTTGTAAAGATGGGAATTTATTTAGAATCATTTTCTGCCCAGATAAATACGCCCCATGAAGTAATCCCCATATTACAAAATTCCAAGATGCCCCATGCCATAGGCCACCAAGAAACATTACAGTGATCAAGTTTGCATAGGTTCTAGCGTTTGATTTACGATTACCCCCTAATGGCACGTACAAGTAATCCCTAAGCCACGTAGAAAGAGAAATGTGCCATCTTCTCCAAAAATCTGATGGTGAAGTGGCAAAATACGGTTTGTTAAAGTTAATTGGAATTTTGAATCCAAGCATTATGGCGATGCCTAATGCAATATCAGTATAACCCGAAAAATCACAATATATTTGAATACCGAATGCAATTGTGGCCAGCCAGATTTCAAGTGAGCCTTTTCCAATCACATTTGCAAAAACGTCATTAACTAAAGGAGCAATATTATCTGCAAAAAACATTTTTTTAAGAAGACCAAATGCAATCATAGTGAGCGCTATTTTGAGATTCTTGTTGTTTATTATGATCAGATACAATTTAGAACCAGCTTGAGCGGTCTCAAATTTTTCCCTTAATTGAGGCAAGAAGTGACCAGCTCTAAGAATAGGTCCTGAAACTAATTGTGGGAAGAATGCAATAAAGATAGCATAATCTCTTAATGACTTGCATGGTGCTACTGTACCTCTATAGACATCGACGATATAACCAACTGAATGAAAAGTGTAGAAAGATATAGCGATAGGAAGAGTCAGAAACAGTAATGGGATTTCATTTGCAATGTTAAACTCTTTTCCCAAAAAATTGAATTGCATTATTGCGAAATCCGCGTATTTGAAAAAACCAAGTATTCCTAAATTCACACCTACACATAGAATGAGGAGTGCTTTTTTCTGTTGAATAGTTTTTGCGCTATGTATCATTTTACCAAGATAGAAATCCCAAATTGTAGTGAATAGTAATAGTATTATCAGGTAGTTACTCGAATAATAAAAAAAGAAATAGCTTGCAGCTAATAAAAACAAATGTTGAAAACTTCTATTTTTAATTATTGTGATAGTTGTGCCAACAACGATGAGAAATATTACAAAATCAACGGTATTAAAGAACATATTATTTGATCTCTTCTAGAATCATTTTTGCAACATCCATATCATAAACAGGATTATTTGCAATGATATGGCTGGTATTTACCCAAACTAAAAATTCATCATATTTGTGCCTGAAATCATATACCGAAATCCCATGTTTCTGTTTAAAGTTTCTAATCTGTTCGTCAAAGGAATTTTTTTGCGAATCTGGCAATTGATCCATATAGATTTCATGTACAGGTGTTACAAAGAAAACAACCCTGATGTTTTCTTTGTTAAACCTATCAATCATAGAGGATATCGCATTTACATTCTCTTTGGATAAGCCAGTAAGAAATGGTGGATCCTGTTTCTTTAGTTCCTCAAGGGTTTTAGGTAAATAATAATCTGGGCAATATGGATAGAATGGAGTATTTAGTTGATAAAAACAATTTGTGGTCCCAGGTTGATAACCACTATTGAATAAATGTAAACGAACAAATCTTTGAGGATTTTCAAATGGTTCATCATTGTTTACTAATTTAGACACGATTGTTTTTGTTTTTTCTAGAAAGATATCCGATCCCGTTTGTTTTGTAGGAACCGAAAACAAATCCCTGTATGAGATTCCATATATTACTAATTTTGGTTTCATTGTAATTATTTGTTCAATTTGTGATATTCTTTGTGCAGGAAAATTGGCATCATCTGCCAAATTATAAACCACGTATTCATCATCCAGATTTCTGTTAATGTTTTCTTGAACAACAGTACCATTAATCATCCCCACGTGACTGGAACCCATAAGAACAACATTATTAGTTCCAGAAAAGTTCTGAGAGTAGAAATTTTGAAACCGCATATTAGGAGACACTTGATCTGTTTTAGATTTTAATGGAAGGTAAATTTCTAAAGCGATCAAGAGAGAAGTAAAGAACAGTATTATGAAAAGAGTAGTAATTACAATTTTTTTTCTAGATGGATATATTGTATTCATAAATTCCTGTTTTTTGTAATTGTAAATTAGTTAAAAAATGAACAAATAAACATAATGAATGCTGATGCTGTTAAGTTAATTTTATCTTTATACAGTAAACAATAAAAATCTAGTAAAAGATCTATTTAATCTAAAAAAGTCCTAAAAGTTTACATTACTGCTTGTGCTGCTTCGTGAAACATCTGGCTTTTTGCACAGCCTGCTGCTAGCTCGTCGCCTGCTCCACGTCTCATGAGGCCTCTGTACAAACCGTCCTCTAGTTTGACGCCCTCTCTTTGTTCCCATTCCTCGACAGTGATGGAGTATTTCTTTTGGATTCTGTCGCGGTACCATTCTGGAATTACGTTGAATGCGCAAAACGGAATGATTCTAAGATCTGGTGTGACATAGTGAATGTCGCATCTCTGGAGTCTTTCAAGGTCCTCGTTGTATTTGTCCTGGAAGTGCATCATTCCTAAGAACAGACCCTTGACATGCCAAGAGCCTACAGAGTCAAATGATCTCTTCATCAGGATATTTCCGAACATCTTTGCCAGGTCTAGTCCTGCTGGCTGTTTCTTTTTATCTACAAAACTTGATAATTTTCTTACCACTTCTAGCATGGTAAAGTACTTGTTTTTGCCCGAGCGGATCTCTTCTGCCTTGTCCTCGAATAGTTCCAGCATCCCTTGGATGTCTGCGAATCTTGGCAGTGGGACGAATTTCTTTGTCTCCTCGTCTTCAAAGACATATGTCCCTGCACCGCATGCAAAGTGGATTGATAACTCGTATTTTGGCTTGCTAGAGAATGCCTCTATTACGTTTGTTAGTGGCATGCAACTTGGGACTGGGAACCAGTCATCGGATGTGACTTCGCCTTGCGTCTGCTCTTCGATTCTTTGTATGCAGTCTGGAATGGTGATTCTGTATTTTTCGCGCTCTGTCTTGCCCATTCTGCCAGTAAGTGATACTGGTTGGAAGTTTACTGCATGGACAACATCCATGTTCTTTTGGGCATATCGAATGATTCCGCCTAGCTCATGATCATTAATTGATTTGATAACAGTTGGAACAAAGACAACTGTTGTTCCTGTTTTTCTGCAGCTGTCAAGTGCATAAGGAATCTCCCAGTGGTTCTTTGGGTTTGTTCTTGCAGTTACTCCGTCGAAGCTAAGATACAGGTTGTTGCATCCTGCTAGTCTTACCTCTCTTGCTGCTTCTGGATCCAGCGCATGTCTGATGCCGTTTGTGTTCATCTGGACATGGTCTACGCCTTCTTCTTTCATTATCTTGATAAGATCAGTAATGTCCTCTCGAAGCATTGGCTCGCCGCCGGTGATTTGCATCGAGTTGCCAGGGATTGGTCTTTCGGCTCTTAGCGTCTTCATCATTGCGCGAACTTGGTCATGTGATGGTTCGTACATATATGCACCTTCGAGGCCTTTCTTTACGTAAAAAAAGCAATACCAGCATGTGAGGTCGCATCTGTTTGTGACTATCATGTTTGCAAGACCGCTGTGGGATAGGTGATTTGAGCACAGGCCGCAGTTGTTTGGGCATGAACATTTCTCAATCATTACGTTTGGTGCGTGGGCGCCTTTGCCGTCTGCCCAATAAGTGCTAAATTTCTTGTACATTTCATAAGATCCAAAGTAAAGCTCCTCGCATTCGCCGTGTGTCGGGCATGTCTTGGTCATGTAGACTCTGCTGTCACGCTCAAAGACCTCTGCATCCAGAATCATGTTGCAGTCAGGGCAAATGCTTTGAGTAAATCGGATAGTTGACTTCTTGCCTAGCGATTTGCCGGATTGTTTAGACAGCTGAATTAGTGACACATCTAACACCAATTTCCGGCACTATAAGTAACTATGTTACTTGCGCGAGTCATAATGCAATTTTTTGCAATTTGTATTTAATGTATTTCCCACTACGCCCCGTGTGTTTTGGTAGATACAGGCGTATTGAGTTTAAATAGCAAAAAACTACGATTAGATCGGGATGAGCATCTCAGATAACACGCGCAAATCACTTGAGAGGATAGGCCTTACTAGTTACGAAATAAGGACATACTCGTCACTGCTAAAGGCAGGCGAGCTCACGGCCTCTGATCTCAGCCAAAAGTCAGGCGTGCCATACTCCAAGATCTACGAAGTGCTTGGATCGCTAGAGGAGAAGGGCTGGATAGGCTCCGATGACTCGAGACCTACGAAATATTTCGCAAAATCTCCTTCCACTGCCCTTGAGGTTACAAAGCAAAAACAGGAATCAGACTTTAAAGAAAATGAGAGCGTTGTATTGCACGAACTGGTGCCCCTTTATGAGAAAAGCGGTGTGAGCGAGCGCCCTGACATCTGGGTTTTATCTGGAATAATGAACATCGCGTCAAAGATTTTAGAGATGGTGGAAAGCTGCAGGAGTGAGGTTCTGATCGCACTTCCAAAGGCAAATGAAACCCTGATGACACAAGCCCTACCGAAGCTGCGACAGCTTCACGACAAGGGAGTAGTAATTACAATTTTGATGTCTGACCAGATGGGCAAAGAGTCCCTAAAGGCGCTAACTAGAGTAGCAAAGGTCAAGGTAAAAAAAGGACTTTTTGGTGGAGGCATAATCTCTGACAAGAGGTATGTTGTGATATTGCTTGGCCCTATGTCCGAGTCCTCGGAAGGCGATGCTGTTGCAATATGGGCAGATCATACAGGCCTTGCTGGATTTGCAAGGGAATACTTTGAATATTTGTTAAAAGATGCAAAAGGTGTACAATGAACTCGCTAGATGATGAGATTCTGTTTGTTGGAACTGCCGAGGCAGAACATGTAGAGATGTATCTAAAGGCAATATGGCACATAAAAGAGAGAAACGAGCCGGTAAAAATCAGCACCATTGCCAAGATGCTAAATGTCAGACAGCCAAGCGTTGTTCAAATGTTAAAGAAGTTAAACGAGCAAAGCCTGGTAAACTACAGCAAGGCAGGAGTGGCGCTTACAGAAGGAGGGGAAAAGGTCGGCTCCAGCATGATGCGAAACAGCAGGCTTTTGGAGGTTCTCATGGAGAGCGCCCTGAAAGTTGCAATCGATGAAGAGATGGTTTGCGGAATAGAGCACCACATGAATCAGCAATTCACAGACGCTCTCTGTACTATGCTAAAGCATCCAAGAAAATGTCCACACGGACACACAATTCCTCGCGGAACGTGCTGCTCCAATTAGGTTATATCGCACGATAATTTGTATCAAGCATGGCGTGTTTTTGCGGCTGTCAGACATATGTGAAAAATGAAAATGGATTCAAGATCGGCTGTGTAAAGTGCAGCCACGGGCCACAAAACCATGATGATGAATTCAGAGCGGCTGCAAGAAAGAATGAGGTCCAGAGCCAGAAACGCGACGTGGACTTTGGGTAGCTATTCTCCGATTATTTTGACCAGAACTCTTTTTGGCCGCATTCCATCGAATTCTCCATAAAAGATCTGCTCCCAGGGTCCAAAGTCCAGCTCGCCATCAGTAATTGCAACTACGACTTCGCGTCCCATGATCTGTCGCTTTAGGTGTGCGTCTGCGTTGTCCTCGCCGGTCTTGTTGTGATCGTATTGCTCTATCGGTTCGTGTGGCGCCAGCTTTTCAAGCCACCTTGCATAGTCTTTGTGCAGACCGGACTCGTTATCGTTGATGAAGACGCTTGCAGAAATATGCATCGCATTGACAAGGCAGATGCCTTCCCTTATGCCGCTTTTTTTGAGGATCTGCCGTATTTGTGGCGTCAGGTTAACAAAAGCAACTCTTGTTTTTGTGTTAAACGTCAGATACTCTGTGAAAGATTTCATGAATATTATCAGAAGCTAGTCAGATAAATGAGTTAGAGCCAAGGTAGGAAAAAGCGCGTTAGTCTTTTCCGTAAGTTTGTTTATGGTCGCCTACACGTATCAGTTCTATAACACCGTCGTTAAAATGGACATTATAGATTATCCTGTGACTTCTTCCAATCTCATAAGCAAAAGCTCTCAAGCTAGGTTTGTAGATTCCCACAGATAGCGGATTATCCAGATTGGCTAGATCATTTATGGTACTTTTGACTTTGCTTTGTAATTCTGGACTTAGTTGTTTGTATTGTCGCTTGAAGATGTTTTTTGTTATTATTTTCCACAATCTAGTCGTCTAAGTATTTCGTTAAATCATCTGCAGTATTGAATTTGATAGGCTTTTCTTTTCCCGAATGATACTCTTTAACATCCTTAATTTCGGCATCAGTTGAATCATCTGGCTTGTTGTCCATATTCTTCGATTTCTGCACAATATCCATAGGCAATTCAACTTTATAACATCTTGCACCAAATTATGTATATTTTTGACTTTGGTCAAAATGAAAGGCTCAGAACTCAAGATCTATCTCATCAATATCAAAGGGATAGTGTCATCAATGCCTACGTATGTAATTGGTAAAGGGTATTTTTAAAACTGTAACTTGAAAGCTTGATAAATAGTGAGTAGGCGATAAAAGGAAATGGTTGTAATAGACGTTCCCGCATCACTTGAAAGCTTTAGGAGATTTATAATCGCAAGCACGTGCAGCTCCTACATTCCTCGCAACTACGTAGAGGACGTAGAGGTGTTTCCAGAGCGCGAAGAGACTCTTGGCTCAATCTATGTAGAGGCGGCCGACAAGGTCACGTTAAAGAAAATCCGAGACATTACGTTTGTCAATGCCAGGGACGTGCTTGGAATAATTTACAATTCAAAGAGCGGCAACACCACGCTAAAGTGGAGGCAGCTAAGAAAAAGGGGCGGCAAGGTATCAGGGGAGGCATCGCCAAATTCGCTTGTAAATCTGTCAGAAGGTGGCGTAATAACCCCAGAATGGGTAGACAGTTACCTAAAGAAGAAGAATTTGGAACAGAGCAACACTGTTTAATTATTTTATTAAATAACAACAATCCAATGATTACAAAAATTATCGATGATTCTACAGTTTCGTTTCTAGTCGAAGAGCCAGATGACCTGCTAGTTCTTAGGAGGGTAATAAAAAAAGAGGACAAGATCATATCGGACACAACTCGCGTTATAAAGCAGGAAAAGGATTTTGCAAGGCCCGACAGGGGAGAGCGCATAAAAATTCGAATTTTGCTAGATGTTGAGAAAATAGCACTCGATGCCGTATTTGACAAGTTGAGAATTCATGGCACTATAATCGAGTCGAACAATGAAGTCATCACAAAGGGATTGCATCATTCGCTTTTAGTGAACATTGGTGATGCGTTCAATGTTGTAAAGAAAAAATGGCAGCCATTTGAGCTGAAGCTGATAAAAACGCGAGACGAGGGATTTGGGTTTGTTCTTGTTGCCATAGACAAGGGAGACTGTGGAATTGGAAAGCTAAAGGGTACTCATCTCCAGCTGATGCAGAATTTGTACTCTGGTTCCAGCGGCAAACAGTACAAGACAAATTTTAACATACAGACATTTTTTGAGAGCGTCACACAAGCACTTGGGACCGTCCTAAGGGAAAATGATCTGATAATTCTTTTTGGCCCTGGCGAAACAAAGAGACAATTTGGCAATTTCTTACAAAAAGAACCACTCTCAAAAAAACACAAAATCGAGATAATTGACGGGATTGATTCCGGCGGCGAGGACGGAATCTACACCTTTATCAAATCAAAGTCAATGCAGCAGATACTTGGCCAAAGCAAATTAGCAAAGGTCGCGTCCATTTTAGAAGAAGTGATGATAAAGGCAAATAACAAGAGCAAAAAATTCACCATGGGTTTTGAGGAAACCAAGAAGGCAAACCAGTTTGGCGCAGTGGAATCCCTCGTTTTTTCAGAAAAAATAATCCAAACCCACGATGAAGAACAGGTAATTGAATTCCTAAACGAGGCCGAGTCAAAAGGAGTCAAGGTTTATGCTCTTGATTCTAGCACAGATATTGGCTTGCAGGTATCAGGGCTTGGTGGAATGGTCTCTCTTCTAAGATTTCCAGTAGAGTCCTAGCTGGTTGAGTCAATTAACCACTGCAGATACGGTTTATTGATATCAGTAACATTCAGCTCTGCTATTTCTGGAACCTTGTAGGGGTGCGTGTTTTTTATCTCGGCTTTTAGCTTCTTTTTGTTTTTCTGCGTTGTCTTGAAGACAGCCAGATATTCGTCGGCGTTTTCGATTTTACCTTGCCATGAATAAACTGACGAGATTTTTGTCACGTTCACACACGCTGCAATCTTGCTTTTTACTAGCTTGTTTGCAATTTTTGAAATTGACTTTTTGTCAGGATACGTGGATACTATCACTGCTGGCTGCATAGCAACTGATAAATGTCCGACATTAAAAAAAGTAGCAATTAGTTTGAACTTGGATTTTTTATCTCAAAATGCCATAATTTACGTTCTAATAGCTTGGGGCGTCATATTTGGAGTAACAAAGGCTCTAAAGTTACAAAAATACGGCTTTGAAATAAAACCATACAGCCTTACTTACAAAAACGCCCAAGTTCAGGTGGCGCTGACAAAGATGCTTGGCAGGACAAGAAGGGGCATACGCGTGTTTGCAGATGTGAGCGTTGTTGCCGGCTTTATCATGATGGGTTTTGCTTTTTGGTTTTTGATTGACAATATTGCAAAATTCTTTGATAGGCCTGCAGAGTTTTCAGAGCTCACAGTTCTCATACCAGGAGTAACCCTTACCTCGCCGTCTGCTATCACATATTTTCTTCTCTCAATACCAATCGTGCTCGTAATACACGAAGGCGCACACGGAATTGTCGCAACGCTTGAAAAAATTAGGATAAAGACAGGAGGATTTGCTATTTTCATCGCATTGTTTGCAGGTTTTGTGGAACCTGATGAAGAAGAGTTCAACAAGGCAAAAAAGATCTCAAAGCTCAGAGTTATTGGAGCTGGTGCAACGTCAAACGTTATTTTTGCACTGGTCCTTGGTGCAGTCTTGCTAACCAACCCGTTTTTTGCAATCATAGTTCCAGACCCAATACGCGGCGCATTTTATGAGATCCCGCAAGGCGTCACGGTTATTTCCGTAATGTCTGATAGCGGTGCAGAAAAGGCCGGGCTACAGTCAAACGACATCATAACGCGAATAAACGATATTCCGATAGTCACGGCGTTTGATTTTACAAAGGTCAAGCTCAAACCTGGAGAAATTGTCGCAATAATGCTGCTAAGAGACGGCCAGCAGCTTCAGTATCAGATAATAGCTATGCCGTCCCCAGATGATCCGACAAAGGGGCTAATTGGGATAGTTCGCGACAATTCCGGAGCATACAAACCGATTTACAATTTCATAGAATGGAAGAATCCGGAGGTTTCGATGTTCCTGCTTTGGCTGTGGATGATATCGTTTTTCATTGGAATAATCAACATGCTTCCCCTCCCAATTCTGGATGGCGGCAAGTTCATTCATAGCATAATTGACAAAAAGATCTCAGACTCTGCGGTAAACAGGACAATGTGGGCAATCTACGCCTTTACTTTTGTCCTCTTTGGCCTAAACATCGCGTTATCATACATGAAATCAGGCTGGTTTACAATCTAGATTTATCCAATTAAATTTGGGCTCGCAAAACCAAATCCATGAAATGCGACAGATGCCAGAACATCGCTGCATATTCCAGAAAGTACTCTGGAGAAAACCTGTGTTCTGAGTGTTTTTCGAACTCGATCTTGCGCAAGGCTGCAAAAACCATCTCAAAGTACAACATGATAAAAAATGGCGAGCTTGTCTGCGTTGCGGTCTCGGGCGGAAAGGATTCTCTTGCTTTATTACACATTTTATCAAAAATGTCAAAAAACCACAATTTTCGAATTCATGCAATTACAATTGATGAGGGAATCGAAGGGTATCGGGATGAGGCTTTGCAAATTGTCAAAAACTTTTGCAATGAATTGGGAGTCGAGCATAGTATATACAGCTACAAGGAATTGTTTGATCTCACGCTAGACGAGTCATTGATACTAAGGGAAGATGAAAAGCTGTCTTCATGTTCGATTTGCGGCACATTTAGGAGAAGGTCCATGGATCATGCCGCAAAGCAGATAGGGGCAGATGTCATTGCCACAGGGCATAACCTGGACGACACATTGCAAACTTTTGTGATAAACACGCTTTCTGGAGACACCAACAAGATAGGTTGGATGGATCCTGATACCTCTGGCAATTCAGTGCGCAAGATAAAGCCGTTTTGCGAAATTTATGAATCCGAAATTGTGTTTTACGCATTTACAAACAATCTGCCTTTCCAGACAGAGCCTTGTCCACACATGAACGAGGGCATACGAACTGAAATCCGTGAGTTTTTGAACGGGCTGGAAAACAGCCACAGCGGGATAAAGAACAGCATGTACAAGTCGGTTCTCAAAATTTCCCAGACAATGAAGGATGCAAACTACAAGGAAAAGACTGTGTGCTCAAATTGCGGCTCTGAATGCACCGGTAAGGTTTGTTCTGTGTGCAAGATGATTTTGAATCTAAAAGAATAACCTAATCCAAATATAACATTAGGTCGTAAGAATACTTGGTAGTAGGTAGGATCGGGGTGCTAGCCGTGCCCTTCTCTGAAACCGGCTCTATGCAGAGGTCAGTAACTGCTGGATAAATCTCCAGATGAGTAAATCCCGCTTGGTGTACTGAAATGAAATCACGCCGAAACGGGTGGATGCAGGGCTTGGATTGTCCGAAGGGATAACTCTCAAGCTCGAATTGCCGAAATGGATGAGGTCCGGGAGGGAGCAATCCTAAGGCAAAGTACCCACGCTATTTCGTCAACGTGGCGGATCTTGTGCATCTTGAGATGGGGCTACCTGTCTGGACTGGAACCGGCAGGTCTACTACCACTTTTTCAAAATATATTAGTGTTAAAAGAAAAAAACATCTGTGGATGGACTATTCCTGGGGCCAAAAAGAAGCTACGATGATTTTAAAAAACAGATTCCGTCTGACTTGCTGCCTGCCTTTGGCTCGTTAAGGGAGTTTTGTCTTTCTTTAGGCGGCAACGTAGTTGAAGACGTTCGCGCGCACAGGATTGTTTTTGGAAAATCACTGTCGTTTAGGTGGTTTGCAGATTTGGAGCCAGACAAGCAATCCATAATAGTAAAGATTCAGCGAAACAGAAAGGAACCGTTTAAGACCATTTCAGTAGAACCTGGCCAAAATCTTGACGAGCTAAAATCATCAATGCTTGACGCCTACAACACGATTCGCTAGTAAAGCACGTCAAACTTTGTAAATTCTCCTTTGTATTTTTCGTTTCTGATTACAACGTCCTCGACACGAGCATTTGCAGGGCCCGCATGACACCACTCTACAACATTACTAACGCTCAGGTCTTCGCCTTCCAATATAGCTTCGACTCGTCCGTCTTTTAGATTTTTGACCCATCCTGAGACGTGATTCTTTTTTGAAGTGACCTTCATTGCTTGGCGGAAAAATACGCCCTGCACCTTGCCTTTTATGAAAAGATGGACACGCTGCTTTCCCATTCAGAAAACAGTCTTGCCTTGGCATTAATCAATTTTAGGGTAATAGGTTATACTCTGTCTTTGACTCGGGCCCTGCCGGTCTTCCTTGCAGCAATACTTCCTACCTTGGCTCCAGGCGGTGCATCTCTTGATACGGTTCCGCTTCCACCCATGTGTTGGTGTCTTCCTCCTCCGTGTGGGTGAACATACGCTGCTTGTGCCACACCCCTGACTATTGGATACTTGTGTCCCTTGGATCGATACCTTCGCCACTTGTTTCCTGCGTTAAGAAACGGTCTATCGGATGTTCCGCCACCTGCCAGAACTCCTACCATCGCTCGGTTTTTTGGATTAAGCGTGGTAAATGCGCCAGAAGGCAGTTTTATTGTAACTCCATCCTCGGTATGTGAAAAGACGGTAGCAGATCCTCCTGCCGATTTTGCAATGCTGCCTCCATCGCCAAAGTGTTTTTCGATATTACATACAATTGTTCCGTCTGGAATGTTTTGAATGCTGATGACATTTCCGTCAGATATGCCGGCATTAAGGCCGAACTTGATCGTAGCGCCAATTCTAGTTCCCAGAACTGCTGGAACTAGAGAAACAGAACCGTTTTCAAATTGAACCCTCGCAAGTGGCGCGTCACGACCCCTTTCGTGGACTAGATCGATTACTTTGCCTGCGTGGTCTTCGGACAGCTCAAAGTACGGGTATTTGGCTGGCGCTAGCTTGCCAGTAAAGGCTGCCCTAAATTGAGTGCCTCCTCGGCCGCGTCTTCGAACTAATGGTCGCTTACCCATTTTTGATGATGTCTAGAGATTACGATTTTAAGCTTTGGATTGATGGATGAAATCTGACAAAGATATAAAAAATACGCTGAGAAGGAAGTGTATGAGTCAAAACGCCCTCTCACTTAAGGTACTTGAGGCATATACTAGAGATGTCGGTCGAGGCGTGGCTCGAATTGATTATGATTCCATGGATACCCTGAACGCGTCAACTGGTGATGTCATTGAGATCAAAGGCAAACGCAGAACCGTTGCAAAGTGCCTTCCATTGTACCCATCAGACGAGGGCAAGGGCATAATCAGAATTGACGGGCTTGGCAGAAACAACGCTGGCATTGCAATAGGCGATACCATTACAGTAAGAAAGATCAAGGCAGTTGCGGCAGAAAAAGTAGTTGTTGCACCCCTTGAGGCAATTCCACCAATAGACGAGCGATATCTTGCAGATGCGCTTGAAAGCGTTCCATTGATCAAAGGAGACAATGTCATGGTTCCGTATTTTGGTGGACGATTAACATTTCAGGTAATTGGCGTAACACCTGCAGCTGATGCAGTACTTGTTACGCAAAAAACAGTTTTCCACATTGCAGAAAAAGGAGAGACATTAAGAGGGGTCCCACAAGTCACATACGAAGACATTGGCGGCCTCACTGATGAGATCAAAAAAGTAAGAGAGATGATAGAGCTGCCACTTAGACACCCGGAAATATTTGAAAAGTTGGGAGTCGAGGCTCCAAAGGGCGTGCTCTTGTACGGCCCTCCGGGAACAGGCAAGACCTTACTTGCAAAGGCGGTCGCAAACGAAAGTAATGCCCACTTTATCAGCATCTCAGGTCCTGAAATAATGTCCAAGTTCTACGGAGAGAGCGAAGCACGATTAAGGGAGATCTTTAAAGAAGCCAGAGAGAAATCTCCATCCATAATTTTCGTCGATGAAATCGATTCCATCGCGCCAAAAAGAGAAGAAGTCACAGGCGAAGTGGAACGCAGGGTGGTATCACAGATGCTTTCCCTTATGGACGGCCTAGAGGCCAGAGGAAAGGTAATCGTCATTGCAGCAACAAACAGGCCAAATGCAATCGATCCTGCATTGCGAAGACCTGGAAGATTCGACAGAGAAATCGAAATAAAGGTTCCAGATAAGAAGGGACGAAAAGACATTCTCAACATCCACACACAAAACATGCCACTAGTAACTGAGGAAAATGATACCAATTATGTGAATGTGGACAAACTTGCAGCAGTTAGCCATGGTTATGTTGGTGCCGACTTGGAGTACCTGTGCAAAGAAGCAGCAATGAAATGCTTGAGGAGACTTTTGCCCGAATTAAACATGGAAGACGAAAAGCTGCCCCCTGAGACACTTGACAAGCTTATTGTAAATAATGAGGACTTTCAAAAGGCGCTAATCGAGATCACGCCGTCCGGAATGCGTGAGGTCTTTATTGAGAATCCTGACGTAAAATGGGACGACATTGGCGGATTAAAAGAAGTAAAACAACAGCTTCAAGAGGCAGTGGAATGGCCGATGAAGTACCCGGCACTGTACGATAAACTTGGTCACAAGATGCCACGTGGAATTTTACTCCATGGACCAAGCGGTGTTGGAAAAACCTTGCTAGCAAAAGCAGTCGCAACAGAAAGCGAGGCAAATTTTGTCTCAGTAAGAGGACCAGAACTCCTATCAAAGTGGGTTGGAGAATCAGAAAGAGGAATAAGGGAGATCTTTAGGCGAGCAAGGCAAGCATCACCATGTGTTATTTTCTTTGACGAGGTTGATTCGATTGCCCCAATCAGAGGTGCTGGTGCAGAAACTGCAGTAACCGAACGCGTAGTCAGCCAGCTCCTAACAGAACTCGATGGCATGGAAAACCTCCACGGTGTAATTGTCCTTGCTGCAACAAACAGGGCAGACATGATAGACCCTGCCCTTCTCAGACCAGGCAGGTTCGACAAGATTGTCCAAATTCCAATGCCAGAGAAGGACAGCCGAAGACAGATCTTGGAGATAACCTCAAAGAACATTCCAATAGTTACCGATAAAAACGAACTTGACTATGTCAACTTGGACAAAATTGCCGAGATCACAGACGGGATGAGCGGGGCAGATGTTGCTGCAATTCCAAACACCGCAGTCTCCATAGTAATTCACGAGTGTCTTGACAAACAACCAACAAAGGAAGATCTTGAAAAAGCCGCAAACACTGCCAAGGTGACAATGAGACATTTTGAGGAAGCAGTCAAGAAGGTAAAGACCCAAAAGGACCTAAAGATAGGCCAAAAGATAGCAGTTCCGTACTACAGATAATTTTAAAACAACAGAAACTAATTTTTCATTAATGTCTGAACATCGCGGGTATAATGGCAAGGCACTAGAGTTTCTCAAACAGAACAAGCTCAAAGTCGGCGACGTCATCAAGATAACAACTGATTCTGATCAGACAGGCACTATAATGCCAAGATTTGAGCACAGTGACGACAGACATATCGTAATCAAGCTCAAAAACGGATACAATGTCGGCCTTGAGCTAAATCAGATAAAAAAGGTAGAATACATTTCAGCTACTCAGGCTAACCAAGAAGAAAACAAGCAAGTCAAACCCAACCAAGCCTTGCCAAAAATTCTGCTTCTTTCCACAGGTGGCACCATAGCAAGCAGGATTGATTACAGGACTGGTAGTGTCACACCTGCCCTGACTGCCCAGGAACTTAATGCGTCTGTACCAGAACTTGCGGAAATTGCAAATATTGATGCCGAAGTGTTGTTTTCAGAATATTCAGAGAACATAACCCCAGATCACTGGATAAAAATTGCGCAAAGACTCGATTCTTTGTCAAAATCCGACTATTCCGGAATAATAGTTGCTCATGGTACAGACACTATGCAGTATACTGCCGCCTTTCTTTCATTTTCGCTTTCAGGATTTCCAAAGCCAATAGTGCTTGTAGGTTCGCAGCGTTCGTCAGACAGACCATCATCTGATGCAGCGCTAAACCTCGTTGGTGCCGCCAAGTTCATCGTGAGATGCGACACAAGCGGGGTTTTTGTATGCATGCACAACTCTGAAAGTGACGAGGATATAGCGTGTCATCTTGGTACGCGTGTAAGAAAAAACCACACAAGCAAAAGAAACGCGTTTGAAACTGTTGGTGCAAGGCCTGCATTTGTAATTTCACAGGACAAAATAACTCAAAATTTCAAAAATGCATATTTCGGACAAAAGGAATACGCGCCAAAAATAAACATAGACACAAAGGCAGCACTAGTCAAGTATCATCCTGGTTATGATCCAAAGCTAGTCGAGGATTTGCTAGACCATGGCTGCAAGGCCATAATTTTTGAAGGGACGGGCCTAGGCCACGTAGGCAAGCCGATGTATGGCGTGATCAAAAAGGCAAAAGAAAAGGGCGTGTTTTTGGGCATGACATCGCAATGCCTTGATGGACAGGTAAACATGTCAGTTTATGAGAGCGGCCGCGACCTTTTGCATCTTGGAATTATACCGTTGTCGAACATGGTAGCAGAAACTGCGCTTGTAAAGGCCATGTGGGCACTGGCAAACGGCAAAAACACCGAGGAGATAATGCTCAAAAACGTTGCATCAGAGTTCACAGAATAAAATTTAAAGTAACTAGGGATAGGTTTGTTGTGGAACCCCAGATAGACAAAATCGGCCTAAAGGTTGGATTGGAGATACACCAGCAGCTTGCTACAAACAAGAAACTGTTTTGCGGATGCAAGCCTATAGAGTCAGATGATTTTTCAATGCGGTTTTCCCGAAAGCTCCGACTGGCAAAAAGCGAGCTTGGTAAATACGATCCGGCCGCCTTGTTTGAGTCCTCGAAATCAAAGCTAATTTACTATAACGCAAACCCGCAAAGCAGCTGTCTTGTGGAATATGATGATGAGCCACCACATGCCCTAGACAAGAATGCAAGGCAAACTGCGCTAATCATTGCGTCAGCCCTGAACTCTAATATTTTTGATGAGAGCTATGTGATGAGAAAAATTGTCATAGACGGATCCAACACCTCTGGCTTTCAGCGAACAATGCTTGTATCGCAGGGAGGCTATCTCGAAATAGACGGCAAAAAAATAGGTGTACAGTCAATTTGCCTAGAAGAAGATGCTGCAAAGCTTCTCAAAGACACCGAAGATGCCAGAGAATACGCCTTGGACAGGCTTGGGATACCGCTCGTTGAAATAGCGCTAGAGCCGGTAAGCGGTTCTCCCGCAGAGATAAAAAAAATAGCACTCAGTCTTGGCAGACTGCTAAGGGTTACCAGGCGTGTCACTAGAGGCATTGGCTCCATCAGGCAGGACGTAAATGTTTCAATTTCTGGCGGCGGCATAGTGGAGGTAAAGGGCGTCCAGCAGCTGGATCAGCTAGAAAAGGTAATCCTGTTTGAAGCAAAACGACAGCATGGGTTGCAGCTGATTGCGCAGAAATTGCAAAAGGCAAACCTCGATGGGCTTGCAAAAAAAAATAGCGTTGACATAACATCGTTTTTTGCAGACTCTAAATCCAAAGTGATTCAAAAATCAATCAAGGAAGATGCGATTATCAGAGTGCTAGGGGTCAGGGGCTTTGCAGGAATGTTTGGATACGAACCATATGAAGGGATAAGACTCGGAAAGGAGCTCGGGCAGCAGGTGAGGTTCTTTGGCATTGGCGGAATATTTCATTCAGACGAGCTCCCAAACTATGGAATTGAAAAAGACGATGTCGAAAAACTGCGTGGACTGCTAAAATTGCAAAAAGACGACGGGTTTTTGATAATTGCCGGACCAAAAGACAAGATCGAGTTTGCACTTGATGCAGTCATAAACAGAATAAAGGACGCAAAAAACGGCGTTCCGGCAGAGACGCGTGCCGCAACGCCATCTGGAGAAACCGTCTTTCTTAGGCCGAGGCCTGGCTCGTCCAGAATGTACCCAGAAACTGACATCCCTCCAGTGCTAGTCAGCAATGACGAGCTGACAGCCGCTAAAAACAGCATCCCAAAGTCATGGGACGAGACGATTTCAGATCTTCAGAAAAAATACGGCCTCAATGCACAGCTAGCAGAGCAGATTTTTGACTCTGACTATATGGATCTATTCGAGGCAATTTGCGCAGACAGACAGAACCCCAACTTTGTAGCCTCGGTTTTGTGCTCTACGATTACGAATCTTCAGAGGCAGGGCTTGGATTCGACATTATTAAGACAGGAACACATTGCAAGAGTTTTTGAATTGCTGGCAGAAGACAAGATAACAAAAGAATCCATTGAGATAATATTTGAGGGAATAATGTCGGCAAAGGCCAAATCTCCAGACGAATTTGTGCAAAGCTCTTCCGCATTTGACGATAAGGAGCTGGAAAAATTCCTAGATGCTCTTGTTAGCGATAATGCCCAAACAATCCAAAAACAGGGGCTTCACTCTACAGGCATGCTGATGGGTCTTGCGATGAAATCTCTTCGCGGGAAGGTTTCCGGAGAGAAGATAAGCAATCTCTTGGAGTTACGGGTCGCAAAAATATTAAAAAATAAAACTACAGAAAATTAGTTTAATCTAATTTTCTTCTTCCTGTTCCTCTACCCATTGAAACGTAACGACCTTTTGTCGAAGGTTTGGTGGTTTCTGGAGTATCGCCAAGCTTTCTTTTGCCGGTGCCTCGTCCTGTAGAAACATATTCGTTGCTCGCTTTTTCCTTCTGGTTCTTCTGGAACTCTTTGAATTTCTCGCCAGACCAGTTTTCGTCTTCAGAATTCGCTTCTCTACGGGTAGTGCCTCTTCCACCGACTTTGATGATTTTTCCCATTATTGATGCTATAATTCACTAAGGTTTAAAGTTGTTCGTGTGGATAGATTTGTTTTATAATTAATGCGGGAGGTGGGATTTGAACCCACGAACTCCTAGGAGATAAGGATCTGAACCTTACGCCTTTGACCGGGCTTGGCGACTCCCGCAAAAAGAGTTTTTTGTGCCAAAATAAGTTCTTTATCTGCTTGGAAAGAGAGAAATACGATCTAGAATTATCGTAATGATTGGAATTCAGGGAAATTTACTGCAATAACTGCAAAAAGACGCTTGGGCGGTACAACATCAAGTATTTTTCAGAAGCAAAGATTGCCGAGCTGATAAAATCAAGCTACACTACACATTACAGAGACGGCCATGAATTGTCCATACGAAAAATTACCAAGTAACTTATTCTAACGACTGGCCTAGTTTTTGCAATAGTTCCTTTTGTTGTTTGTTTAGCTTGGTTGGAATCTCAATTACCAGTCTTACGTACTGGTCTCCGCGTCTATGCAAGTTAAGGTGTGGTAGTCCTTTTCCTTTGAGCTTAACGATGGTATTTGGCTGGGTTCCTTCTTCTACTTTGAGCTTTTCTGTTTTTTCAAGAGTTGGGACCTCGATTGTCTTTCCTACACAGGCATCTACAATAGAGATTTTTGCGTCGTAGAAGACGTCTGCGCCATCTCGCTTAAAGTGTGGATGTGGTTCGACATGAACGCGCACTATCAGATCACCGCTCATTCCGCGCGGAAATGACTCCCCTTCTCCGGTTATGGAATAGTCTCCGTTGTCAATTCCAGGTGGAAGATCAAATGATAGGTGTCTTGTGCCTTTTGTCTGTCCGGTTCCTTTGCAGTTAGAACACGGTTTTGGTATGAATTTTCCTTCCCCACGGCATTTGGTGCATGGTTGCACCGTGACAAATGTTGAGAATCCCATGTTTCGTGTAATTCGGACTTGGCCTTGCCCCCTGCAGCTAGGACATGTTTCTGCAGATGTGCCAGGTGCGCAGCCTGATCCTTTGCAGTTGCCGCACTCGACATTTTTCTTTATGTCAATTTCCAGTCTCTTTCCCCTGAAAACATCTTCAAGCGTAATGCTGGTCTCATAAAGGAGGTCTTGGCCCTTCTGTCTTGCAAAACCTCCAAACCCGCCACCCCTTCCAAATAATGATTCAAAAATAGAATCAAATCCGCCAAAACCAAAATTAGAAAACACTTCGTCAAAGTTTCCCCTTGCTCCCTGGAAAATATCCTCAGTTGAGTATCTTCCATCTACGCCTTCATGCCCATATTGGTCATAGAGTTGTTTCTTTTTTGGATCTGAGAGTACGGCATATGCCTCGGATATTTCCTTAAAGTGCTCCGCTGCATCTGGTGACTTGTTTCTGTCGGGATGGAACTTTAGCGCAAGTTTTCTGTACTGGGATTTTACGGCATCTGCAGAATCGGACTTTGAGACTCCCAATACCTCGTAATAGTCTCTTTTTGCTGACATTTTCTTATTCTAGTAGTACAACGGTGAGTAAATTTAGCTTGTTGTGCCTGTGTTCTGATTGTTTTGCTCCGATTGCTGTTCTGGGTTTGGTGGGGGTGATGCGTTCTTGTATAGCTCGGTCGTAACTTGGTTTACCAGTGTTTTTAGCGTGTCAAGTTTTGGTCGAATTTCGTCCGCGCCTTTGTCTAGTACTTCTTTTAGCTCTTTTACTGCCTCTGAGATCTTGATTCCTTGCTCTTGGGTGAGCTTGTCTTTGAGATCTTGCGTCAGGAGTTTTTCAGTGGTATAGACAAAGCTTTCTGCCTCGTTTTTCACATCTACTGACTCTTTTTTCTTTTTATCGTCTTCGGCAAACTTTTCTGCGTCCTGCTTTAATTTCTCAATTTCTTCTTTTGACAGCTTGGAGCTTGCTTGGATTGTTATTTTCGCTTCTTTTTTGGTGCCGAGATCCTTTGCAGTCACATTTATGATTCCGTTTGCGTCAATGTCGAATTTTACTTCAATTTGCGGTATTCCCCTTGGCGCAGGTGGGAGCCCTGTGAGGTTGAAGCTTCCAAGCGAGACATTGTCTGCTGCCATAGGCCTTTCTCCTTGTACAACGTGAATTGTTACTGCTGTTTGGTTGTCTGCTGCAGTCGTAAAGATTTTAGTTTTTGAGGTTGGGATTGTAGTGTTTCGTTCAATTAACGGTTCGCGCAGGCCGCCCAATGTTTCTACGCCCAAGGTAAGCGGAGTTACATCGAGCAGTACAATATCGCTCGTTACGTCTCCTGCGATTATTCCTGCCTGGATTGCAGCGCCCATTGCCACTGCCTCCATCGGATCTACTCCCGATTCCGGGTTTTTGTTTATTACGTCACCTACAAATTTTTTGACCAGAGGGATTCTTGTGGGGCCACCAACAAGAACAATTTTTACGATATCAGAATTGGAAAGTTTTGCATCGCGCAGCGCATTGTCAATTGAGGTTCGACACCTATCAACTATTGGTCTGATGAGATCTTCTAGCTTTGCTCTGGTTAGCTTGAGTTCAAGATTTTTTGGTCCTGATGACGGATCGTATGAGATGAAGGGAAGGTTGATGTCGGTTTCCATGACCGTTGAGAGTTCTATCTTTGCCTTTTCTGACGCCTCTCTGATTCTTGTCATTGCAGTGCTGTCTTTGGTCAGATCAATTCCTGTTATCTTGCGAAAGTCATTTGCTACATAGTCTATGAGAACCTTGTCCATGTCTGTGCCGCCAAGCTGTGTATCACCTGAAGTGCTCAAGACTTCAAAAACTCCGCCGCCCATTTCCATTATTGTGACATCGAGTGTTCCTCCCCCAAGATCAAAGACTAGGATCTTCATGTCTTGGCCTGCTTTGTCTAGACCGAAGGCAAGTGATGCCGCAGTTGGTTCGTTGATTATTCTTACAACATCAAGCCCTGCGATTGTGCCTGCGTCCTTTGTTGCCTGTCTTTGGTTATCATCAAAATAAGCAGGAACCGTGATGACTGCTTTTTCTATCTTTTCTCCCAAAAAGGCCTCCGAATCCTTTTTGATTTTCTGTAAAATTAGAGCAGAGATTTGTTGCGGTTTGTAGTCTTTTCCTTGTATTTTGAAGACATGGCCGCTTCCCATTTTTCTTTTTGCTTCAATGACTGTATTGTCAGGATTTGTGACTGCCTGTCTTCTTGCAGGTTCTCCCACCAGAGGCTGGCCGTCCTTTGTGAATGCAACTACTGAGGGGAATGCCTTGCCTCCAATCGAGGTGCCTTCTGCAGCAGGAATGAGCACAGGCTTGCCTCCCATTATTACTGCTGCCGCAGAGTTGCTTGTTCCTAAATCAATTCCAATTATTTTTGTCATTTTTTTTCACCATTAGATTATTTTGATTGCGATTTTTTTGATATTTCGACTAGTGTCGGTCTAAGCGTCCTATTATGAGAAATATATCCTTTCCTTATTTCTTTTGTAATGGTATTATCATCTAGGTTGGCGTCTTCTACTATAGATAATGCCTCATGCAGATTTGGATCAAATATCTCCCCTAGCGCGTTGATCGGAGTAACGCCGTACTCTGACAACAAAGAATCAATATTTTTTAAGATAGAATCGAGTCCTTGCGCGTTCGGGTTTTCTTTTTTGAGAATTTCTTTTGCCCTTGTCAGGTCATCGTACGTTGTTAGGAATTTGAGTATGAATCTGTCCAGCCTTTCATTTACGCCGTTTTCAATGTCATTTTTTGTCTTGCGTTCCAAGTTGACAAAATCGGCAAGAGATCGCTTGAGCTTGTCTTCGCAGGATGCAAGGTTTTGCTCTAGTTCTTCTACTAGTTTTTCATCAGAACTGTCAGCATTGCTGACTTCCAAGCCTTCTGCGGTGTTTTGATCCTCGTTGTTTTGCTCTGACATGATAAGTGACTTTTTTGGTTCTAGTTTTATTCTTTTTGCGATATCTCACAGAGAGAGTTCGCTTTTATTATTATGAGATCGTTGTCTTTCTTTTTTCGGAGGTTTTCATAGTCTATCTTGGAACATATGACAAGAATGGTAGTCTTGTCATTGTGGAATAGATCCAGGTTTGGATCATTAAATGATTCAACGTCTCCGATGTAATCGCGAAGCCGGGTGATAAGGTTTTGCAGCATCTCGATTTTGTCGCCGCGCATCTCATGTTGATCGAGCGCCCAGGAAAGTGCAATTTTTGTTCTACTTGCTTTCAGATCATTTTTCTTCAGGGTTGTTCTTATTTCATCGATCAGTCTTTTTATGTAGCCGTCTATGCCCTTGAGGCTTCCATTAATCAAATACATCAAAGTGTTGGCTCCTTCAAACGAGGTTCCAAGTGAACGCAGGTCGTAGAGGCCGTTTACCATGTCATCTAAGAATATGTTTTGAAATTCGTCTGATTGAAGGTCTGTTTTTGTATTGTCGTCTTGTGCGAATTTACAGACCTCAAGTACGCTACAGAGCGTGGAGAATCTCGAGAGCACGTTTATTGCATGAAAGTGTTCTGCGGCCGATATCCCAACAAACTGGATCCCTTTTTTGTGGCTTAGTAATTTTGCAAGGTTATCATCTTGCTTGCTGTTGTACGATCCGATTACCTTTGGCGGTTGGTTTCCACCACCCATAGGATAGTAATAATAGAAAATTGATTTTCCTGTCTCAAGGCCTGTAACGTGTTCCAAAAGCGATATGTTCTCACTGTTTCCTCCAATGCCTGTCGGAAGCGCATATACCACAGAGCTCCCCTTTTTTAGGGAGGCTGTAGCATCCTTGAATTTCGAGTGGACCTCGTTTTTTGTTTCCTGTCCTGCCTTTCTGATTCTTGGAGCGAAAAAGAGAAACTGGGCTTTTGATATTGCTACGTCGATAGGCTCCATTGCTAAAAGCGGCTCGTCTTCTTTTAGCGATGAAACGTTTGGATAGGTTTTGGCAATCTCTGCCTTTAGTGAGATGGCCGACTGGGTCGACTCGTCGATGATAAAGACATTGGCACCGTTTATTGCCATTTGACACGCAAGAGAGTATCCCTCTGTGCTCAGCCCATAGATAACTACCCTGTCTGCGACCAATTCATTAATGCTTGGTATAAGGACTAAGAAAAACTTATTGCATCAATTATCACATAGCACCTATCTTGAAGATTTGGTTTGACATTCTAACACCAAAACAGATCTTGTTTTTTGATCCAATGATAAGAAAACTACAGAAAAACAACACGATACTTTGCACATCAAGAAACTATAGAGAAGTGACACAGCTCGCAAAGCTCAAAAAAATGAGGTTGAGCTTGATTGGAAAGCATGGCGGGCAAAGTAAGATTGGCAAACTGAGTGCGGGACTGGAAAGAACTTCTAGTCTTACAAGGCAAGTTCGAAAATTCCAGCCCGATCTCACGGTCAGTTTTTGTTCTCCCGAAGCGGCAAGAGTTTCATTTGGCTTGGGAATAAGACATGTTGCTTTTTGCGACTCGCCTCATGCACAAGCAGTAATGCGTCTTTCGATACCGCTTGTTCAGAAATTGCTGATTCCTTGGATCATACCAAAAAAGGAATTTGCAAAGTATGGGATTAACGAAAAGAATATCATTACCTACAAGGCAATCGATGCTTCCGTGATTGTAAAACATGGGAAAGCAAGAAACCAAAAAAGACACAACACAAAGAACATTTTGATCAGAATCGAGGAAGCACAGGCCGCATACGTGAAAAAAAATGAAACCCACATGCTGAAGATAATAGAAAAGATTGCCGACAGGTTTTCTGACGCAAATGTAATGGTACTTCCGCGATACAAACCGCAGATTTTGAGGCTAAGGCGAGTCTTGGGGAAAAAAGTCACAATTCTAGACAAGGTAGTGGTTGGAAATGCTTTGCTGCAAAATACCGATGTTTTCGTCGGCTCTGGCGGTACAATGACTGCAGAGGCTGCTCTCCTTGGAATTCCAACAATTTCATACAATGCGGTTCCCAATCTAGTGCAGGACTATCTGGTTAGGAAGAGATTGGTAGTGCTACAATCAGATCCGGGCAAAATTGTTTTGACCATAGATAGGATGCTGCGTTCTGACAACAAGGCCTTGCGGAAAAACGCAAAAAAGACAATGGCATCGATGGAAGATCCCTACAAGAAATTACTCCAAGTTATCAGAAGAAGATAGAACGAATGGAAAATATCAATAATGGGAGTTTTTGAAGATGATTAACAGGAAGCCCGGTAGTGTAGCGGTCAAGCATAGGGGCCTTTGGAGCCCTTGACCCCAGTTCGAGTCTGGGCCGGGCTACTTTGTTTTACAAGTCAAGTTTTGTGAGATGTTTTATTGCAACTACAAACAGCACTGCCGCCAAACCTACCAGTACTAGCATTTCAAGCATGACAAACTCGGTGAATGTTCCAAAAATGCCTGCGCGTATTATATCGACAAGGTACGTAAGCGGGTTTAGATAGAATCCCGTGGCAAGGGGCTCTGGCGCGCCTTGTGCCGGGTAAAAAGCAGTGCTGACGAATGCAAAAAACAAAAAGACCGTGTTTATGATTACGTTGAACCCCTCGCTGGATTTGAGTCTGGTAGAAATTATCGAGGCAATGGAGCCAAACAAAATCGAGCCTACAATGGATGCAAAAATCATGAATGGTATGGTGAGCAGATTGAATTTTACCGATTCAAAAAACAATGGGTACCCAATTAAAGTAATTAGCGCAGCACTAACTAGACCGATTATTGCAATTGTATAGACATTGCTTAAAATGTAATTTGTCCTAGTAAATGGTCCAACCAGAATCTGTTCAAACATTCCATGTCTTCTGTCATTCCATATTATGATGCCAGAAACAAGAGTGCTGTTCATTATGTTAAACCCTATCATGCCAGATGCAATAAAGGCCGGATAATCCAGATTCTCATTTCCAAACGGGACTGATTTTATCAATGAGGTATATGCAAAACCGGCAACAAAGATATACACGATCGGAAAGATTACCTGCCATACCAGGAATCCCGGATTTAACGAGATAGTCAGGTTTCTGTTTACCAGTCTAATTGTTGGGTGCATTTGTATCCTTGACCATTTTTAGAAATATTTCCTCTAGCGTAGTCGGCATGGCAGACAGATCATCAATTGCAATGTTGTTTTCAATGAGTATTTGGAGTATTTTTGAGAGGACAAGCTCGGATTTGCCTGATTGGATGATTATGTCTGTTCCTGTGTCAAAGTCGATACTGCAGTCAGCAACCCCAGCTAACAGTTCTGACAGATTGTCGTGCCTGTATAAGAGATGAATTTTAATCGTTTTTTCTTGCCCAAATGTGCTTTTTAGCTGGTCTGGCGTATCTACTGCCAAAATTTTGCCCTTGTTTATGACGGCAATCTCGTCACAGAGGTATTCTGCCTCGGTAAGAACATGCGTGGTATAGAATATGGTAAGGCCGGTTTTTGCCTTGCTTTTGAGAAAGTCAAGTAGCCTTCTTCTTGCGCTCGGATCCAAGCCGACTGTCGGCTCGTCTAGGAACAACAGATTCATTTCGTGCATGAATTCACGCGCGACTTGGACTCGTCTTCTTTGCCCGATTGAGAGATCCTCGTTTTTTCGCTTTCTTATCTCTTGCAAATCAAATACGTCTATGAGCTCATCCGTCTTTTCCTTTCTTGTTTTTTTGTCAATGTTCCACATCATCCCATATTTTTCAAGTGATTTTTCTACAGAGAGACTTGGTTCATAGCTTGGTTGTTGTATTACGACTCCTATTCTTTTTCTTACTTCGAGCGGATGTTTGATCGCATTTACGCCGAGAATTTCAATTGTGCCACTTGTTGGAGGCACTAGTGTGGTTAGAAGCTTCATGGTGGTTGATTTTCCTGCCCCGTTTGGACCCAAAAAACCAAACACATGTCCTTTTTTGACATCCAGATCGATTCCGTTTACTGCAGTCAGAGATCCGTATGACTTTGAAAGCGATCTAGCAACTACGCTTGACATGGATCTCTGTGATCGCCACTCTAATTTAGGTGATCGAATGAAATTTTTATTAGTACATCAGTTTATCACAAATTGACATGAGCGAGTTTGATTCTCTGCTTACAAAGCTTCTTGAGCAAAAGCCAGAACTATCAAAACAAGACATCGAAGGCCTGATCGCACAGAAAAAGGAAAAGATCGGGGCTGGATACCTTACTGATCAGGGAGCATTGTTCTTGGTCGCATCAGATCTTGGCGTAATGATTTCAGAGCCGCAAAAGAGCGAGATAGGCATCAAGGATTTGTACGCCGGTGCAAAAGAAGTTACCTTGCAGACAAGGGTTCTCAACGTTTCGCCAAAAAAACAGTTCTCAAGAAAGGACGGCTCGCAGTTTTTCCTGCGAAGCATGACAGTGTACGATAACGAATCTGCCGCTACCGTAAAGATGTGGGATGAAAAGGCAAACCTTCCAGAAATGACAAACATAAGCCCAGGCGACCTCATAAAGATAATCAAGGCGTATGTCAAGTCAGACCTAAACGGGCAGCTAACCATCAACGTTGGCTCAGGCTCAACCATAGAACGTACAAGCACTCAAAGCAGCATACCGTCGATTGATTCTCTTACAAAAGATGTATCAGAAACCAAGGAGGGCGATAACAACATTGTCGTTTCCGGAATATTAGATGGAGGCATTAATTTTTCAGAATTTACAAATTTCCGCGGTGCACCGGGAACTGCCCTGCGATTTAGGTTAAAGGGTAAGGATGACCGTTCGATGCGAGTGGTACTATGGAACAAAAACGACTCTGAGATCCCAAGAGTCATACCGACAGGAACAAAGGCGAGACTTCTTGGCGTCAAAATAAAAATGAATCAGCAGGAACTAGAGATTCATGGAAATGAAGCAACCAAGCTTGAAATTCAAACAGAAAAACATGTAGAACCAATCATAATTAGAATACTGTCTGCTACAAAAAATGAAAACGGACAGCGGATGATTCTAGGTGTCAGCAAGGAAAAACAACTCTTCAACATTATCGATATTTCCGACGCAACGAAATCATTTGGCCAAGATGATGTTCTTGAATGCATGCCATCAAAGATGTATGGAAATAACATCACAGTGGATTCTGATTCCTTTGTAAGAAAGATCGACGATGAATTGCCAAGCCTTGCAGACCTTCGAACAAAAATTGCAAACATCAAGCCTGACAACAACTATTATTGCGTTGAGGCCATAATACTAAAAGCGCCAGAAAGAAGGAACATCCAGACAAAATCTGGTGAATCAGTTACACTCTCTGAGATGTTCATTGAAGATGACACCGCACAGATTTGGGTAAAGGGGTGGCGAAACCAGTCAAGGCTCTTAGACGAGTGCTCAATTGGCGAGATAATCTCCCTTAGTGGGGTCATGGCAAAGCCAGGCCTTGATGGAAGAACGGAGCTGTCTTTGAGCCCATATTCAGGCATCAAAAAGAAGAACTAGTCCCAAAATCCACGCGTAGTAATATACTGCCTTTCTGCCTCGTATATTTGTCGATATAGCGTTTCCTCGTCGATCATGTTCCTTAGTATTCTTGAGGCGGTGTCTGCGCCAACCCCATAGCCAGAAAGGACGATCAGTGCGGTTTTATCAAAATTTGCCAAAAGCGATGCTGTCTTCCAAGCTCGTGCAAACCTTCGGTTTTCTTCCGGCGTGATCCTCTTTCCGCCCACTTTATTTTGTATAATTTTTGCCAGATCATAATCAGAGTAGAAAGTAGTCGCAATTTGTCTTGCCTTACAGCGGGGACATCTCGGGATTTTTTCTATTTCGTGTGTTTGGATTACTTTTTCCCACTTGCCACACCTTGCGCAGATTAGCCTATGGGTTGTCTTGAAGAGGCGGTTTTTTACAAGATCCAGTATTCCCTTGTCAATGTTTGCAGGAGACGAGTAATATTTTGTTGTGTGATCTAGTATTGGCTCTGCGAGCTTTGAAAATTTGTTTTCCTCAAACCAGTGGATCTGAATTTTATTGGCAGAGATGTCTGAAATGACTTTGCTGGAATTCTTTAGATCATACTTGTCATGGAATAGCTCGCGCAACGCTTCTTTGACCAGAGGCGTTTTGAAATATCGTTCGTAGAGAAACCTAGCTGACTTTTTTTCATACACCGCCCCCCTCCCAACAACGCCAAATTTCTTTGCGACATTCCAAGTTCTCCAGCTAACATTATGCGTTCCGGTTAGCGAGGCAGTTACAATATCGTCTAGGTCGTATTTGTCGGCAAGAATCTGTCTCACATGACTTTCCAATATCCTGCCTCTTGATGAAAGTATTATTCTATAGGCGTCAGATCTTGCATCTACTTGGAATCCGGTTTTTGAAGAAAGCATTGACGACAAAACAGTTGCCAGAGTGGCGTTGGTCTTTGTGCCTAAGCACGAATGAATTACGACCATTCCTTGCCCACGCACAGATTCTGCCACGAGTGTTTTTTCATCTGGGACGACAGGAAGGCTTAGCTGTGCAATTACATTGCCGGGAAGTTCAAGCGTTCCATTTCTTATTCTTGCTCTAAATTTGCCCACCTTAGATGTGGTCTTGTAGTCCACAGGGATGCTTTCTCCCTCCCAATACGGCACTGTGACACCGCCGGAGCGAACGGGCTCTACGTTCACCTTTTGGTAGGTCTCGTCCACATTTACAATTCGCCACTGCGAGCCACGCAGGACAAAGACATTTCCCGCCTCGCCAAAATCCCCCACAAATCTCTGGTCTAGGCTGCCGATTGTTTTTTTGGTAATTGTATCAAACACTTTGAACTTTAGGATGTCTGGAATTGTGGAAAGGTTTTCAAAATAATATTTGTAGCATTTGGCTGTTTTTTTGAAGGTCATTTTTTCCTTGTCAAACAGTACCAGATAGTTGGAATCAAGAAGATCAAGAACGTCGCTGAGCTCCTCAAGTGTTAGATTCCTAAAGAGATATGAGTTTTTGAAAATCTCAAATGCTTTGCTCACCGATACTGTTCCAAGCTGCATTGACAGTCCCACGAGATGGTGCGCCAGAACATCTATCGAGCCGTCATGAATTGTTTGCTCTTCAATAGAGCCCTCTTGGATCCTTTCCAAGATTGCTTTTGTTTCCAGCTCGTCGTCTACGTTGTTAGTTATTATGACTCCTTTTGCGGAAGAATGCCTGTTGTGCTTGCTTCTACCAATTCTTTGCATGAATTTTGAAACCTGTCTTGGCGATCCATAATGCATGACGAGCTCCACTGAGCCTATGTCAAGGCCTAGCTCAAGGGATGATGTGCATACAACTAGCCTGGATTTTCCGGCTTTGAGATTTTCTTCGGTCTCTTCACGCACTTGTTGTGACAGCGAGCCGTGGTGCAGCTCTACTGCCATCGGCGATTTTTCCCGAAGAATTGATGCTAGAAATTCCGCCTCTCCCCTCGTGTTTGTAAAAAGTAATACAGGCGAATCTAGATTTAGCTTCACCAAATATTCGATTACGACATCTGCAACATCATGAATTGTTCCGTTTACATGCTTGATTTCAACGTCGTATTTTCGTATTGTGTTATCACGTATTACTTTGCATTTTCTTTTTGTTCCCACTAGGAACTTTGCCGCATCGTCTGAGTTTCCGACGGTGGCAGAAAGTCCGATTCTTGTTATTGGAAGTGTCGCGTTTATCTGCAGCCGTTCAAGGCTTAATGAAAGCTGCGAGCCTCTTTCGTTGGAAAGTATGTCGTGAATTTCGTCGACTATTATCCATTCTAGTTCCGATAGTGCGTTTAGCATTTTTTCCTGCGTTAGCAGAATTACCAGAGTTTCCGGAGTTGTAATTAGAACATCCGGTGGGTGTGCCGTGATTTTTTTTCTAGCAGACTGGGATGTGTCCCCGTGTCGAATCTCTATTGTGAGGCCTTCAAATTCTGCGTATTTGATAACTCGCTTAAAGACATCTCGGTTTAGTGCCCTGAGAGGGGTAATGTATAGCGCCTTTATTTTGTCAGTTCTTTTTGTTGTGGCAATAAATGAAAATGCCGGAATTACAGAGCACTCGGTTTTTCCTGAGCCAGTGGGTGCTATGATTAGCGAGTCCTTTTTTTGGATTATTGACGGTACTGCCTTTTTTTGAATTTCTGTTAGTTGTGTAAAACCAAGAGAATGAAATTTGGCTAGAACTGAATCAAGTTGCTTGTTGTGCGTCTTTTCGTGACTTTGCTCGCTCATAGACCATTATTCCAATGACTCCAATTGCAAACAAGATTACAGAAATAGTTGGAATGGAATCAAAAATGCCTGCCATGAATGGTTAGACGTTTGTCACAGTTAAATAGGTTAAGCTAGATCAGCGAGTCCTTCTTTTGTGATTTTGTATAGAAACTGATCTTTCTTTGATGGATTAAAGACCTCGCACTCGTAGTTTGCAGATTTTTTGGCAAGTTTGATCTTGGTATGTGTGAAAATAGAGATCACAGAGTCCAAGTTTTCTTGTTCGGTGTCAGCTGTTTTGCGCATCATGTTCACCACAAGTATTGGGATTTTCTTATCCAGTGCTGTCTGAGATAATTGCTTCATGTATTTTGCAAATTGGTTGGTTTTTTCAAGCATCTGATCTTCCCTAGAATACTCAAACGAGAACAAATCCGTTACATTATCAATTACCACAAGAGAAAAATTCGACTCGTTGATTTTTGAAATGTTTTTTATCTGTTCTGCGATGTTTGTTATTCTTCCAACTGTCACCCTGTCAAGTAAGCTCGAATCGAATCCCTTTGTTTTGAGCATCTCCACTAGTCTTTCGGGCCTGAAACTTCCTGTTGTGTCTTGGTAAAATGCGGTTCCCCCGTGCGAGATCAAATTTGCTACAATTTGCAATGTCAGCTGGGTTTTTCCAGTACTGCTTGCTCCGAAAATATCTGTAATCGTACCATTTCTGAGGCCGCCACCAAGAATATCATCTAGTCTTCCAAGTCCTGTTTGAATCATTAGTGATAATCTCTAAAAAAAATAGAAAAATAAACAAATCTCGTCTTTGTGTTATTAGATAGGCAAGGCTTTTATTCAGGTTAAAAAGCTAGCATGGCAAGAGAACATCCATTGTCACAAGTAAGCGCCAAGAAGCCATTAACAACACTACAAAAAAGCACCAAAAAGAAAGTCACCGTACGACTAAAGAACGAGGTTGAATACAAAGGCAAAATGGATAATGTCGACTCTTACATGAATCTGATTATGACTGATGCCGAAGAGCTCCACGATGGCAAAATAGTTGCAAATTATGGTCGAGTGATAGTTAGAGGAAATAACGTATTATTTATCAGGTTAGAAAACGAGCTATAGGTAAAGATCCTAATGGTGCGAAGTTTTCTTTTTACTTCTGAATCTGTGACGGAAGGACACCCAGACAAGATTTGCGACAAAATCTCAGATGCATTGCTTGACGAGTTTCTAAGACAAGATCCTGACTCCCGTGTTGCTGTGGAAACCTTGACAACTACTGGAATTGTAGTTGTCGCAGGCGAGGTGACGACAAAGGCAAAATTTGACATTCAGCAGGTAGTCAGAAACACGATTAAGGAAATTGGGTATGACAAGGCAGAATACGGTTTTGATGCAGACTCGTGCAGCGTGATGGTGTCAATACACGCACAGAGTCCAGACATATCGCAGGGGGTTACTGCAGGTGATAACAAGGACCAGGGCGCAGGTGATCAGGGACTAATGTTTGGTTACGCTGTAAATGAAAGTGACGAGCTCATGCCATTGCCTATTCTTATTGCACACAAGCTTACAAGACGACTATCCGAGCTTAGAAAAAGCAAGGAACTTCCATGGGTGCGACCAGACGGAAAATCGCAGGTCTCTGTTGAATATGAGGATGGTAAGCCAAAAAGGATAGAGACAGTAGTCATAGCGACACAGCATTCTCCTGATATTGATAATGCACAGATAAGACAGCAGATAATTGAGAAGGTCATAAAACCAGTATGCGGCAAGTGGTGGCACGACAAAATCAAGATTCATGTAAACCCGACGGGACGTTTTGTGATTGGTGGTCCGCCTGGAGATTCAGGCTTGACTGGCAGAAAGATTATTGTTGATACGTATGGCGGTGCAGGAAGACATGGCGGAGGAGCATTTTCTGGCAAAGACCCCTCAAAGGTAGACAGATCAGCTTGCTACATGTGTAGATACATTGCAAAAAACATTGTAGCGTCAGGCCTCGCAGAAAAATGTGAAGTCCAAGTTGCATATGCAATCGGAGTTGCAGAACCAGTCTCACTGATGGTAAACGCATTTGGTACAGGGAAGATTCCAGAAGAAGACATTGAAAACTTGGTAAGAAAGCATTTTGACATGAGGCCTGCTGCAATCATATCACAGCTTGACCTCAAGAGACCAATTTACAAAGATACTGCGGCATTTGGACACTTTGGCCGAACCGACGTGTTATTCCCGTGGGAAAAAACAGACAAGGCTGATTTGCTCAAAAAGGCAGCTGGCCTATAGTTCGTAGTTTGAGGCCGCACAACATTTCTAGTTTTTTGTGGCTGGATGTAAAGTCACCAAGAAGGATATTCAGGTCGTCTAGGCCATAGATTGCCTTTTTTGGACTGTGTAGAGCCTCAGAATAGGCATTTTCCAGAGATGTTTTTTGAATCTTAATTCTCTTTTCTCTTGCAAATTGCTTGACGAATTTTTCAAAGCTAATTGTTTTTGGACCGACCAGATCAACTATTTGATTTGAGAGTTTTTTGCTAACGATGCATCGAAGAATGATTTTTGAAACATCATCTACTGATATTGGCTGCAGTCGATATGAGCCGGAACCAGGTATCACTATGTAGCCTCGCTTTGCCTGTTTTAGCAGATTTTTTGTCAGTGGATCATTTTTTCCAATTATGTACGATGCTCTAAGAATAGTGTAGTCAAGGCCGGAATTGGTTATCTCCTGCTCCGCTTTCAGCTTTGAGATAAAATATCCAAACGTAGTTGATTTGCTGACTCCAAGGCCACTTATGTAGACAATTTTTTTTATTTTTGCCTTTTTGCATAGCATGATTATCTTTTTTGTCTGATCTACGTTTACTGATTGATAGTCAATGTAGGCCGTTTGTGCACCAGTGCCAATTAGGTGTACTAGTGCATCACAACTAGCAAGTTTACTTGCAAGATCTTTACTTGCAAGATCTGAAAAGATCACGTTTTTTTCAGACTTGAAACGCTTGTGATTTTTTCTAGCTAGACTTACTGCTTGGATTTTCTTGGCAGCGAGAAGTTTTCTGAGATTTGTTCCGACAAAACCATTTGCTCCAGTAACAACTATTTTGAATTTCTTTTCGTCCACTCATTTAGGAATATCGAATATAATTTTAAATGTATTAGCAGAGCAGTTTACTTGTTGAATTTGTCGCATTACTACGACATTCTGGGATTGCAAAACGATGCGTCATTCAAGGAAATAAAACAAGCATATAGAGAACTATCCCTCAAATACCATCCCGACAGAAACAAGGACAAAAATGCAGATAAAAGATTCAAGGAGATAACTGAGGCCTACCAAATGCTGAAAACGGAGCAAAAGAAGGAAAATGCAAGGCACAAAGACGTAGATGCCGCACAGGCAGAGTTTTGGAAGTATTATGAGAAAACCCCCAATGAGGAGTTTGGCGACAGATACCAAGCATACTACAAGGAATTTAGGCGTAATTTTGGGGCAACTGACAGCAATGAAAACCATGATGCCGAAAGACCCGTATCGCACAAGATGACGCATTTGCTGCTTTATGGAGGACTTGCTGCAATCGCGTTGTGGATAATTATTTCTGAAATTTTAAAGTGAGTTTTTACTAAAACGCGCTAAAGGTTATTACGCAAACATGGTACCTTATGTTGTGAGCGAGGCGGAAAAGCCAAGACAGAAGCTTCGGACCGGCTATACTACTGGAACGTGTGCAACTGCTGCAGCAAAGGCAGCACTTGTTGCCATCAGTACACAAAAAAAAGTAAAAACAGTCGATGTGTTGTTACCAAAAGAAAATAAACTGACAATTAATGTTTTTAGCTGTCAATTTGGTTCTACAAGTGCAAAATGTTCTGTGATAAAAGACGGTGGTGACGACCCGGATGTCACACATGGTGCAGAAATATTTGTAGATCTGGAGCTGACAAGAAACGTAGATCAGATCGAGATAGATGGCGGTCAAGGAGTCGGAAGGGTGACAAAGCCAGGCCTCGGTTTGGAGATTGGTTCGGCTGCAATAAACCCGACGCCAAAAAAAATGATCATTGAAAATCTTACCAGTATAGGAGGAAAAATTCTTGAAAAAAACGGAATTAAGGTTCTAATTTCCGTGCCAAAAGGCAAGGAAATTGCTCCAAAAACAGACAACCCCAGGCTCGGCATTGCTGGCGGAATATCAATTCTTGGTACAACTGGGATAGTCATACCGTATTCAACGGCATCTTATGCAGCCTCGATCCGGCAAAGCCTTGATGTGACAATTGCCATGAAAGACGACACTGTGGTATTAACAACTGGCGGAAGAAGTGAAGAATTTTCAAGAAAGGAGATCAGTTTGCCTGATCATTGTTTTGTTCAGATGGGCGACTTTGCTGGCTATACAATCCAGCAGTGTGCCAAAAAAGACATCAAAAAAGCATACGTCGCTGGCTTCATTGGCAAGCTGACAAAAATGGCAATGGGTGTCAAACAAACCCATGTAAAAGGATCCAAAGTAGACATGGATTTCCTGGCAAAAGTTGCGGCAGGATGTGGTGCAACAAGCAAGGTACAAGATCAAATAAAAAAGGCAAACACTGCAAGACATGTACAAGAGCTAGTCACTGAGAACAAGGTGAGCGGTTTTTTCTCTGCAATTTGCTCAGAGGTCCACAAGCAGATGCGCTTGCATTCTGAAAACAAGGTCGCACTCGAAGTGATTCTATTTGATTTTGATGGCTCCGTACTAGGCAGATATCCCTAGCAAGAGATTTAATTTGACAGCAAAGACCCCAAAACATGGAAAATGTCGCCATTCTAGCAATTACAAAAAATGGCATCAAGATTGCATCAACAATAAAACAGTTCTTTCCAGGATGGGAGATATTTGCGCCATCAAAATTTCAGGACAGCATCATTGACGCAAGATGGTATGACGAGCAGACCGGAGCAAAAATTGCAGAACTGTTTGGCAGATACGATGGCCTCGTTTGCATGTTTTCTCTTGGCGCAGTAATTAGACTGCTTGCTCCATACTTGAAGGACAAAAAAACAGATCCTGCGGTAATAGTAATAGACGACAAGGCTGGTTTTGTAATTTCTGCATTGTCTGGCCATCTGGGAGGGGCAAACGAGCTGACAGAAGAGATTGCTAAAAAACTTGGCGCCGTAGCCGTGATTACGACCGCTGCAGACGTTAACAAAACCATACCAGTAGACTTGGTAGGCAGGGAGTTTGGCTGGAAAATAGATGATGATTCTAACGTAACTAGGATTAGTGCCCTGATGGTAAACGAGGAAAAGATTGGCATATACCAAGATGCAGGAGAAAAAAACTGGTGGAAAGGGGATCTGCCAAAAAATGTCACTGTTTATGACACACTTGAGAAATTACGACAGTCAGATTCCAAGGCTTACTTGATAGTTTCAGACAAGGAGATAGATAGCGAGACTGCTAAAAAGTCAGTGGTGTACAGGCCTCAAACGCTAGTGGCCGGAATTGGCCTGCATGGAGACACAAGCAAGGAAAAAATAAAAGAGTCACTCTTTGTTTGCCTGTCAAAATACAGCCTTAGCTCAAAATCCGTTGCAAGACTTGTTTCGCTCAAAAAACCAAAGGACATACAAGGACTAATCGACGCTGCAGGAGATCTCGGCGTTTCGTTGGAGTATTTTGACAGGGATGATCTTGCACAGATCAGCATCCCGAATCCTTCTGAAATGGTACAGGCCTATGAAGGAACCCCCAGCGTGTCTGAAGCTGCAGCAATAAAGGCATCACAAGGAAAGCTTGTAGTTGAAAAGCAGAAATTCCCACCAGATCTCACCATAGCCATAGCGAGAATTGAGAAATGAAACGTGGTTTGTTGCTTATTGACAGGGGGAGCAGAGAAAACGAGGTAAGAAATGAGCTTGACTTTATTTGTGGCAGAGTAAAGCAGATGGGGAACTATGCTTTTACAAACTATTGTTTTTTGGAGGTTCTCCCTCCGTTTATCGAGGAAGGAATCACTAACTGCATAAAAACAGACATTGACTCATTGACTATTGTTCCTTACTTTTTGTATCCAGGCAAAAAAGTAAAGGCCGCTGTAACCGAGGCAATAAAATTCCAGTCCAAAACAGGCATAAAACTCGTAGTCACAAAACCGATGAGCATGCACAAAACCATGGTCGACATTGTAGACTCTAAAATCCAATCAGCACTAGCAAAAAATAGTGTTTCTTTTCCAAAAAACAAAATCGATGTCCTCATAATAGGCCACGGAAGCAAGGACACAAATGCAAGACTCTCGATAAAATATGTAGCTGACAATTTATCTCCAGAATATCGAAACGTAGACTATTGTTTTCTTGAAATTGAAGAGCCCACCATCCAACAGGGAATCGAAAGATGCGACAAAAACAAACCGGAGCTGCTAGTCGTCGTGTTTTATTTTTTACACGAGGGGGCTCATGTGAAAAGAGACATTTATGGGGATCTCAATCCTGCTGTTGAAAAATCCAGCTTAAAGAAAATTTTGATAACAGAGCACATCGGAACAGACGATAAAATGATTAATTTTATCATAGAAAGGGCAAAGGAAGTGGAAAATGCAAACTAGGAAGGGCCAATCAATAGAAGACGAAAGCATGGAGATTATCGAGCGGGAGATAGGCGCCCACCCATACACTGGGCATGAGTGGAAGATAGTAAGACGCGTTATTCATTCTACTGCTGATTTTGATTTTGCACGACAAAACCAGATAATATTTCACAAAGATGCAGTCAGGGCAGGCCTTGATGCATTAAGGACTGGCAAGAACATCATAGTTGATGTAAACGGAATCATCGGTCTGCTGAACAAACAAAATCTGGCAGATTTCAAAAATAATGTATTTTGCGATATTTCAAATCCGGACGTAGTAAAAGAGGCAATGCGGCAGAATAAAACAAGAGCGCAGACAGCTATGCGAATCAGATCCTCCGAGATGGATGAAGGCGTAGTCGTAGTCGGCAACGCCCCAACTGCACTCTTGGAGGTAATTCAGATGGTTAAAGAAAAGGCAGCCAAGCCTAGCCTCATTATAGGAATGCCAGTCGGGTTCGTCGCAGCTGCAGAGTCAAAGGAGGAGCTGCAATCAATCGATACGCCTTTTATCACAAACAAAGGCCGAAAGGGCGGCACGCCTAGCGCTTCGGCCACAGTAAACGCCCTTTACAAGATAATACGAGAATCATCGACGTAGATATGCCGTGCAGTTGTTGACAAAGTTTCTTGCGTGCAAGCCCCTATCAAAATAAAGGTGCATGTACGAGGCAAGCGTGTTGTATTCCATTAGTCCGTCTTTTTTATTTTTGATTCCGGTACCTATTGACAAATCATAGGCAAACCTGGAATCCTTTGCAATGGAATTAAGCTCAGAGTAATGAAACTCGTGGCCAAAAAACTTTGTTTCTTTGTTTGCCAAGGCGCAGTTGGAGATGACGGTTCCTTTTGTGTAGTTGAGTGTCATTCTTTTTTCCATGCTGGTTTGCGCATCAAAAAGTCCAACCATTGAGTGTTTTTTGTTTGCATAATCGATTGATTTTGTCAGGTACATCAGGCCTCCGCACTCTCCGTAGATTGGCATGTTTTGCTCGGCAAGTTTTTTGATTGATTTTTTCATCGAATGGTTTTTGGCAAGAGGTTGTCCTAACACCTCTGGAAACCCGCCGCCAATGTAAAGCCCTGAGCACTGTGGAGGCGAAGAGTCTGAAATCGGACTGAAAAACTCTATTCTTGCGCCTTGCCGACGCAGCGCATCAAAGTTGTCGTAATAATAAAAATTAAAGGACTTGTCCAGTGCGACGCCTATTGTGACTTGGGCTTTTTTGTGGCTTTGCTTGTCTCTTTGTAGGATTGGTGGCGCCTTTTTTGCAATCGATATTATTTTCTCAATATCAAGATAGGCTGAAACTGTTTTTGCAACTTTTTTTATTTGCTGTTTCAGATCTACTTTTTCAACTACAGGTATCAGCCCCAGATGCCGAGATTCCAGAGAAATTGCAGGGTTTTTCGGCATGCAGCCCAGAATCGGGATTTTTAGTGGTTCAAGTGCCGCTTTGCACATCTGCTCGTGTTTTTTGCTTCCTAACCTGTTTAGAATCAATCCTACGATTCTAGAGTTTCTGTGGAATTTTGTAAACCCTAACGCAGTGGCTGCAATAGAGCGTGCTGTTTTGCTTGCGTCAAGCACCAAAATTACCGGTGCCTGAAGAATAGTCGCAATGTGATGCGTGCTTGAGGAGTTGGAGCTTCCTGAAAAGCCGTCGTAAAATCCCATCACGCCCTCTATGACGGAGACGTCCGAGGTGGAATTTGTGGCAAAGCTCTCAGATACTGCCTTTTCTCCCATTATCCAAGAGTCTAGATTTCTTGCAGAATTACCAGAAACTGCCGAAAGATAGGTCGGATCAATATAGTCAGGGCCTACCTTGAATGGCTGAACCGAGTATCCTCTGGCTTTCATTCCATGTATGATGGAACATGTAATGGATGTCTTTCCGACTCCGCTTGTAGCACCAGCAACTACGATTCGTGGTATCTTCAATTTTACCACTTCATCTTTGAAAGGACGAATATACCAATCTTTTTACTATTCATCGACGATTTTTGATTATGGCAGAAGATGGCCTCGTAATTGTTTATACCGGCAAGGGCAAAGGAAAGACTACGGCTGCCTTGGGAATGGCGCTAAGAGCAATTGGGCACGATCATAAAATCTGCATGATCCAGTTCATCAAAGGATCGTGGCATTATGGGGAGATGAGCTCGTCAAAAAGGCTCGAGCCAGAGTTTGAGCTGACTGCTGTTGGCAAGGGCTTTGTCGGCATACTGGACGACAAGACCCCAAAAGAAATACATGAGAAAATTGCGCAGGAGGCAATCCAGATTAGCAGAGAGAAAATTCTTTCAGAAAAATATGACATTATTATTTTAGATGAGATAAACTATGCAGTAAATCTCGGACTAGTCGAAATGCAACAAGTTCTTGATTTGATAAAGAACAAACCACAAAAGGTGAGCTTGGTGTTAACTGGAAATCACGTCAAGCGAGAAATCATTGATGCCGCAGATTTGGTAACTGAGATGAAGGAAATAAAGCACCCGTTTCAACGCGGGATACGGGCAAAAAAAGGTATTGACTATTGAGTGCCAGCAACCTTAAATTATCTAGCTAAAGCCAGAGTTGCATTGGCCACTGAATCACAAGAACTTCCAGAAATTGGAGAGATTGTAATTGCAACCGTAACAAAGCTTACCGATCATGGTGCATATGTGATGCTTGATGAATATAACAAGATGCAGGGATTTTTGCATGTATCTGAGATAGCCCCAGGCTGGGTTCGATCTGTGAGTAAGTTTGTCAGGGAAGGCGAAAAAAAAGTTCTGCTAGTAAAAAAGGTAAATCCGGGCAGATCAGAGATCGATCTTTCGCTAAAACAAGTCTCAAAGGAGCAGCAAAAGAAAAAGCTCTTAGAGGTAAAAAGAATCGAAAAGGGTAAAACGCTTCTGCAAACAGTCAAAGATTTGGCATCTCTTACAGATAAGGACCTCGAAAAACTCGAGGATGCAATTTTTTCAAAATACGATTTTGTATATGACGCATTCTTGGATGTAGTGACAAAAGGCATTGTCGTTCTTGATGAGTTAAAACTGCCGAAAAAGACAATGACGGCAATCGAGGAGGCCAGCTCAAAGATAAAGCCGCCATCTGTCGAGATACGAGGAATATGCGAGATTACCTGCAATCAGTCAAGCGGTGTTGAGGTAATAAAAAATGCAATTCTGGACTCGATTGGAGAACATGTGTCTAACATTTTTGTCACATATATCGGTGCACCAAAATACAGGATCAGCGTCAAGGGTCAAGACTTTAAAACTGCAGAAAAAATGCTAAAACCCGTGCTGGATAAGATTCAGAAGATTATAGAAAAGAGCAATGGCACGTTTAGTTTTGCACGAGAAGAATCCAAAAAAACACGAGAGGGATAGCATATGAAGTTCCAGCTTCGCAAATGTCCTGACTGCAGTAAATACACACTAAAGGAACAATGTCCGAAATGCAACTCCAAGACGGCAACTGCACACCCTGCCAGGTTCTCACCTGATGACAAGTATGCGCGCTATCGAATAATGGATAAATTCAAGGAAGAAGGCTAAGGCGAGGAAATCGTTATAGTTTTTATTCGCGCGCTCTCGAGATCCAATGGTTGATCAGTTAGGTTTGTTTGGAGAGCGCCAATTTTGTCCACCACATCTTTTCCATCAATTACCTCACCAAATATTGTATATTGACCATCAAGCCATGATGCATCTCCAGTAACTATGAAGAATTGCGAGCCTGCGCTGTTGATGTCTTGGCCTCGTGCCATCGAGACCGTGTACTTGGTGTGTTTTAGGTTGCTTATTTCAGCGTTAATAGAGTATCCCGGTCCGCCTGTGCCCCATGTTCCTGGAGGCTGATCAATTGTGTTTGGATCCCCCCCCTGTATGACAAATCCAGGCACTATTCTGTGGAAGAGTGTTCCGTCATAGAAATTCGAGTTGGCAAGCTTCACAAAGTTTTCAACTGTTTTTGGTGCAATGTCTGGTTTTAGCGCAATGACAATGTTGCCGAAGCTTGTCGAGATTGTTGCAGTCTGATCCTTCGTGTTTGTTGAAATATCGGTCTTAGTTTCAGTTTGGCTTGCTAGTGGCTGGGTGGTTTCTTGTGGTGTATAGTTTTTGTTTACTTCATAAATTAAAACACCGTTTATTGGCCCTGAATCTTTTATCAAAAACCCAGGTGACATATAAGCTAGTTTTAGTGGTCCGTTGCCATCTTTTGGAAATTTGATATCATCGACATACACCGGAGTAAATCCTGATACATATGCATCCGCTTGTTTCTGATTCACCAGATCAATGTAAGCAAAGGTAGTAAATGGAATCATTTTTCCAAGCGCTGTCTCGTTCCAGAACTCTTGAGTAGGACTAAGCCCATCATCATATAGATATTTTTCAGTAGGAAGGCCGGCAATTCTCATGAACCATTGCTTTTTGCTTTCATCTCCTCCCCCCTGGACTAGATATAGCGCCTGGCCTTCGTCGTTTATACGCTGTGCTGCAACGTAAATTAGAACATAATCCGCATCCATTTCCTGCAAGAGTTTCCAGGCATCGTCTGGCGTACTTAGAAAAACTTGAGCCATTTGTTTGATACGCCACTGTATCAAGGTAGCATTATCAGCTATCGAACTTCGTTCTCCAAGTGTAGTAATCCAGTATCCATAGTCCCACCATGACGCCACGACAGCATCCTCTGCCGTGTTTTCCTTAAGCCAGCGCATCGTATCAGGCCAGTCACTTGTAGATATGTTGTAGTTACTTCCGCCGTTGAGTATAGTCGGGGGCGACTTTGCACCGTTTACCCAGTTAGCGCTCACGGGTACAACCATTGGCATGATTAGTAAAATTGCAATTATAACAGAGTAAGAGATTTTGAGAGTTTTTGGATGTGCCTTGATTAGTTTTTTGTTTTCTTTTTGTTCTTGCCTAAAGATTTCTTTTGTAAGCATCGCAAGGCCTACAGAGCCAAGTATGATAACAGAAAGCGATGAGAACAGCTCGAGTCTTATGAATGCAGAGCTGATGTACACTCCTAATAGGCCGAAAATTAACGCAAAAACATGTACGTCGCGCCTGTTGTTAGAATCATTTAAGAGATTTTTGAAGATGAGCCAGACTCCTATTGCAGCGAATATCATAAAAACAGAATGGAATAGAAATGATTGAAATATTGTCGTAGTCGAGTGCTCTGCAATCGAGTCTACCAACGGGTCTGTAGTAGTCAAAAACGGATTTATTGCATTTAGATACCTAAAGCTGGGCAGTCCAAATACATTTGACGACAGTATGCCGATTCCTATTGCAATCACCGCAATTAGTAACAAGGCACTGTTTCGTCTCCTTTTTTCCTCACTACTCAAATTTTGAATAAAGGAGCATGCGACAAGAAAGATTGTAGGCCCTATTATCATGAGTCCGCTTGCCTTTGTAAAAAATCCTAGCCCAGGTCTATCAAATGGTGCCAGAGATATGACCAGACCGAGAACAAACATCGGTACTGCCCATCTAAGAAAGTTCATGTCCTTTCTGATAAACGGCAACGCGAGAATAAACAGTCCCAGCGGTATGACGAAAAAGTCGGTTCCACCCCACGCTGAAAACGCAAAGCCAAGGAATATTCCTCCCCCGATTAGTTTGGCAATGGCGACCTTACGCGAAGACGACTTGATTCCGCTCAGAAATAGGTATAATGAAAGAAGGCCGTAAAACAGACCGAGCGGCTCTGACTTGAACCAGCCGATTGAGCCCCTAGTGATCACTGGAAGCGATATCGAATACATCAGTGACGCAAACAGGCCAGCAGTTGTTCCACCCATGACTCGAACCAAGGCAAAGACAATGATGGCTGTAAGCGAGCCAAATATGACGGGAAACATGATAGTAAAGTCGTAGAGATCAGATCCTCCGCCAAATGCTGAGTATAACGTAGCAGCAGTGATATGCAGCATGACTTGGGATGTATTGGCCACGTCCCGTCCAAACGGATACCAACTCATGGTATCGTGCCACTGGAAATATTCAGTTATGCTATTGTCTACAATGAATTTGGTCGCTCTGTAGTTAAAGAAAGGATCAAACTCGTTTAGCTCAAAACCATATTCTGCTGGCTGTGATCTTATCATCGCAGATATTGAAAATGACAGTGAGAGAACTCCGATTATTAGCAGATGATGTAAATGAAACTCAAAGCTGCCTATTGAAAATAGTTTTTTGTTAGAAAGCAATTAATTCTTCCCAAGAATATGCGCTTATTACTCTTTTGGGCTTTTTTGATCAGAATATGTGCGTGTAATTTAATCAAGGAATAAATTTTATTGTGCTAAGAAAGGCAGAAAAATTTAACTTTGAGAAGCATCAAGTGGTGAATGTAACTTGATTTTAGAAAGCCCAGCTTTCAAAGATGGTGGAGAGATTCCAAAAAAATATGGCTACAAAAAAGACAACGTCAGCCCGCCTCTTGAGATAAGGGATGTTCCTTCAGATGCAAAATCTCTTGTACTAATAATGGATGATCCAGACGCAATGGGTGCAGTAGGCAAAATGTGGGTTCATTGGGTTGTCTGGAATATTAATCCAAAGACCTCAGATATTACAGAATCTTCCATACCAAAAGATGCAGTTGAAGGAACGACTGATTTTGGGGAGATCGGATATGGTGGACCTGCACCTCCAGATAAGAGACATGCCTATGTGTTCAAGATGTATGCATTAAATTCAAAACTTTCGCTTCAAAAAGGTTCTAACAAAAAACAAGTAGAAGACGCAATGCGAGATCACATATTAGCCCAAACTTCATTGCTCGGAACTTTTGCACCATAAACGAAATAACCATCATTTAGGCAAAACGATTAGTCGGATCTTCTTGTTTCAAGCACAATTTTGTTGTTTGAGATAGAGATTACAGATCCGCCGGCATTTTTTATTGCCAATTTTAGATCCTTGTCCATTGTCGCAATTACCCCGCCATTTTTTTTGACATGGGAGATAAAGGAATTGTCTACATAGCTGCCGCCAAGACTGATTGTCTTGAACGACTTGATGTGTTGTATGGTAGCGTCGATTTCCTGTTTTTTTTTCTCTAGGTGCCCAAGTTTTTCAAGCTCGGCCAAAACTATATCTGGAACCACAAACGAAATGTCCCCTATTTCCGTTTCTATTGTCGAGATATTTTTTATCCTGTTGTTAGCTAGGTGAATAAGAAAATTGGTGTCGCATATTACCTCAACCAACTACACCTGCTCCAATTAGTCTCCACCTGTCCTCGATTTTGCGGCTCAGGGCAACATTGCTGCTATCAAAGAGACACACAGGCCTTTTGAACTGGACTTCGATTTGCTCTGCCTTGACTTTGCTTATCTTGGCAAGAACCGGAGCAGTGCCAATGTTTAGTCTTAATGATTCTCCTATCTGAATTGGTGTTACCTTGATGTCATTTACCGTCCCGACAGCAGAATCAAACAGATTTACTGATAGTTTTGCGCTGACAGAGTTTTCAGGTAGGGTTTCCGGTTTGCCGATGACAGAGCCTACAAGCGAATCGCTTCTTGTCATTGAAGGATCTAGCTTTGTTCCAATTGCGACTAGTCCTCCAGGCTTTACACCGTCTACAATTCCAGCAGCAGTACCAAGAGATACAATTTGTGTTCGAATTGGCTCGTACGTGTTTTTCTTTGGATTTAGGATTCCTGGCTTTATCTCAATTTCATCTCCTACTGAGAAGGTTCCCTGAGTAAGGCTTCCGCCAATTATTCCCCCCCTGATTTCTTTGATTTTCGTGCCAGGCTTGTTTACGTCAAAGGATCTTAGAACGTGCATTACGGGTTCCTTTGCCTCGGTTCTTTTTGGTGTCAGAATCGTCTCCTCGATTGCCCCGATTAACGCATCAATGTTTAGTCTTGACTGCGCCGATATCGGTATGATTGGAGATTTGACTGCCTTTGTTCCTTTGACAAACTTTACAATGTCGGCATAGTTTTCCGTTGCATCCTTGTATGAAATTAGGTCAACTTTATTTTGGATAATTACAATTTGCTGAATGCCGAGAATTTGTAGTGCTAGGAGGTGTTCTTTTGTTTGTGGCTGCGGTACTTTTTGGTTTGATGCGACTAGAAGCATTGCCCCGTCCATGAGTGCAGCCC
>Ga0247727_10000840_pt1 | contig 74808 bp, 67 predicted proteins | sample WisWelCaveWW1625_FD_202498 | JGI IMG/M metagenome (GOLD analysis project Ga0247727, IMG submission 202498) | Biofilm microbial communities from Wishing Well Cave, Virginia, United States - WW16-25 | ecosystem: Environmental > Aquatic > Deep subsurface > Groundwater > Cave microbial mat | place...
AACAGGACGCGAGTGGCCTGCACGTTCTTGACGTAGTATTTCTCAGAATCCTCGTCGACGGGTTCTTGGGTGAGGTATTCCTTGACCCAGTCCGAGGGCAGCTTGATCATGAATTCGTTGTACGGCAGCGTGAAGGCGACGTCGTGCAGTCGGAGGCCTTCGCATTGCCGGTTACTCTCCTCAGAGAGGCCGGTGCAATAACCGGTCGCGGTCTTCTTGGCCGTGTCGAAGATGATCTCGTCGATGTAGACTTCGCGGAAGACATTGTTCTCCTGCTTGAAGTTGGTCTTCCTGATGGGATCGAAAGGCAGATAGCGGACAGCAGTGCCGCGGACAAAGTATGCCCCGTCCCCGCTCTTGAACTGGTGGGATTCGAGCGCCTGGGAGATCTCCCACATCTGCTCGACGATGGTCGTGCGGTCGCGCGGCTCGAGCCGGGGTGGGTGTTTGATCGATTGGATGATGATTTCCTGCTGTTCCTTGGCGAGGCGTTCTGCTGTGTCGTCCTGCGGGACGACAGGCTCTTGTTCCTCGTCCAGAGGTTCTTGCACCGGCTCTTGGGCGATAGGTTCAGCAGGGATTTCTTGCTGGGCGCATGCCACAAGCAGCAACAGAACGACGAATGCGAGGAACTTCTTCATAGGCAGCACTTCGAGGGAGTATTATATTAAATTTACGGAACTATTTTTTCTTGGAATCCGAGCTGGTTCTTGGCGAGCTTGGTATACTGGTATTCCAGGTTGTCCTCGATGACGATGATGGGCAGGCCGATGGCAGGATCGATGAAGAAATCGATCGTCCGCGTCTTGGTGCTGTGCTTGAGGTGCACGGTCGGCCGATCAGTGACCAGAGTCGGCGTGGCAGACTCAGTCACGTAGAGATTCTGGGATTCGACGAGCCAGTCTTCAGGCAGCGTGATCTTGAACTGCACGTAGGGCAGGGCGTACTTCCTGCCGAGGGCGTCCTGGACTGCGCATTGCTTCTTGATGTTGTCATTCCTGCCTTCGCACACGCCGATGGCGGTCTTGCGCTCCAGGTCGAGATAGACGGTATCGATGAATGGCGCGTGATACTGGTTCTGCAGGACGCGGAACAGGTCGATCCTGGCGTGTTTGCCGGCAACAAGATAGTTATCGCTTTTGAAGACGAATGAGTAGCTGGTGACCTCGTTCTTGAATTGGTTCAAGTACTTGGGGATGCTCGGCCCTTCCTCGACAGGACGCTCATAGACGCCTTCCTCTGCAGGAGTTGGTTCTGACTCTGCGGGTGATTGTTCGACGGCAGGCGGTTCGACAGGAGGCGCAACAGGCGGCTGTTCGACGGGCGCAGGAGCAGAAGGGACGATGATGGGTTGCGGTGCTGCAGGAGCGCAGGCCGCCAGGAAAACGAAGAGCGCTGCCAGAATGATGGTAAATCGCATAGTTGTGCAAGCAGAGGACTATTTATAAAGGACGCGATTTTTCGGGGCGTTATGGCTGTGCAGGAGAAGAGCGCCGGCGTGGTCGTCTTCCGTCGGGAAGAAGGCATCAGGTTCTTGTTGCTGTTCAAGAAGTATAAGACTGAATACTGGGACCTGCCCAAGGGCAACATTGAGAAAGGCGAACAGCCGCACATGACCGCGAAGCGCGAGGCAGCAGAAGAGACGGGCATCACCGACCTGCGGTTCGTGCCGGGTTTTGAGGAGAAGCTGAAGTGGTTCTATCGGTTGGAAGGCAAGCTCCGTTTCAAGACCGTGACGTATTACCTCGCAGAGACCAAGACATCGAAAGTGACCTTGTCGCCCGAGCACCTGAAGCATGAATGGTTCACGCTCGACGAGGCAGAAAAGGTATTAAAGCACAAGGATACCAAGGAACTCCTGAGGAAGGCGCAGTCCTTCCTCGACAAAAAGCCATGAAGAACCTCGAGATCGCCAAGATTTTCTCAGAAATGGCTGACCTGCTGGAGATGCAGGACGTACAGTGGAAGCCGCGCGCGTATCGAACCGGAGCCAAGACGCTCGAAGCGCTTTCCGAGCCCGTCGAGAAGCTGGACCGGAAGGCATTGATGGAACTGCCCGGCATCGGCGCGGCATTGGCTGACAAGATCGTCGAATATTGCGCGACCGGCAAGGTCAGGGAATACGAGAAGATGCGGAAGTTGTTCCCTGAAGGCGTCGACCAGATGATGCACTTGATGGGCCTCGGCCCCAAGAAAGCTTGGCGGTTGTACAAGGAGCTCAAGATCAAGAACCTCAAAGAGCTCGAACAGGCAGCGAAGAAAGGCAGAATCAGCAAACTGCGCGGTTTCGGGCCCAAGAGCGAGCAGGAAATCTTGAAGAGCATCGGCACGTACACGGTCGGGCAAGGACGCACCCTGCTCGGCCGCGCATTGCCCTTGGCGCACGAGCTCGTCGGCCAGCTGAAGCGCCTGAAGCACGTGCAGAAGATCGAGGTTGCAGGCTCTCTCCGTCGGAGAAAGGAGACTGTGGCAGACATCGATATCCTGGTCATTTCCAACAATGCAAAGGACGTGATGGACACGTTCACGATCTTGCCCCAAGTGGCGCGGGTGCTCGCCAAGGGCGACACCAAGAGCTCGGTCACCCTACACGTGGGCATGAATGCTGACGTCCGTGTGCTTGAACCCAAGAATTTCGGCGCGGCCTTGCAGTACTTTACTGGCAGCAAGGAGCACAACATCCAGATGAGGCAATTGGCCATCAAGAAGGGCTGCAAGCTCAATGAATACGGCCTGTTCAAGGGCAAAAAGCAGGTCGCAGGCAGGACTGAGGAAGAGATCTACCAGGCGCTCGGACTCAGGTATGTCGCGCCAGAATTGCGGGAGAATCATGGAGAAATCGACGCTGCAAAGGCAGGCCGATTGCCAAGTCTCATCACCTACGGCTCATTGAAAGGTGATTTGCACACGCATAGCACGTGGACTGATGGCCAGAATACGCCTGAGGAGATGATCAAGGCAGCTATCGCGTTCGGCCACGAGTACGTCGCGTTGACTGACCACAGCCGAAGCGAGCGCATCGCGAATGGGATGGAGGAAAAGCGATTGCGCAAATATATCGACGAGGTCAGCAGGCTCAAGAGGAAATATGCCGGCAGGATCAAGGTCTTGGTGGGCTCAGAGGTCTCGATTCTCGCCGAAGGAAAACTGGATTATGCTGACGAACTCTTGAGCAAGCTCGACTGGGTGGTAGCATCAGTGCATAGCCGGTTCAAGCAGGGCAAGGATGAGATGACGAAGCGCATCATCGCCGCGATTCAGAACAAGCGCGTGCACGCCATCGGCCACCCCACTGGCAGGCTGATCAATGTCCGTGATCCGTATCAGGTTGACTTGAAAAAAGTATTTGCGGCTGCAGTCGAGCGCGGCGTGGCGATGGAGCTCAATGCCTCGCCCGTGCGTCTGGACCTGAAGGACACGCACGTCAAGCAAGCGATTGAGCAGGGCGTGAAGCTCGTCATCAGCACGGACGCGCACAGCACGCATCATTTGCAGAACATCGACCTGGGCGTCGCCCAGGCCCGTCGGGGATGGGCAGAAACAAAGGACGTGCTCAACACGCTGCCGTGGAAGCGGTTCGAAAGGTATTTAAGCCGATAAGGGGGTGTGCAGGATATGACGTTCAAGGATGTTCTCAAGGCGAGGGTTCCTGAGGAACTGCAGCACACGCCAGAATTCCCGATCATTCTGAAGATGATCGATGAGGCGAAGATCACCGGCGCCGAGAGCCTGCGTCATTGGCTGAACGTCGAGGTCCAGAAGTGCAGGAATGACCTGAAGGAGTTCGACAAGGCCGGCTCGACGATGAATCGCAGGCGCGTGCAGTGCGCCTCGCGCATCGACCTCCTCGCATTGGTGCAGGACAGGATCCTGCCCTACCTCCGATGATTCAGAACGTCACCAAAGGCACTCTTCTCGCGAACGACTGCAGGATGTGCACGAACTTCTTGACGCGCGGCATCGGGTTGATGTTCAGGAGGAAGATGGTTCCGACCATACTGGCGTTCTCGCGCGAGAACACGGCATCAATCCACACGTTCTTCGTCAGGCACTTTCTCGACGTGCTCTTCCTGAACGACCAATGGGAGGTCATCGACCTGGTGCAGGGCCTGCAGCCGAGGACGTTCTACACGCCGAAGCAGCGGGCGATGTTTGTCGTCGAGCTTCCTGAGGGCGCGATCGCGAAATCACGGACCGCACTCGGCGACGTCGTGAACTTCAGTGAATGACTCGCCGACGAAGTCGGCGTTGTGATAAACTTTAAATAAGACACGACGTAAAATCAACGTATACCGGGGGCGTAGTATAACCTGGTCAGTACCGCCGCCTCCAGAGCGGTGAATCCCGGTTCAAATCCGGGCGCCCCCATACGTTCCCTTTAGAATTTCTGCTAAATGCGCTTTCTTTTTCGGATGGTAGAACCCAATGTCTTCAGCATATCGCGGAATCGAATCACGATAAATGTTCAGATGGTACGAATAAAACTCCCCGTATTTGTAGGGCCCATGAAGTGTCGATCGTATGCCAAACTCTTGCAATAACTTCTTGACCTGTCGAAGACCTGGTTTGTTGACTATGTTCAATACGATTCGCTTCTGAGGTCGGGAGACGTGTGCTTCATCGTCGAAAAATGCTTGCAGCCAAGCGGCCTTAACAGCACGGGGCGAAGCAAGGATCTCATCGTGAATAAACCAATCATGTGATTTACCAGCACCTAAAAACGTAACCTTCTCATAAATCCATTTCGCAGAGAGCTCATACTCGTGCTTCTTTTCACGAGGAACGACAACTCGCTTGAATTCTCTTTTTGCATCCTGAACAAATTGCTTGACCAGCGCAGGTTCGGTATTGACGTATCGAACAACCCATCGTCGGTAAAATAGGTTCTTCCGGGGATGTACAATCAACTCTTTCGGACTTCTTCGCTGGATATATGTCCCTACATATCCATCACCACAAATATGCGCCACAATTCTCGCAAGTTCAGGGCTGATCACGGAGAAATCAAGAATCAAACCGATTTATAGTCGCTACGTGAAGATGTCCAGTGTCCGGAAGAATTACGTGAATAAAAAGGACTATGCAAGTCCGACGAGCTTCTTGATGTGCGTGCGGAACAGGACGCCGCCCAGGATGAGGAGTGCGATGACTGCGAAGACCAAGACCTGCTTCGCATACAGCTTCCAGGCAGTCGGGACCAAGGTCGGTTGGACGATGAGCGGGACAGGGTTGCTCTTCACGATGCCGCCCTTGCCGTCGTCAGCCGTGAAGACGGTCTTTTCCTGGCCAGACCAGCCGTAGCGCGGGGTCAGGATCGCTTTGTCGCCGACGAACTCGATATCGATCGTGTCCGTGGGTGTGGCGCTGAACGTGAGCGGGTCGTTGTCCGGGTCCTTGAAGTACGCGCCCAAGTCGAGCGTGTGCTGGGTATCTTGCTTCCAGACCTGCTGGGGAATGCCTACGGTCGAGCTCGATGGCAGGAGAACGGAAAGGGCGATGAGCGCGATGATCACGACGATGCCGAACAACGTCCAGGCGAGCCAGCGGCCCAGCGGTCGCTCGGTCTTGATCTTGCTTTCCTTGCCGACGATGGCGAACTCGCCGAACGCGTCGGGCTCGGCGACGTAATAGACGTATTTGGCATCGGTGCTGACTGCTTCGGTCGCGACGCCTTGCCAGCGCTCGTTGCTCAGGTGCACCAGCTTGACCGCGCTGGGCATGACACGGTTGCGTATCAGCCAGGATTTCTTGACGCGGAACTTGATGCGCGCGCTTGCCACGTTGTCGCCATCCACGTTGGGCGTGACGACAAAGGTCTGGTAGGCGGTCTCAGGAGCTGCCGTCGAGAGCCTGCAGCGCTTGACGGTCACGACGAGCTTCTCGACCACATTATTGAGCGTGAAGGACAATTCAGTGATTCCTTTCTTCCACTTGGTCTGGAGGACGTGCACCTTGTTCGCCAGGGCGAGCTTCCACTTGCCGCGAGCAGTCTTGCGGCGGCGGATGCGGCGGATGATCAGGATCAAGAGGAGCACGATGATGCCTGCGACGAGCGCGTTCGCGCTGCGTGCCACAGTTTCCTGGAAGGACAATGCGAGGCCGATCAGGACGAGGATCAACAGCAGGAGCGCGATCTTGAGGACGTGCTTGCCTGAGCGCTTGGCGCCGGCGATGATTTCCTCTTTCGCGATGAGGAGGTAGTTCTTGCGGAGTTCCTTGTCGTAGGCCTTTTGCGCCTTGAAGCGTTCACGTTCGAGCTCGCGTTCGCGGCGTTCTGCTTCCTTTGCTTCGCGCGCTTCCTGGAGGCGTTGCTCTTCCTCGCGCTGCTGCAGCTTCTCTTCCTTCGCGGCCAGGCGTTCCTGGCGTGCCTTTTCGCGGGCTGCGCGTCGCTCGGCGAGCTTGGCCTGGAATTCAGGCGAGCGGTATTTCTTGACGCCTGCGAGAATCAGGATGATGACGATGATGAGCAGGACGATTCCTGCGATCGTGAACGGCAGCCAGGCGCCGAACAGGTTTTCGATAAAGGTGGGCGGGCCGAGCTTGATCGCGATCTGCTTGGTGTATTCCTTGCCGGTCGCTTCGACCTGGGCGGTGATGGTGAGAGGGTATGTGCCGGCCTGCGTTCCTTCGACCGGCTGGATGACGAGCTTGACGTCCTCGGTCTGGCGGGCGCTGATCGTGGCCTGCTCAGGCAGGATGCTGACGAAGGCAGCACCGTCGACGTCCAGGAGATACGTGGTCGTGCGGTCGCCGATGTTGGTGATCTCGACCTGGGCTTCCTGAGGCTCAAAGCCTGCGCGGATGCTGTCGATGCCCTTGGCGATCTCCGGGATATCGGTATCGTTGATGCGGAGGAGCAGTTCGATCTCTGACGCGATCTTGCTCTTCTGGGTCTTCACGACGAGCAGGGGTGTGAAGTCGCCAGAGAGCGCGCAGTCCTTGGAATCAATGGTGACCGCGATGGTCTCGTTCTCGTGCGGCAGCAAGCTGAGCGTGATGTCGCTGAGCGTGGCAGGCGCAGGAACGTCGAGCACCTTCAAGGCGTAGGTTTCGGTGAAATCAGCAGGATTGTGAAGGACATACGTGAACGTGGCAGGGTCGCACGGCAGGACTTCCTGGCTGTAGACGACCGGCGTGATCTGGATATTGTTCGGCGTCTGGACGATGACGTCTTGGGTCAGGAGGAGTTCGAGCTCGTCTGTGGTGATGACCACGTCGAGGAAAGCATCCTCTGCGTCACAGGGCACGGCGAAGAATTCCTGCACGGTCTGGCTTTGGCCAGGCGCGAGCGTGAATGCCTCCGGGACAAAGAGCACCCAGTCCTGGGCATCGCCTTCAGCGATGAGCTCATAGTTGCTGAGCGTGGTGCCGATATTCGTGACCGTGACCGCACCTTCGGCAGGGCTGCAGGCGAACGTCGCGATCTGGCCAGTGCCCGTCGCGGTGAAGTCCTCGATAGCGAATGCAGAAGAGGCTGCAAGCAGGAAAAACGCCAACCACATCAGTACGTTTCTGCTTGTCATTGTACTCACTCCAGCGATGCCATACGGTTGAAGATGAGCCACTGGAGAAAAAAGGGAAAAACCCACAAGCTTAGTAGTATGCTTGCGGTTGGGGAGCTTCATTCTCGTCGCCCTTGAGGCGGCTGAAGCCGATGATCAGTCCCAGGATGACTAGGAGGACCACCATGATGATGAGGCCCCATTCGAGGATCGTCCTGAGCACGCCCTTGCCGCTCTTGGCGACATTGGCGGTCAATGCGATGTCCTCGAGCTTCTGGCCGCTCGAGCTCACGGTTGCCGTGAGCACTTGCGCGCCCACCGGGGCGTCCTTGGCAGCATTGACGAAGACATAGACGGTCTGCGTCTTGCCGCCGTCGAGCACCAGGGTGCTGGTCGGCGAAATCTTGACGTCTGCCCAGTCGCCGGCAACGACGCTCACGGTGTAGGACTTGCTGGTCCTGCCGGAGTTCGTGATGGTCAACGGGAAGACTGCGGTGCTTCCTTGAGGCAGGTTCTCGAGCTGCGAGCCGACCGAGATGGTCGTCTTGGCTTTGCCGGTCACGGCAACGCCGTCTTCGCAGTTCTCGTCTGCCAGGACTTCGATCTGCTTCGTGATGCGCTCCTTGCGGAAGCCATCGTCGAAGCTGACCTCGATCTCGACGTCGTACACGCCGGGGGCGGCACACATCGGGATGCGTTGGTAGGTCTGTTCCGAGCTCGCTTCGTCGTCGTTATTCTCGACCTTCTCGATGAAGTCAGAAGCGCTCGTGCCGAGCTTCGGGATGCTCACGGTGACCTTGACGTCTTCCTCGTCCTTCTCGCCCATATTGCGGAGGCGGACGATGGTCAAGAGCGCGCTGCCTGCCTTCACGCGGCCGGAAGGGTTGAAGATGACGTCGCGGATCATCATGCCGTGGCGGGGCACGTCGATCTTGATGTTGTAGTTCTGGACGAGCTCTTGGCCGTTGCGGTCTGAGAAGACCAGGCGGAGCTTGTAGTCGTCCTCTTCGAAGAACTGGTGAATGTCAATGTTCAATTTCTTGCGGTAAGTGACGTTGGCGTCTGCGTCAAACGTGGAAGTCACGTCGTAGGAAGGGGCAACGTCATTGTGCTCGTCGCCGCTGAAGAAGGCATCGATCTGCATGTCATTGATGTTCTGTTGCGGCGTGAACACGACCTCGACTTCGATGCGGTCGCCACGCAGCACGTCAAAGCGGTTGACGCTGTTCACGTTCAATGCGACATCGTCGACTTCGACCTTGTCGACCGTGATAGGCAAAGCAAGAACAGTGCCGGCGAGTGCGATCGCCAACACCAACATCAGTGCGATTTTGAGCGGATTCATCGTTGATATACCCCCATTGATTGTGTCTGGAACGCGGTAGGTGCGCCCCTTTTATAAAGCTTTCGATTTTTTAGCTATTCGCCAGTGGTGAAACACCATTTATGAGTAGTCAATAATGTCAAGTTCGCGGAAGACGATGCGGTCGTCTGCGTTCGGCGTATCGGGCTGGATCTGGAACATGATGGGGTACTGGTTCAGGTCAGCGTCCTCAGGGATCTCCAAGAGGAGCACCTTGGTAACGGTCTCGCCGACATCAAGATCCAAGGGGCCGACCGAGGCGTACACGCCCAAGTCAGGTATCACGACGATGACGCGCGTGTCCTCGAGGTCCTTGTTGCCTTCATTCTCAAACGAGATATACACCGGAACCATGTTCTCAGTACCGAGTTCGAAAGGATCAACGATGATCTGGTTGATGAAGATGCCCAACGCATCCCTGCTTCCTGAAGACGGATTGCCTGGCGGAGGGACCGGAGGAGGCGTCGGACCTGGACCAGGCGGAGGCGTGGTCGGAGGTGTTCCTGGAGTCGGAGGCGTATCCGTACCTGGCGGGATGCCGGGCGTCGGGCCGAAAGGACCCAAGTCTCCGTCGAACGGGTCGAACGCAGGCGGTTGCCCGCTGGTGCTCGTGCTGCTCGTGGCAGTCGGGCCGGTGCCAAAACCGCCGAAATCAATGCCGCTCATGCCGCCGAAATCAATGTCCGAAGAGCCGCCGAAATCAATATCAGAGAAGCCGCCGAAATCGATGTCGGAAAAGCCTCCGAAATCAATGTCTTGCGCGATGGCGAGAAAAGGGATAGAGACTACGACCAGCGCAAGCAGCGCGCTGAACATCGCCAGGTTCCATCGGGTCGCATTCATCGTACACCAAAAAAGGGAAAATACTACTTCTTCACAGGCAGCGCGTAGCCCTTCTGCGTCTCGCCGATGAGCCAGAACTCTTGCATCTCGCCGTTCTCGCTCTTGCCGTCAGTGAGCTCGCCGAAGCGGCTCTTGTCGAGGCGTCCGAGCTTGTCGCCGAGGAGCATCTTGGCTTCGTCCTGGGTGAGACGGGCTGCGATGTCCAGTCCTTGGATGTAGCCGCCACCCTCGGTGACCGAGCCAGGCTTGACTTTGAGGCCCTTGAAGTGCTCGACCTGTTTGACCTGCGCCATCAATTCATAGGCGCGCTTCTCGCCGAGCTTCTCGATCAAGTATGCGCCGGTGATCGATTCGAGCGGGTTGGTGAGGCCGATGTTGCCCGGCAGGTTCTGGAATGCCTGGGTGTTCATACCCGTCATTCCGAAGTAGAACTGCAGGTGCTTGGGGCCTTCCTTCTGGTTTTCGTCGTAGAGCGCGCGGACGTGGCCCAAGCAGTCTTTTGCGTGCTTGTCAGCATCGTCGACCGAGCCGGCATTCAATGCCTTGTCTGTCGCGTCGATCTCTGCGACTTCAGAAGCCGAGTGCTTGCCGTCGCTGTTGATCTGGTGCAGGCGCTGCTCGTACGCAGTCAGCTGCGGGTGCGTGAATGTGTGCGGGCCTTCTGCCTGCGGGACGCGAGGCTTGGTCGCGCAGCCAGCGGTCAGTGTCAAAACGATCATTCCCAGTGTTTTCTTGATGCTCATCTTCAGATACCCCCTGATTATTGTTAGTATGATTTTATACTACTATTGAGTAGGTATTATTAAAGCTTATTATTTCTTCTTGGTGCCGAACCACAGCGTGAGGGATGGAGCGACGAACCATTCATTCTCATCTTCCTTGCTGAACAGGTAGCCGCCATTGATGGCTGCGTCGATCGTGACCGGGCCTTCGAGGAGGCGGTAGCCGATGCCCAGTTGCGGGCCCCACTTGATGTCCTCGCTCTTATTGCCCATGATCTCGCCCGTGGTGCGCTGATAATTCAGGAGCGCTTCCGCGTATGCTTTGCACTCTTCGTCGCCGAGGTGCCAGCGGACGCCTGCGCTTGCGCCCCAATTCTTCTGGTCGAGGAAGTCCTCGTGCTTCTCGGTGAAGTAGGTGCCGCCGAGTTCGAGCGAAAAGTCATCGTTGAGCATCAAACGGCTGCGCAATTGCGCGCGCAGGGCTTCATATTCGCCGTCATCGATATCACCCGTGCTGTTGCCCCAGTGCTTGGTGACCTGTCCGAGCAGGAATGAGCTGCGGTTGTCGACGCCGAAACCATCGTTATCGACGTCGCCGATGCCGAGCTTGGCGTTGAGGAACGGGCTCTTGTTGCCGAAGGTGAAGTCAGAACCCGTTTCGGGTTTGATCGTGGAATCGCGGTTCTCGTAACCGACGTTGAGCTCGCCGAAGAGGTTGTCCTTGCGTCCCGAGACGCCTCCCCAGATGCGTTCGCCCGTGGTCCTGACAGCCACATCGTCGAAATCGTCGTTCTGCGTAAACGCGTTGCCGTACACCTGCAGGTCGATTTCGTCGCTCAGGCTGAACAATCCTTTGGCAGTGCCGCTGTATCGCGACGTGTCATTGTCAAAATAGCCGTCGCCGGTGAGGATCGCTCGCAACGAGCTGGACTCGTCGGCGACCAGGGGGGAGTAAAGAGGAGTGTTTTGTTTTGGCGCGACAGGAGCCACGTGCTGGACAGGCGGTTCGATCGTTGGTTCGGCCTTGGTCAGCACAGGCGCAGTCGGCAGCGCAGCAGGTTCGATGAGCGGCTGAAGAGGCTGCTTCTTGGCTTCAAGAATGGGTTGCTGAACAGGTTGTTCGGTCACAGGCGCCTTGAGTGACATGACGTCAGCGACCTGGTGTTGTGCAGGCGGTTGATAATTGACATGTTCTGTTCGAGGATTCTCGACCTTGCTGCCGCAGGACAAGGAAGCGGCAAGAGCGATCGTCGCGGCAGTGCGCAGGGCGTACTTGCCAACGCTCGAATTCGTCACGTAGTCCAGGGCGCGTGCGAACAATCCTTTCGCAGGTTGCTCGATGTCCCGGGCAGGGTGTTCACTCGTGATTTTTTGTTCGATGCCTGCAGGAGTGTGTGCTGCCTGAGTCGCATACGCCACTGCCTTGGCAGCATACGCTTCGTCTTTTGCCTGCTTATTCTTGTGCTTTTGGATCGCGTGCTGGATATGCGCGGTATACTGGTCGCGAGCAGTCTCGTTCGTCTTGACAAGGTTCTGATACACGCTCTCTGCGCGCGCCTTCAGGTCGTCGTAGTTGACCTTTGCCCGACGGGCCTTGGACATCTTCTTGATGTTACGGTGCAGTTTGTCCGCAACGGCGATGTCACTTGCCGTGGCAGCGCCAGCATCAGCCCTACGCTGCAGGATGTCAAGCATATTCTGGTAATTGTAGCCGAATTTGGTATCACGCAAGTGCTCAGCAGTGTGCGTGCTACGTGCAAGATAATCGAGTGATTTGCCAGAAACGGTATGGTACTTTCCGCGATAGTTGTCCATCAGAGGCCTCACGTATAATTACTTACTGCAGAGTAGTCTCACCTGCTTATAAAGCTTGCTATTTAGTACCACCTTTAAGGAGTAAAGATTATGTCCATAAGTAATATAAGAGAACACCTGCACGATTGCCGATATGAGCCGCATCTCCATCATCGGAGCAGGCCCGTCAGGGAGCTATGCAGGCTTTCTCTTGGCCAAGCAAGGCCACGACGTCACCATCTACGAGGATCACGCCGTGATCGGCAAGCCGATCGCGTGCACCGGCATCGTGACCAAGGCATTGTTCGACCTCATCGAGTACAGCAAGGACTATATGATCAATGAGCTCGATGGCGTGGACGTCATCGGCCCGAATCAGGAGAAGGCCCACATCCCGCTCAAGGAGCACGTCATCTGCCGCTTCAAATTCGACAATCATGTCGCAGACAAGGCACGCGACGCAGGAGCGAAGATCGAGCTCAATCATCGTTACATCGGACGTGAGGGCGACACGTTGACATTCCGCGTGAACGGGCAGACCATCAAGCGCGATACTGACATCCTCATCGGTGCTGACGGGCCATTGAGCAAGGTCGCCCAGACGTCGGGCATCGGCAACAAGAACCCGTTCTGGGTGGGCATGCAGGCGACGATCAAATCGCGATTCAACCCGCGCGTGTTCACGACATGGTTCGGCGACATCGCGCCGGGCTTTTTCGCATGGAGCGTCCCTGAGAACGACCAGCTCTCGCGCGTCGGCGTCGCAGTCACCAATGACAAGAATTGCGCGCAATGCTTCCAGCGGTTGATGAAGATGGTGGGCGGCGAGATCGTCGACCGGCAAGGGGCGCCCATCCCTATCTATAATCATCACAGCGTCATCGAGAAGGGAAACACCTACTTGGTGGGAGACGCAGCAGGGCTCGTCAAGGACACCACCGGTGGCGGCATCATCACAGGCATGCTCTCGAGCAAAATCCTGGCGGAAAGCATCGCGCAAGGAACAAGTTACTCCAGGAACGTCAGGAAGCTCCGCAAGGAGCTCTGGATCCACAGCAAGCTCAGGCGGATGCTGAACAGGTTTTCAGACAAGGATTATGTCCGGCTTATCAGGTGGATGAACAACCCGAAAGTCCAGGACATCTTATACCATCACCCGCGCGAATACCCTTCGAAGTTCATGCTGAAACTGCTCCTGGCAGAGCCGCGTTTCGCGTATTTTGGCAAATACGCACTGGCGTGATTCTTCCACAAAGCTTTTAAGTCGACCCCATTAAGCGCAGCTCGGGGGATTGCAGTGCAGAAAGACGACGAGCTCACGGTTGATTTCAGCAAGGTAGGTGACTTTTTCAAGCGCAAGAAAAAGGTCGAGCCGAAGACCGAGTCTCCGAAAGCTGCAACGCCGGAACTTCTCGCAGACAAGCACGCGACTGCACCGCACGAGCACAAGAAGGATGACGAGGACATCTCGATCGATTTCAAGAAAGTCCTGGGCTGGTTCAAGACAGACGAGCCCAAGCATCCGGAACATCACGCGCACCCTCCTGCGTCTGTCGAGAAGGAAGAGGATGTATCCATCGATGTCAAGAAGATCGTTGGCTGGTTCAAGGGCAAGGAGCATGCTCCTGCCAAGGATGATGACATCGGCTTTGACTTCTCCAAGATCACGCGATGGATAAAGGCGCACCCGATCGTGGTCGTGCTGGCATTGCTCTTGATTTTCCAGTTCGTTCCTGCACGCGTCGTCATCGGCGGCAAGGAAGTGTTTTTGCCATGGGGCGGCGCGTGGATGCGCTTGCAGAACGAGGATTTGCCGCCCGCGCAGGGTTGGGCGCAGAATCACGTGTATGGCCTCGTGAAGAACCAGCTCGCGAGTTCTGTGGGCCAGCAATATCCGAACCTTCCTGACGACCGCAAGAACAATCTCATTGAGGAAGAATGGCAGAAAATGTACAAGCAGCAGGGCGCCCAACTCGAACAGCAAGTGCAGCTCGTCGCCCAGCAGATCAAGTCCTTCTTCCAGTACGAGGCGAATGGCAGGGTCTATACGTATATGCCGGACATCGACACGTACCAATGGCTGCGCTACGCGCGCAACCTGGTCGAGAAAGGCCATGTCGGCGACGAGGTCAGGAACGGCGTCGAGTGGGACAATCACATGCGTGCCCCCTTGGGCTCAGAAGCGGTCACCGAGATGCACCCGCACCTGATCGCCTGGATGTATTCATTCCTGAAGATCTTCTCTTCGATGCCCTTGATGCAGGCAGCGACCTACTTCCCCATCCTCATCATCCTACTCGCGATGATTCCTGCGTTCTTCATCGGACGCCGTTTCAGCGGCTTGCCGGGCGGCATTGTCGCTGCCACGATGATCGGGATCATGCCTGCGATCATGGCGCGCACGACCTGGGGTCATGTGGACACTGATGGATACAACGTGTTCTTCCCGTTATTGTGCACGTGGCTGTTCATCGAGGCATTGGACGCGAAAGGCATCAAGAAGATCGCTGCTTGGACCGCAGGCCTCGGAATCGCGATGGGCGTGTATGCCTGGGCGTGGCCGTCAGGCTGGTGGTATATCTTTGATTTCATCATCATCGCAGTGGGCGCGCTCATCGCGTACGAAACGTACACGAACCTGCGCCACCCCAAGACGTTGATCGCGCAGCTCAAGGACCGCGGCCTGTTCCTTGGCACGTTCGTGCTCGTGAGCGGCATCTTCGTGACCTTGTTCACCACGTTCGAGAACTTCACGCTCGCGCCCTTGCAGCCATTGCGTTTCACCGTCATCAAACAAGCAGCGCATTCCACGCTCTGGCCGAACGTGTACACGACCGTGGCAGAGCTGAATCCGATCGACATCCGCGGGGCTTTGGGTTCAGTGGGTGGAAACCTCTTTATCGGACTGGCAGCGCTCGGCATCGTGTTCCTGCTCTTCAAGAGGCTCGATGGCGAGTGGAAGATCGATATGCGCTATGGGGCGTATTTTGCCATCTGGCTTTTGGCTGCGGTGTATGCCTCGACCAAGGGCGTGCGTTTCACCTTGCTGCTCGCACCGGTCACGGCAGTGTGCGCGAGCATCGGCATCGGCAAGCTCTATGGTATCGCGGCGAACATCAGCGTCAAGGATTTCCGCTTGCATCCGCGCGTGGTGCACGTCGCATTGGTCCTCATCGTCGCGTTCCTGCTCTCCGGCCAAGCCCGAGCCGCGTATGGCACGTCGCTGGGCGACATCCCGATCGTGAATGACGCCTGGTGGAATGCCCTCACGGCGATCAAAAGCGATTCACGGCAGGATGCGATCATCAATTCCTGGTGGGACTTCGGACACCATTTCAAGTACATCGCTGACCGTCCCGTGACGTTTGACGGCGCTTCGCAGAACACGCCGATGGCGCATTGGATCGGTCACGTGCTCGCCACGAGCGATGAGAAGGAGGCGATGGGCATCTTGCGGATGCTGGACTGCGGCTCGAACAATGCATTCGAGGTGTTGAACAAGCAATTTGACCCGGTCAAGAGCGTCAAGATCCTGTACAAGATATTCAAGCTGGACCGCAAGGCAGCGCTTGCCGTGCTCGCGAAGGAAGGCGTGAATGAGCAGGAGCAAGTCCTGAAGAACACGCATTGCGATCCGCCGGAGAATTATTTCATCGCGTCTGATGACATGATCGGCAAGTCTGGAGTATGGAGCCATTTCGGCTTCTGGAATTTCGAGCGGGCAAGGCTCTGGACCGACCTCCGCAACAAGAACAAGGATGAGGCGGTGCAGGCGATGATGAATGACTGGAACTACACCGAAGAGCAGGCAGAGCAGCAGTATTTCGACGTGCAGGCGATCACGAATGAGAATGACGCGAACGCGTGGATCTCGCCCTGGCCAGGCATCCTGGGCGGAGCTGCGCAGTGCAGCGTGGCTGAGAACGTCGTGGTGTGCGGCAATGGCCTGATGTACAATCGCACGAACGGCGACACCGTGCTCCGTGTCGAACAGGGCATCGCTCGTCCTCCGCTGCTCGTCAGGATGGACGACAATGGCAGGCTCATCGAGACCCGATTCAATGATTCCAACGTGGGCATCGCAGCGCTGCTGTACCCGACCGGCCTGGACACGTACAACAGCGTGCTCGCCTCGCCTGAGCTGATCACGAGCATCTTTGTCAAGCTCTATTTCCTGGAAGGCCACGGCCTGAAGTATTTCAAGGAGTTTGATCGCCAGCAATTGATCACCGGCGGCCAGATCGTCACGTACAAGCTCGACTGGACGGGCAACGTGAGCCACACGTACACCGGCCTCACCGCATACAAGAATTTGAAGCTCGAGGCAGCGAAGCCGAAAGCGAAAGAGAATGACACGGTCAGCGTATACTACACCGGCGCGTTGCTGAACGGCGAGGTCTTTGACAGCAGCATCCGTGATGGGAAGAGCAAGAATATCACTGCAGAGACCTCATTCGAAGGCCAGGACCTGCTCGCACCTTTGACGTTCACGATCGGAGCAGGCCAGGTCATCGAAGGCTTTGATGCCGCAGTGCGTGGGATGAAGGTCGGTGAGGAACAGATTGTCCAGATTCCGCCGAATGCCGCGTACGGCCTTGACCCGAAGAAGCACAAGCTCGGTAATCAGACCTTGCGTTTCAAGATCAAGCTCGTTTCGATAAGCGAGATTTCTCATCCATAAGGTTAATAAACCAACCAGAGCTCGTCGTGACCATGAAGAAAGACGCGTTCATCGTCATCGCGGCGTATAACGAGGAGCATGCGGTTCCGAAAGTCGTCGCAGAGCTGCACAAGGCAGGGTATCAGCAGGTGATCGTGGTTGATGATGGCAGCAAGGACAATACGTTCCCGGCGGCAGTGAACGCAGGAGCGACCGTGCTGCAGCACGTCATCAATCGCGGCCAGGGCGCTGCCTTGAAGACCGGCATTGATTATGCGCACGAGCAAGGAGCAGAGATCATCGTGACATTTGATGCCGATGGCCAGCACCGCGTGCAGGACTTGCAGGCGATAATCAAGCCGGTGGCTGAAGGCACGGCAGATGTGACGTTCGGCTCGCGCTTCCTGGGCAAGGAATCTAGGATTCCACTCCTACGCAAGGTTTTGCTGAAAGGCAGCATTTTCGTGCTGTGGCTGTTCTATGGCGTCAGGATGACTGATGCGCATAATGGTTTCCGCGCGTTGTCGCGCTATGCAGCCCAGAAAATCAGGATCACTGCAGACCGGATGGCGCACGCCTCAGAGTTCGTGGAAGAAGTCCATCGGCGCCAATTGAAATTCCAGGAAGTGCCGGTCATCATCCGGTACACAGAAGAGACGCTGAAGCGCGGCCATGGCTCGCTCGCTGAGGCGTTCCGCATCTTATACACCATGATCATGAAGAAGTTCCTCCTGAGGTGAAAAACATGGACCCGTTGCAGATTATCGTCGTGTTGTTCGCATTGTTCGCGTGGAGCCGCGCCATTTTGCGCTTGCGTGATCATAAGATCTCCGTAGGTGAATTCGTGTTCTGGACCGTGATCTGGGCAACCGTCATCACGACCGCCTGGCTGCCGCAGACCGCGAACGTGATCTCGCACGGGTTCGGAGTGAGCCGGCCGATCGATCTTGCCGTGTACGTGAGCATCCTGTTGATGTTCTACTTGATCTTCCGCGTCTATGTCCAGCAAGAGCAGCTCCAGCAGGAAACGACCAAGCTCGTGCGGGAGATCGCCATGAGGTTCCCGAAGCACAAATGATTTCGTTCTTCCGTTTGGTCGACCGCATTGTCGGAGCAATCCTGATCATTCCGCTCTGGCTTTTCTCGCTGCCGTTCCCGAAAGCAAAGCTCGAGCCCAGACGCATCCTCGTCATCAAGTTGTGGGCGATGGGCGAGAGCATCCTGACCCTGCCGTTGATCCGCGCGGTCAAGAAGAGATATCCCTCTGCGCGCATCGATGTGCTCTGCCGCGATCGCGTCAAGGCGATTTTCAGCGGAAACAAGGATATCGCTGATATCAAGAGCGCAGAATTCTTCCCGCTGCTCGCGCTCATTCCCCGGCTCCGCTCGTACGACATCGTCTTCGATTGCGAGCCCTATCTGAACGAGTCAGCGTTGCTCGCGTGGTGGCTGGGCAGGCGCCGCATCGGTTTCGCGCACAATCTCAGGAACATGCTCTACACCGACCCCATCGCCTATGACGACCAGAAGCACGTGACACGGGTGTATGTGGATATGGCCCAACCATTGGGTATCACGGGAACGCCTGAGCGCTTGATCCCCATCGCCACGAGCCGCGCTGATGAGAAGAAGATAGATGTGTTGTGCAAGGAATGGGGCGTCAAGAAAGGCGATATGATCCTGTGCATCGCTCCTGGAGCCGCGGAGTCTGCGCGCGGCAGGATCTGGTCGCCGAAACGGTTCGCCAAGGTCGCGGACAAGCTCGTGAGCGAATTCCTCGTCAAGGTCATCATCGTCGGATCGAAAGGCGAGCGTTGGCTCGCTGAGGACATCATCAAACAGATGAAGTACAATGCGATCAATGCTGCAGGAGAGACTTCGGTCAAGGAGCTCGCAGCATTGCTCAAGCGCTGCACGCTGATGATCGGCAATGATTCAGGGCCGATGCACCTCTCGGCAGCGATGGGCGCGAGGACCATCGGATTGTTCTGCCCGAACACGCCGGTGCGTTTCGCGCCGTATGGGCCGGGAAACGACTTCGTCTACACGCCGGTCCTCGAGAAGCCGTGCATCAATGTGCACAAAGGCCAGGTGCCTGACTGCAGCGATCATCAGCACATGACCAAAATCACGAGCGAGGACGTGCTGCAAAAAGCGAGGAAGGTGCTGTATGCAGGACCGCATTAAGCAGTCCATCCAGGATTCGATCGCGACCAAGCAGCAGCTTGCGAGCTCGGTCCCATTGATCGAACAGACAGGGACCCTGCTCATCACCGCGCTCAAGAACGGCAACAAGATCCTTACGTGCGGCAATGGAGGGAGCGCGGCCGACGCCCAGCATTTCGCGGCAGAATTGACATGCAAATATGACCAGGACAGGCCGCCGTTGCCTGCGATCGCGCTCACTACAGACACCAGCCATCTGACGGCGACAGGGAATGATTATTCGTTCGAGGACGTGTTCGCCCGGGGCGTCGAGGCGTTAGGCAAGAAGGGCGATGTGCTCATCGCGATCTCGACCTCAGGCAACTCGCCGAACGTGCTCAAGGCGATCGAGGCCGCGCAGAAGAAAGGGATGCAGGTCATCGGCCTCACCGGAAAAGGCGGCGGCAAGATGAAAGACCTGCCGAACAGCGTCATCATCCCTTCGCAGGTCACGGCGCGCATCCAGGAATGCCACATCCTGATCATCCACATCTGGTGCATGCTCATCGATAGCGCTTTTGCGCGATAGTTTTTTAAACCATTCAGGGCTCGTCTCGTCGGGGGTAGTCTATGGAAAAGCTCATTGACCAGTTCTCTTCCAAAACCGTGCTCGTGGTGGGAGATGTGATGCTGGACAAGTATATCTGGGGGACAGTGACCAGGATATCGCCTGAGGCTCCGGTGCAGATCGTGGACGTGCAGCGCGAAGCCTATGCCCCGGGCGGAGCCGCGAACGTGGCCACGAACATCGCCGCATTGGGCGGCAGGGTCAACCTGATCGGCGTCAGCCGCAAGGACGACCATCGCGACATGCTCATCGACGCATTGAACAAGTATGCCATCGAGTCTGTCTTCGTCAATGATGACCGGCCTACCACGACAAAAGTGCGGATCATGGTGCAACGCCAGCAATTGATCCGGTGCGATTATGAACGCGCGCATCCCCTGCCTCCTACGGTTGAGGATTCAGTTATCGCTTTCGTGCAGAAGCTTCCTGCTGACGCCATCGCGATCTCGGACTATGCGAAAGGCACGATCACGCAGCGGATCTATGACACGGCAAAGCGCGTGGCGACGCATCGCGGCATTCCCTTGATCGTCGACCCGAAGCCCAAGAACAAGATCGAGTACCGGGGAGCGACCATCATCAAGCTGAACCACCAAGAGGCCTGCGCGCTCGCAGGTGTTCTGTATCAGAATGGTGACATCATCCAGGCCATCGGCCCGCGGCTCGTGGAACGTCTGCAGTCAGAGATCGTGGTCACGCGCGCAGAGCAGGGAGTGAGCGTGTTCCACAAGGACGGCACCGCAGCCACGGTGCCGACCAAGGCACGACAGGTGAGCGACGTCACTGGAGCAGGCGACACATTCCTTGCCACGCTCACGCTCGCCTACGCGAGCAAGGCGTCTCTGGAGGACGCGGTGGCCATCGCGAACATCGCCGCAGGCATCAAGGTGAGCAAGGTCGGGGCGGTGCCGGTGACGTGCGAAGAACTGCGGCAGGAGCTGAAATGATTAAGCGTATGGTATTCAAGGTCGGCAGCATCGCGCGCAGAGCCCTTCAGAAGCGGCCTGATCTGCGCCAGGCCAAGCGTATCTGCATCTTCAAGGTCGGAGCCATCGGCGACGTGCTGATGACGACTCCGCTCGTACGGGCGATCCGCGCCCGTTTTCCGAACGCGCACATCGAGTACTGGGTCGGCCAATGGTCTGCGCCAGTGCTGAAAGGAAATCCGCGCATCGACAAGGTCATCGGTTTCGATGAGAAGGCCATCCTCAAGAGGAGTCCGTTGGCCGTGCACCGGCTCGTGCACGCAATCCGGAGGCAGCATTATGACGTGATGTTCGTGCTGGATTTTTCCTACTTGGCGAACTTGTTCGCGGCATGGTGCAAGGTGCCGATCAGGATCGGGTTTGATCGGAACGGCGAGGGCTTCGCGAACACGCTCGCTGCGCCGTACGGCAAACGCGTGCACGACATTGATTCATACCTGGGCATCGCGCGGCTGATCGGCGTCAAGAACCCGAGTCAGCGGATGGAGCTTTTCCTGACGCCGGCAGAAGAGCACTTGGCGAAGGTGTTCTTCAAGAAGCACCAATTGGTGCCCGGCAAGACCATCTGCATCGCGCCTGGCGGCGCGAAGAATCCAGGGATGACATTGAACATCAAGCGCTGGCCTGCAGAGCGTTTTGCCGCTGCAGCAGAGGCCTTGACGAGGAAAGGCTGGCAGATTTTGCTCATCGGCGGCCCGGATGACGTGGAGGCAGCGAGGATCGTGCGCCAGCGCGTCGCGGCAGTGGACGCCACCGGCGAGTTCCCGCTACGGATGTCTGCCGCATTGATCAAGCAGTGCGCGTGGTTCATCTGCAATGATTCTGGCCCGATGCATCTCTCGACCGCGATCGGAACGCCGACGGTCGCGATCTTCGGCCCGACTGACCCCAAGAAGCTCGCGCCGCAGGGGACGAAGTGCAGGATTCTCTGGAAGCATCCGGGCAGGAAACCGTGCTATCTTGATGGCGCGCTGCTGCCGTGCCCAGACAAGCACGCGTGCATCAATCGAGTCACGGTCACGGATGTCATCAGGGTGGTGCGATGAACAAGGACCACTTGATCGAGCTCGCGTTTCTCGCGCTCGTCTTCGGCAGTCTGCTATTTATCGGGCCGGGCGCGGTCTTGCAGCATCAGCTCGACCACGAGACGCCCCAGTTCGGTGCGGTCGATGGGCTCTTGTACGCGATGCTATCCAAGCACGTGGCCGAGACAGGGAATTACCGCTATAATCCGTTTTATGCGGTCGCAGGATTCAAGGACTCGATCGCGTATCATCCGCCGGTCTTGATGCATATCGTCGCGATGTTCTCGCACGTGAGCGGCCTCAACCCCTACAGTTCCCTCTCAGTCATTCTTGGTGTGTTCGTGCTGTTCGGCGCGTTCGTGATGTACTGGCTCATCAGGAGCTATAACAAGAAGATCGCGATGCTCTCGGTTCCGGTCTTTGTCTTCCTGTACGTGTTCAATTTCGTGATCGGCTATATCTGGGGCGAGGCATTGCTGTTGATGGGCAGTTTTTTCCTCATCGCCTTGTTCTTCCTGTTCGACAAGCAAGGACTCACGAATTGGTGGATCCCTGCAGGCATCCTGATCGGCGCAACGATCAACACGCACACGAGCGAGACCATCTTCTTCTATGGTTTCGTGGCGTTCTTCCTGGGCATGAAGCTCCTGCTCAGGCAGTTGCCCAAGTCTGAGCGGAACTTCTGGCTGAAGCAGGTCGCGCTTGCCACGCTGCTCGCGCTCATCATCGGATTCAATTACCTCATCATCTTCTACAACGGCTACTATAAGATCACGGGCAGCTCGTACACGTCGTTCAAGGCAGTGCGTCCTGAGGAGTCCGGAGCCATCCGCGTGCCGACTGTCTATCAATTTAGCAAGCCGGTGTTCTACGCGATGCTCATCGGCGCAGCCATCGCGCTCGTGCTCGCGCGCAAGCACGCGCATCCCGCATTGCTTACGTCAGGCTTCATGTTCATGGTCGGGATGAGCAATTATGTCGGCTTCCATTATCGCGCGTTCCAGCAGCGGTTCTTGTGGCCAATCACTCTCGCGCTGTTCTTCGGCATCACGATCTACTTCATCGTCAAGCGGTTTTCTGCAAAGCTCGTCGTTCCGGCGATGCTGGGCCTGCTGCTCATCGGTTATGTCGTGCACGCGCACTACAACCCGGTGCACACAGATGTGATTTATCCTAGCCAATGGGAGGGGTTCAAATGGGTCGAGCAGAACACGCCTGAGTCTGCGCGCACGCTGTTCCTGTACGGCGACAGTTACAGCCAGAGCTTGCGCATCATCAAGCGCTTGGTCTTCTTGCTCGATCCGAACGATCTCGCAGCGATGGCGCAGGAAGGCAAGCTCAGGAGGATGATCAAGACTGATCCGATCTTGATGAGCGAGATGTACTTGATCTACCGCAAGGGCTTGTTCGATTTCGGCTATTACGGCAAGGAGCAGAACCTGACGATCTTCGGCGCGCCCATCGACCTCTGCGGGTATGATTATTACGTGGTCGACCGCCAGAGCGCGTACGCGCCCCAGTTCGTGCAGTTGACCGTGCAGATGGCGAACGTGCTCCTGGCGCACAACATCACTCCGGTGTTCCAGAATGACCAGATCGCGATCTTGAAGAACAACAATGTAGGCGGTGAGTGTCTTGCCTGACAAGGAAGCGATCAAGAAGGAAGCGCGCTGGCTCGCCATCGGCTTCATCGCGCTGAGCATCGCGCTCATCATCGCCTTCCGGCAGAGCCCGTGGTCGCAATCGCTCAGGACCGCGGCAGCATTGTACTGGTTGTTCGTCCTGCCGGGCTATGCGCTGGCCTTGTGTTCTCGTCAGGGATTCGTGGAAAGGTTTATAATCGGCGTGTCGGTCCAGACGGCTGTCATCGGCCAGGCGAGTTATTTTGCAGGCCTGTGGGGGTGGCACGTCGCGACGCACGGCTTGGTGTTGCCGGTCGTGAGCATCGCCATCGGCGTTTATCTGTGGAGGAAATATGAAGCTGTCCATCATCATTCCCGTGTACAATGAACGGAAATACATCCGCACGATTCTCGCCAAAGTCAAGAAGGTCGACATCGGCGAGGTGAAGAAGGAGATCATCATCGTCGATGATTGCTCGCAGGACGGCACGCGCGACATCTTGCGGAAGCTCAAGGGATACACCATCCTCTATCACCCGAAGAACCGGGGCAAGGGCGCTGCCATCCGCACTGGCCTGGAGCACGCGACCGGTGACATCCTGCTCATCCAGGACGCTGATCTCGAGTATGACCCGAATGATTATCCGAAGCTCCTGAAACGCATCCTTTCGGGCGAGGCGCAGGTGGTGTATGGTTCGCGGTTCAAGGGCAAGCTGTTCCACCGCGAGACGCTCGCGATCCCGACGCATTATATCGGCAATCGCACCTTGTCCTTGATGACCACGCTGTTATACGGCCAATGGGTCACGGATATGGAGACATGCTATAAGATGTTCACGCGCGAGGTCTTGTCCAAGCTCAACCTGACGGCAGAGCGTTTTGATTTTGAGCCTGAGATCACGGCGAAGATCCTGAAGCTCGGCTATCGGATTCACGAGGTTCCGATCTCATTCCACCCGCGCGACTGGAAGCAAGGCAAGAAAATCAATTGGCGCGATGGCGTCAAGGCATTGTATTGCCTGGCGAAATTCCGCATCATCGACTGACCATGGCAGAACACATCGGCACAGAGACATTGAAGCGCATCGCTGCCATGCGTAACTATAATTCTTGGATCATTGAACGCATCGAGCCGTTTGTCGGCCAGCGCGTCCTCGAGGTCGGCTGCGGCATCGGCACGATGACCCAGTTCTTCACTGACCGCGAGCTCGTGGTGGGCATTGACATCGACCCCAAGCAGGTCGCGATGATCCGGCGCGCGTTCAAGGGCAAGAAGCACATGCAGTTCGCGGTCGAGGACATTGAGAAGATTGACGTACAGGAGTATGCCGCGAAGAGATTTGACACAATCATCTGCTTGAACGTGCTCGAACACATCCAGGATGACGCCAAAGCGTTGCGCATCTTTCACAAGCTCCTCGCGCCTGGCGGCAGGCTCGTGCTGCAGATTCCCGCATACCCGTTCCTGTACAGCACGCTGGACAAGAACATCCATCATTTCCGGCGGTACACAAAGAGGAATCTGCTTGCCAAGACCGAGCAGGCAGGCTTCACGACCGCGCATTGCTCGTATATGAACGTCTTCGGCATTCCCGGCTGGTTCGTCAACGGCAGGTTGTTGCGCAGGAAGATCCTTCCTGCCGAGCAATTGAAGGGATTTGACAAGCTGTTGCCGGTGCTGAAGCGCGTGGACCGGTTATTCAATCGTTGGGGAGGGCTCTCGATCATCTACGCAGGGCAGAAATGATGGAACAGAAAGAGCTCTTCACCATTGTCGCGATCATCAGCCTCGTCGCCATCGCTTTGTTCGGCAGGTATGCATTGTATGACGGCAAGATCACGCACAGTTTCCCGCTCACGGTCAATGCGGGTGATCCGAACTCGCGCACGAGCGAGGCAGAGAACATCCTCGAGTCAGGCAGCGGCAAGTACATCCCGAAGTGGTTTGCAGGCGAAGCAGATTTGGTGATGATCGAGCCGGTATTGCATCTCATCCTCGCCGCCTTGACCGCTGGCGGCGCAGGGCTGAATGTGTTCGATATGCTGTACTTTGATGCGGTTTTGGCGAGCATCGGCGCGGCATTGTGCTTTTTCGTCTTGTTCTCGCGCGTCTTCCAGAATCGCATCCTGGGCTTGATCGCCGCAGGGCTGCTGGTCTTCCCGCTCGAGCAATTCTTCCATTTCCAGATCAATATCGGGATGTATGCGACATTCTCGACCGTGCTGTATTTCCCCATGATCCTGCTGTTCACCTACGAATTCGTGAAGAAGCCAGTGTGGCCGAATGCGTTGCTGCTCGTGTTCGCGCTCGTGGCGCAGTTCTATATGCACGCGAGCGAGGCAGTCGTGTCCGGATTCGTGGTGGGTTCGTATCTTGTGCTTTTCGAGCGCAAGAATATCGGCTGGAAGAAGCTCATCGGCACTGGCGCGTTGATTGTGCTGCTCTGCCTGCCGTACCTGCCTCCGTTATTCTATAATTACTTGCAAGGCCACCAAGGAGCGACGTTTGCCCAGCAGGGCGAAATCATTCCTCCTGGTCACGAGCCGCAGATCTTCCTCACGAACGTGCTCCATCCGGTGTTCTACGCGCTTGCATTGCTCGCGCTGCTCGTGACGTGGAAGAAGAAGGAGTATCGTTTGCTGAATTATGCGTTCCTCGCGTACGTCATTATCATCTTCATCCTCGCGAAGTTCGGCATCGGCACGTATTACGTGACCTTGCGCGGCCGTCCGATCTTCTTCATCGTCGCGTATCCGCTGGTCGCGATAGGGTTGTATGTGGTGGCGAATGCCGTGCAGCGTTTCGTTCCGGTGCGCAAGCATGTCTTCTTGGGCTGCATCGTCGCGCTCACGATCGTCGGCCAGGCGTATGCCGTGAGCAATGTGCAGCGCTTGGGCGGCTCGTTGTACACTGAGGACATTTACAAGGGATTCCTCTGGATCAGGCAGAACACGCCTGAGAGCGCTACGTCGCTCTGCTTTGGCTGCAACCAGCTCGAGGGAACATCGACGCACCGCGTGTCTGGCCAGGCCGCGTTCTGGGAACAGGACGGAGCGCAGCAATTAATCCAGATCGTGAACAAGAATAACACGCCATTGCGCGTCCAGATCGTCGGTTACACTGACGAGCGTTTGTACCGGGCAGGATTCCTGGATTATCGCAAGCGTGGCGCGATCGGTGACCACACGCGCGACATCTGCACCTTTGATTATTTCGCCTTCCGACCGGTCTCGCAGGAAACGATTGCCATATTCGGCCAGATCGCGCAAAACCTGCTCGAGAAGAACGCGACAGTTGTGTACAACACACCGCAAATGATGATCCTGAAGAACGCGAAGAAGGGCGCGTGCATATGAAGCTCCTCAAGCACGTCTGCGGGACCGCGCTCGTCATCCTTGCGTTACTGTGGTATTTCACGCGTTCTGCAGGAGAGGCGTTCAGGCTCACGCTTGCCCTGACAGGCATCTGGCTGTTGCCCGGCACTGCGCTCGTGCACGTCTTGCTTCCTGACCTGCACGAACTTGAGAAGGTCGTCCTGGGATTATTCTTGGGCTCGAGCATCGTAGCATTGATCCTGTATTTCCCGAGCCTCCTCGGCTTCTCAAGCATCAGGCCGATGTTCGGCTATGCGCTCGGCATCATCGGCTTGATCGTGATCTGGAGGAGAAAATGAAAATCTCCATCGTCATCCCTGCATATAATGAGGAAGAGCGCATCGTGAACGGCATCAGGGAAGTGCAGAAGTATCTGGCGAAGAAGCCGTGGGAGCACGAGATCATTGTAGTGGATGATGGCAGCAAGGACAAGACCGCGGCTCTCGTCAAGGAAATGATGCAGAAGGACAAGCGCGTCAAGCTGTTCAGGAACGTGCCGAACCGAGGCAAGGGGTACTCGGTCAGGAGGGGGATGCTCGCGGCCAAAGGCGATTATGTCCTGTTCACGGACGCGGATATGTCAACGCCGATGCGCGAGCTTGACGAGTTCCTCAAGCACATGGCAGAGTACGATATCGCCATCGGCTCGCGCAATCTTGCGCAGTCAAGGATCATGATCAAGCAGCCGAAGTTCAGGCAGATGCTCGGCAAGACCTTCCCGTTCATCGTGCGCACCCTGCTCCGGCTGCCGATCAAGGATACACAGTGTGGGTTCAAGCTGTTCAGCAGGAAGGCAGCGAATGACGTCTTCTCGCGTCAGCGCTTAGAGCGTTTCGCGTTCGATGCAGAAGTCTTGTTCATCGCCCTACGGCTCGGCTTGAGGATCAAGGAATTGCCGGTCGAATGGACGAATGACCCGCGCAGCAAGGTGCGCGTGTTCAGGGATTCGTTCCGGATGCTGCGGGACGTGGTCCGCGTCTGGAGAAACGCAGCCGCGGGACGCTACCGTTGAGCCACGCAAGCCAGGTGAGCAGCACAGCCAGAGCGAGCGAGAATATTCTGAAGTGATAGGTCTTGCGGTTGAAGAACGTGAGCGAATCTGCCGTGCCTGTGCATTCAGGGAGCGTGATGCCTTGCGGCAGGAAGGATGCCCGTACGATTCCGTTCGCGATCGAGGGACTCTTGCGGCAAATGCGCGCGTATGATTGCTCAAAATAACTCTTGATCGAGGGGATCATTTTCGCGCAGCGCGATCGGTCCTTGAACGCGAGCGTGAGCTCGTGCACTCCATCAGTCGACCTGAATTGGAGGTCGGGCAAGCGGACGACGCAGTACGTGCTGATGACCGGTGAGTTCTGCGCGAGGAACGTGATGAGGTTCCATTGCGGTGGCCCGATGAGTATCAGCGAATATGCGCCATTCTGCAGCTTTTGGAAGTACGGCGTGAATGCTTCTTGCGGCGTGGGGATCTTCCAGTCATCCCTGCGCGTGATGTTCATCGCCTCGAGCTGGTTGATGAAGTTGCCGTCAGGGAAGACTGTGTCCTTCCAGTACTTGTCGTGCGGCACCACATCGATCTTGATGTCCTTGGAATAATAGTCCGCGAGGAGCGTGCTGCCGGTGAGCGAATCCTCGACCAAGGCGACATCGTTCTGTGGCGGAATGAGCTTCAGGGCTTGCTTGAATGACGTTTCCAAGGAGCGCACGTCATGTTCTGAAACGACGAATTCGGCAGAGGTCGTGAGGAAAAGACCGAGCAGCACGGCGTACACGAGCAAGAGCGGCTTGATGCGCAACCGGTGCTTGAGCTTGGCGAGCGCAACGATGAAGAAGGGATACGCGGGCAGGTAATAATCGATGCGGTTGATAGCAAACTGCAATCCTGCATCAGTCGCGAGGCCGGTTTGCCCGAACAGGATGTAGAACAAAGCGGCAAAGGAGAACACTGCTGCGCTCGAGAACACGTCACGCATGAATATCCAGGCAATCGCTGCGAGCGCAAACATCGTGCTGAACAGCACTGTTCCGGAATTGATCGTGAACGAGCTCCATAACAGCTGCAAGGTCTGCACGACGCCCATGGTGAGGCGTGCGGATTGATTGCCGAATTCATACACCCACGCGCCAGGATAGAAGAGGAACAGGAGTCCGAACACGGCAGCAATGCATGCGAACGGGATGAGTGCGCGCAGGTCCTTGTTGAATACGAGCCTGCGATTCACGAGCTTGGGCGCAAACGAACGATAGGCAAGATATGCCACGAGGAATCCGAAGAGCGGCATCGCTGTCGCCTTGGATAATGGGCCGAATGTCATCAGCACAGGCCCGAGGATGTTCTTGTGCGGCAGAGATGAATAGTACAGCGTGTAAAAGCCGGTGAGCAGGAAATACATCGCGAGGAAACTGCTCAGGTTGCCACCAAAGAAATACGTGGTGAATAGGTAGAGTATCCCGACCAGGAGGTATTCGTTCTTCCCAGTCTCTTGTTTCGCGATGCGATGGATGAGGAACAGCGCATGGACATGCAAGAGCACGAATAAGGTGAGATAGAATATCTTGGAGAACGCGCCAAGCGTGAACAAGCGGAGGAAGAGCACGAAGGCATACAGGATGATGCCCTGGCCGCAGTAGGGTTGACCTTGGAAAATCGTGCCTTCCTTGAGATATTGCGCACACAGATAGAACTCGCCATCGTCAGCGACAGACAGGCGGTCGCCGTATTTTGCAAGGGAAAGTGGGATGAGGATTGCGAAGAGGACGAGCGCGATTCCCACGAAAAAGAGTTCTGAGCGCTTGAACCGCATAGCCGGCTGCAGCAGTCGGGTGTTTATATACTTACCGAGGCAAAACCTATAAATACCGCCAGAAAGAGGTCAAGCGTATGAAGGTCTTTATCACCGGGGGAGAAGGCTTCATCGGCAGCCACGTGGTGGAATATTTCGTGCAGCAAGGCCACGACGTCACCTGCCTGACCTATCCTGAACACAAGCAGGGCTTTCTCGATCCAAAACTGCTGGTGAAGCGCGTCCCGGGAGACGTGCGCAATGCTGCTGCGGTGAAGAAAGCGATGCAGGGCGCAGAATGGGTCGTGCATATGGCCGCGGCGATGAACAATCCTGAATACACGGATGATCACTTCTTCTCGGTCAACGTCGAAGGAACGCGGAACGTGATGGCCGCAGCCCTGGCGAACGGCGTGAAGAAGGTTGTGCACGTGAGCAGCATTGTAGCCATCAAGGAAGATGCGAAACGCGTCGATGAGGAGCACATCCATCACGCGGTCTTCGATGGCGCGTATGCGCGGACGAAGTTCTTGGGCGAGAAGGCGGCGTTCGAGTACGGCGCAAGGGGATTGCCCATCACGTTCGTGCACCCGACCGTCGTCTTTGGCCCGCGAGGGTATGCGCTCAGCGCGTTTTTCAAATTGCACATCGCTCCACGGATCCGCTTCCGGAGCTTTGAGAGCACGCGCTTGAACATGATTTATGTCAAGGACGTGGCCAAGGCGGTCCTACTCGCGATGGAGAAAGGCAAACCTGGTGAGAAGTACATCATCGGCGGCGAGGAGATCTCGTTGCAGCAATGCTTGGAATTGCTGGACAAGGTGACCGGGACGCGAAAGCCGACCGTCCACATTCCTGAATGGCTCTTGAAGTTCGGCAGCCAGGTCATGACGCCGTTGTTTTCCCTCGGGGGATTTGATTTTCCTGTTCCTCCGCCGCAAGTGTTTGCGATGCAGCGCGGTTCTGCGGTCGATGATTCAAAGGCGAAACGCGAATTGGGATTGACCCTCACGCCGCTTGAGGACGGCATGCGTGAGACCGTGCAGTGGATGAAGGACGTCAGGTATCTCCAGGCATGAGAAAAGAGGTGTGGGCCGGAATCGTCATCGGTTTTGCGTACTTCCTGCTGCTGCTCTACCAGACTCCTGAGTACGGCATCACGTGGGACGAGCCCATCCAGTACACGTCAGGCATCGCGTACGCGAATTACTTCAGCGGCCAGCCCTTGCTTGTCGGCAACATCTCCAATATTGCCAATTATGGCCCGTTCGTGGACATCCTTGGCGCGTATTCCTACATCATCTTCAACAAGACGCTCGGCTGGACCGACCCGATCACTGCCCACCGGATCCCGGTGGCGTTGCTCGCCGCGATCGCGGTCTTGGTCGTGTATCTCTTCGCGCTGAAGAACTACGGCTTCTTTGCCGCGCTGACAAGCTCACTGTTGCTTGCGTTCTATCCGCATTTCTTTGCGCACGCGCACTTCAATGTGAAGGACGTGCCGATGGCGGGCTTGTACACGCTCGCAGTCTGGCTGTTCTACGAGGCGACAGTGCGCAAGAGCTGGAAATGGTCGATCACTGCCGGCATCGTGCTCGGGTTGGCAGGAGCGACGAAGATCAATGCTGCGTTCATCCCGATCACGATCGTGCTCTGGTGGGTCATCGCCTTCCGTGATTCGTGGAAGAAGGACGGCAAAATCCGCATCCCGAAGCGTTGGGATCTCGTGGCTGCGTTCCTGACCGCGGTTCCGGTGACGATCCTCGCCTGGCCGTGGCTGTGGAAGGACACGATCGCGCACATCCAAGGCGTGGTGCATACGTTCGCGACCGTGGCGCACGGCTTTGCCGTATTTTATTTTGGCCAGGGCTATCAGTCAGGCGTGAACGTGCCGTGGCATTACCCGTTTGGGTATCTATTCGCGGTCACTCCGGTCATCGTGCTGCTCCTTGCAGGTCTGGGGATGATCATCGCGCTCAAGGACACGTGGTCGTTGAAGAACAGGGCCTCTGCGCTCGTGGTCGTCTGGTTCTTCATCGCGACGCTGAAGATCAGTTTCTCAGGCTTGGTCTATGATGGTATCAGGCAGTTCTTCGAGGTCGTTCCTGCGCTTGCCTTATTCGCAGGCGCGGGCAGCTGGTTCGGGTTCAGGGTATTTTACGGTTTTGCGAAGCAGAAGCTATCGTTACGGGCAGCGCAAGCAGCATTCTTGATCGTGTTGCTCATCTTCTTCTGGCCGACGTTGAGCGCAATGCATCGTTTGCATCCCTACGAGAGCAGTTATCACAATGGCTTCATCGGCGGTGTCACGGGTGCCGTGGGCAAGTTCCGCATCAGCTATTGGGGCGAGCCGATGAAGCAAGGGATTGAATGGTTGAACAGGAATGCTGAACGCGGGGCCATCGTCAATGTGGTCGATGCAGCGCATCTCGCCGTGTACTATGCCCGTCCTGATCTCACGATCGTCACGGGTAATGGCGGCAGTTATATCGTCACGCTGAATGCGTTTCCAGCTCAACCAGTGCACACAGTCTTCGCTGATGGCATGCCTATCCTCAACATCTATCGTGGCGACCTGAATGCGAATTTCACCGTGCACGATGTGGAACACCACGATGACTTGTTCTTCAGGCAGGAGATGCGCCGATGAAGGCACGCTTTTTGCCGTATCTGGTCTGCGTTGAGTGCAAAAGCAATCTGAAGCTCACGGTTTCCGAGAAGCGCGGTGAGGAGATTGAGGAAGGCAAGCTGTCTTGCCTCTGTGGCAGGGAATACCCTGTCATCAATGGGATTCCGCGCATGCTTCCGAGGGAGTTGGCGAAAGAAAAGACGAAGACGGCTTCTGCCTTCGGCAAGAAATGGCGTGAGTTCGCTGAGATGCATATGCATCACGAAGCGCAATTCCTTGACTGGATCTGGCCGATCACCAAGAAATTCTTCAGGAACAAGCTCGTGCTGGATGCGGGCTGCGGTCAGGGTAGGCATGTGTATTTTGCCGCGCAGTACGGTGCCAAGGCAGTCTTGGGCATTGATTTAAGCGAGGCAGTTGATGTCGCACACCAGCACACGCGGAAATTCCCGAACGTGTGCATCGTGCAAGGAGACATCTATCACTTGCCGTTCAAGGAAAAGCTGTTCGATTACGCGTTCTCCATCGGAGTCCTGCACCACTTACCTGATCCTGAGCGTGGTTTTGACGCGATCCTGGAGCACGTGAAGCCTGGCGGAACGTTCTCTGCATGGGTGTATGGCAGCCAGGGATTGCTCGTGAAGGTGTTCAACACGACGAGGAAGCATGTGCTCGCGCGCTTGCCGATGCCGGTGAATTACGGCTTGTCCTTGCTCACTACTGCTGTGCTCTATCCGGTCGTCAAGCTGGTGTACAATCCATTGAGCAAACTCACTCCTGCGCTTGCGAAGCGTTTGCCGCAACAGCAGTTCTTCGTGTATTTGGGTAAGCTTGGTTTCCGGATGACGCACGAGATCATCTATGACCAGTTTATCGCGCCCACTGCAGTGTATTATACGGGTGCGGAATTCAAGCGCTGGTTCAAGAAAGCCAAGATCAGATCATTCTCCGTGACGGAGCGGAACCAGAACAGCTGGCGCGGCACAGCGACGCGCAAGTAACGACAAGCTTTATAAACCGTTTGCTGTTTGCATCGTCGAGGGGGTTTGATGATTTCCGTCATTATTCCGCTGTACAACGAACGCGAGAATGTCAGGCCATTCTATCAGGAACTGACTGCAGTCTTGCAGTCAGTGCGCCAGCCATACGAGATCCTCTACATCGATGATGGCAGCAGGGACGGCACCGGCCAAGAGCTCCTGAAGTTGCAAGAGACAGACAAGCACGTACGCGTCGCGCAGTTCCGGAGGAACCTGGGTAAGTCTGCTGCGCTCAATCTCGGCTTCAAGGAAGCAAAAGGCGATATCATATTCACGATTGACGGCGACCTCCAGGATGATCCGAAGGAGATTCCGCGCTTCATCGCCAAGCTCAACGAGGGCTTTGACTTGGTGTGCGGGTGGAAGCGCATCCGTCGCGATCCTTTCGGCAAGCTGTTGCCGTCGAAGATCTTCAACTGGCTCGTTCGGAAGCTCACCCGGGTACCGGTGCATGACGCGAATTGCGGTTTCAAGGCATACCGGTCGACGGTCACGCGCTCGTTGCACATTTATGGCGAACTCCATCGGTATATCCCTTCGCTCGTGTACGGCAAGGGATTCAAGGTCGGCGAGATTGTCGTGAATCACCGTCCGCGCAAGTTCGGCAAGAGCAAGTATGGCTTCTCGCGCCTCATCAAGGGTTTCCTCGACCTGATGACCATCCGCTACATCGCGATGTACCAGAACCGGCCGATGCATTTCTTCGGCACGCTCGGCATCCTCAGCGTGGTGAGCGGCACCCTCCTCGGTCTCACGCTCGCCTATCTTTCGCTGATCAGGAGCATCATCATCCTGCGTCCGCTGCTTTTCCTGGCATTGTTGCTCGTGATCGTGGGCGTCCAGCTCTTCTCGACCGGGCTCTTGGGCGAGATGATCGTGCACATCCGCGAGCATACTGAAAATGATTTAAAGGAGTCGGTGATTTCTCAACGAAAATGAAGCACGACTACCTCGCATTGTTGGCCTGCCCGAAGTGCACGGGTGATCTGAACATCACTATCCTGGAGAAGAACAAGCAGGAAGTGCTCCGGGCGACGCTCACGTGCGCGTCCTGCAAGGCGAAGTACTCGATGGAAGACGGCATTCCTGACCTGTATTATGCTCCGGGCAAGACCTTGCAGCAGGGCGTGCGGGAGATGTTCAACGAGACCCCGTACGGCTTGGTCGGAGCGCGGGACGCCATCCAGCACAAGGACAAGATCACGATCCAGACCTTGCAACGCACGCCGTGGTACATCCGCGAGAATGACGTGCGCGGCAAGCTCGTGCTTGAGGCAGGCTGTGGCGGCGGACACTTATACACCGAGCTCGCATTGCTCGGCGCGAACGTCATCGGGCTCGACCAGACGCCGAACTCGCTCCATCATATCAAGAAATTGTTTGCCGAGTACGGGATGGTTCCCAATCTCGTGATCGGCAATCTCGAATACTTGCCGTTCAAGGACAAGGCGTTTGACATCATCACGAGCATGGGCGTGATCCATCACACGCCGAACACGCAGGCGTGCTTGGACCATTTCGCGCGTGCCTTGAAGGACAAGGGCAGGATCCACGTGATGGTGTATCACAAGACGAGCGTGTGGAATTACACCAAGAACACGTTGCGTTTCCTGTGCAGGCATTCGAAATTGTTCAGCAGGCTCATCCTGGCGATGGTTCCGTTATGGAGCGGGGAGACCAAGTCGCAATCAAGCACGTTGACCGTCTTCAGGGATAATATGGTGAATCCGATCACGAAGAGCTACAACGCGCGCGAGCTCAGGGCGCTGTGCCGCAAGGCAGGACTGGCGGTTGGCTACCTGGACCGGCACGAGCTCCCTGAATTGTACGTATTCGGCAAGGCGGTGTACCAGTCGCCGTTATTGCGCGGGTATGAACGGCGCTTCGGTTGGTTCTTGCACGCGAATATGACAAAGGCGTAGGTCTCCTTGAGAAAAACAACCATCATTCTGCTGGCATTCCTGGCCATTTTCTTCTTCCGCGGGCTGTACATGAATTCGTATCACAGCCTGACGTCAGACGAGCCGGTCATTTATACAGGTCTTGCGTTGTGGAAGACCGGTGATTTCGCGCATTCGCCCACGCATCCGCCAGGGATGAAACTATTGATGGCGTGGTTCACGCTGCCGTTGGGACTCAACGTGCCTATTCCGCAAGGCTTTCCGAATGTCGATGAGTTCTTGTATGGAAAGCTGCTTACCTTCCAGTATAACCAGTCGATCTTTGAGAAATTCATCTTTTGGAGCAGGATGCCGTCCTTGCTGCTCGGCTTGCTCGCGGCACTGTACGTGTACTGGTGGGCTTCAGAGGTGACGAACAGGAAGTCTGCCTTGTTCGCGGTCGCGTTGTTCGTGTTTTTCCCGTCGATCATCGCGTTGAGCGCGATCTCTGACAATGACATCATGGTCGCGGCGTTCTTCATCATGACGCTGTATCATTTTAAGCACTACATCCAGTCAGGCGAGACACGCGACGCGGCGCTCACCGGCCTGTGCCTGGGCGTCGCGCTGTTGAGCAAGCACACCGGAATCCTGTTGATTCCCTTGATGCTGCTTGCATCGGTGATCCTACTGTTCACCGAGCACCCGGTGCCGATGCTGAAGAAGTTCAGGACAGAACACAAGAGCCTCGCTAGGAAAATCTTCGCGATTCTCGCGTTCTTCGTGTTCATCGGCGTGGTCTCTGCGTTCGTGGTGAACGCAGGGTATTTCTTCCAAGGCACGTTCACGCCGTTGCGCGAGTACAAGTTCGAGCATGAGTTTTTGCCAGGGTCAAACAGTCCTGCCCTGAATTGGTTGCCGGTGCCATTGCCGTACTGGTATCTGAAGGGTTTGGGATCGAGCCAGATTTTCGCAAAGGACCCGCATTATTTCCGCGGTCAGTGGGTGACGACTGAGGATTGGTATTTCTTCATCTTCAGCTTCCTGGTGAAGACCCCGTTGGCGATGCTCATCATGTTGGGCATCGCGCTCGCGCTGTATCCCAAGCTCAAGCACGGCAGGACGATTGATATGACGCTCATCCTGCTCACCGTTGTGGGCATCACGTTGTTCTTCAGCGTGAAGCAATACAAACTGGGCATCAGGCACTTGTTGCCCATCTATCCTTTGTTGTTCGTGCTGCTCGCGATGTTGTGGCAGTACGCGCAGGAGCACGTCACGCTGAAGCGAGCGCTGTACGTGTTGTTCGGTTGGTACCTCATCTCGACCGTGATGGTCCACCCGTATTACTTGTCGTATTTCAACGAACTCATCGGCGGTTCTGCGAACGGCCACAAGTATTTCCTGGATTCGAACGTGGACTGGGGCCAGGACCTGAACGCGGTCAAGGATTGGATGGATGAGCGCGGCCTGAGCGAGATCGGCCTGAGTTATTACGGCAGTGACGTTCCTGAATTGCGCGGCATCAGGAGCCATCTGATTCCGTGCGAGCGCACGCCAGGCAAGCACGTGCTCTCCATCAATAATCTGCATGGATTGCTCTTTACCGGCCAGCCGAAGGATTGTTATGCGTGGCTGCGCAACGTGCCGCCTTCTGACCGCATCGCGCACAGCATATTGGTGTTTGACATCCCATGAAACTCGTGAATGTCCCTTGCATGTTGTGCGCGAAGAGCGCGTTGGTGCCGGTGTTGCAGAAAGAGACCTACTCAATCGTGAAATGCACCGGGTGTGGCCTGGTCTTCGTGAACCCGCGCATCAAGGACGTGGAAGGTGTGTACAAGGAGAACGCGGTGCACACGCAGTATTACGAGCACACGACGCGTTGCGATGAGCAGGAATTCGCGCAGCGTCTCAGGTTCATCAGGCGCTATTGCCCGAGCGGAAGGCTTCTTGATATCGGCTGTGCGACCGGCACGTTCCTCAAGCTTGCGAAAGGATGGGATGCGCACGGCATTGACGTCAATGCACACTCAATCTCCGTGTGCAAGAAGGCAGGGCTGAACGTGAAGTTGGGCTTCCTGAAAAAGAACACGTATCCCAAGCATTTCTTTGACGTCATCCATATGAGTGACGTGATCGAGCATATGGAGAACCCTTTGGAGACGCTCAAGCTCTGCGCGACATTCCTCAAGCCCGGCGGCTACATCATGATTACCACGCCGAACTTCGCGAGTTCCTGGGCGAGAAAGTTCCAGATCAAGCCGACAGATCACTTGTATTATTTCACTGCAGCGACATTCCGGCAGACCGTGCGCGAGGCAGGGCTCGTGCCGTTGAGGTGCGTCCCGATCAATCGCTTGCGCGACTTGAAGGCGCTGGAATACAGCACGAGCATCGAGCCGGGATTGCTGGCACGATTGTTCTTCGGCATGGTCAAGCTCATCCCGACGCGCGCATTCTGCGTCCGCTTGCCGTTCAAGGACGACTTGCTCTTGTTCGCGCAGAAACCGCGTCGTGCAGAAGCTTTAAATAACGAGCACAAGGGGCACTGACGATGCGTTTTCAATCATTGCTCCGCGGTTTCGGAATCGTCTTGGTCGTCTTGGGTAGCGTGCTCAGCACTAAGCAGATGCTCGCCTTCATCAAAGCATTCATCAATCCCGCAACGGTCATCAGGCCTGAATGGGTCCAGGACCTGGCGAACGTCAGGATCGTGCTCATCGTCGCAGGCATCCTCGTATTCGGGTTCTCATTCCTGAAGACGGCATTTGAGCGAGCGCAGGCGTTCAAGCCCGCGAAGCCGCAGCTGCACCGGTTCGTGTTGCTGATGCTTGTGTTGAGTTTCCTGATGGGCGCAACCTGGGCACTGCGGCCATTGGAAGTCAATGTGGGCAGCTTGTATCATGATGACTTCTTCTATTACTTGAAAATCGCGGAAAATGCGCTCCAGGACGGCCGGGTGACGTTTGATGGCACAAATGTCAGCAATGGCTTCCAACCGTTGTGGCTCATCGCGCTCATGATGCTAACATCGTTCATCACGAGCAAGTATTGGTTGATCGTCACCGCGAGCCTGATCTTATTGCTCGTGCACGTGTCCACCGCCTATGTCGGATATCGTATCCTGCGGATGTACGGACATGAGGTCGCAGGTGTGGTGTTTGCAGTATTCTGGGCATTGAACCCGTTCCTTGTATGGATAGCGATGTCAGGCCTGGAGAATCCAGTCTCGTTGTTCATGATCACCGTGAGCCTATGGTATTATTTGAGCCACCGTGCTGCATTGAGACCGAGGCAGAGTATCGCGCTTGGAGTGCTGCTGGGGGTCACGTTCCTCGCGCGCCTGGACACTGGTTTTTTTTCGGTCGCGATCGCGCTTGATTACCTGTTCCTCAATCGCAAGAAGTTCATTGCTGCGTTCAAGCGAATGATTCCCTGCGGCATTGCGCTCAGCGCTTGTTCCCTGCCGTGGTTCATCTTCAGTTGGGTCACGTCGCATTCGTTCATCCCGTTGAATGGCGCTGCGAAAGCCATTGCAGGATATGCAGGATATTATTCTGGCATCGCTGATTGGGTGATCAAGCATGCATTCACCGCGCTCGCGATCATCAAGCAAGGGATGTATATGGTCGGTTTCTGGCACGTACAGGGCTTTGTCATCACCGCAGCGCTTGCTGCGTTGTGGTTGCTCGCGATTGTATGGCTTGTGAAGCAGATGCGGCTGAAGATACGACCAGGAGTATTCCTCATCGTGTTCTCATTCTTATTGATCGGGTACTATCTCGCAGCAGGCATTGACATCCGCTATATGCTGCCCGTCGTTTGGTTGAGCATGCTTGGCTCGACGCTTGTTGTCGCGAAGGCGTATCACGCTGCTCGGGCACAGCACATGTTCCGCATAGTGCTCGCAATCGTATTGGTAATCGTGTTTGTCAACATGTCCATCAGCGCGCGTGGTGCTGCGCGGACAGGGCAGATCGTTGGTGAATGGAACCCACTGCAATACACGATGTACAACGATGGTATTGGCTGGATGCGCGACCACACGTCCCCTGATACGATCATTGGCAGCTTCAATGCAGGAGTGTACGGATACTTCAGTGGGCGCAAGGTTGTGAATCTCGATGGCGTGATCAATAATAATGCATATTACGCGCTCAGGGATCATCGCCTCTATGAATATCTTCACGAACAGGATATTTCTTACGTGGTCGATTGGGATTATGTGGAAGACTTCTATTTCAAGCGTTTCGGCGGCGATCCGGATATGGGCAAGCACCTGAAACGCGTCGCGGTGATGCCGAAGAAGGACGAGCCGCACCAGGGATTGACATTGGTCGCGTATCAGGTGCTCGATGAAACTTCATAAGGACCCGCGGTTCTGGTACGGTCTTGTCTTCGTCGTCTTCATCCTGTTCAGGCTCTTCTTCGCTCCGTCAGCGTATTTCATCGGCGGCGATGAGGCGAAATTCCTCAAGGGCGCGCTCGACTTCCCGAATTACGCGCAGTGGAACAACCAGCTCGACCTGTACAACCCGCCGGTGCTTTCCTACCTGTTCGCGATCGGCGGATGGGCGCTGGGAGATCCCTTGCGCGGAGCGCAGATCATCGAGCTGATCTTCGCGATCGTGCTCTTTGCCTATTCTGTCAAGCTGTTCAGGCTTCTCGGCAAGTCTGATGCGTGGATCTGGATCGCGATGCTCTTCCTCAGTCTTGCGCACGAGATGATCATGATGGCATACCGGTTGTACAAGGAAGGCGTATACGTTGCCTTCTTCGTCATGATGCTGTATTATTTCCTGCGCGCAGTGCGGGGCGAGCACAAGCACTATCTCACGACTGCGGTGATCGGTGCGGTGACCGCATACACGACTGATCACCTGCTGTTGATGTTCCCTATCCTGTTTTTGATGCTGTTCGTGTTCAAGACCAACAAGACGAGTTTCACCAAGGCGATGATCTGCCTTGCGGTCGTCGGCATCGTGTTCACGAGCTGGCTCGGCGTCAAGGTGTGGGTATATGAGACGAATGATTGGTATCCTGCGGGCGCCGATGGGACTCCTGAGTACGTGCGCGACTATGGGTTGCGGGAGGTCTTGTCGCCCTCAGGATTCCCCAATACTGCGATCATGATCGGCAATGAGATCGAGCTCAGGTTCGCGCACATGGCTTCGTATCTCGCATACTTGATGAACCTGGAGCCTGCATTGATGAATCCAGACCTCACGTACGAGACTGCGCGCCAATTGCTGAGCGTGAAGCCGTTATTGTTCATGCTGCTCATCTATCTGCCGTTGAGCGCGATCATTTTGATCGGCGTGTGGGCTTCACGCAGATTCTTTTTCACGACAAAGCCGAGCGTGCGCTTTTTGCAGAACAACCAGGCGTTCTTCATGGCAGTGATGTATGTCATCCTCAATGTCTTCATCGTGTACAAGGGCTTCTCCAATCGGTATTCGCTTGGCGCGGCCATTCCGCTCGCATTCTTCCTTGTCGAAGGGATTGCGGCCCTGGCGAAGAAAGCGCAGCTGAAACTCACGACCGTCGCTCAGGTGTTACTGGGAATCACGCTGGTCGCAGTGGTGCCGATGCACCTCATGACGCACACGTCCTTCTTCCTCACGATGCCGTTCGAGGTCGATGGCCAACGCACCGCCATGTTCCTGAAGAGCCTGCCTGAGGATGGCATCATGGCACAGGCAGGGTACACGCCTGAGCTCATGTGGCTCACGCATCCGAAGCGCGTGCTGTCCTTGCCGCGCACGCCTGAGCATTTCGAGGGATTGCTCGATAAATATGACATCCAGTACGCGGTCTTTGGCGAGCGCTACTGGGCACCGCCGCTTCCGGAAAACAAGGACAAGGTCTGGGATTATGACACCATCAATCACATCAGGAATCATCCTGAACGGTTCATGCTCATCAAGACGATCACGGAAGAATACGAAACGATGCCTGATGATCGGCTCTCGGTCTACCGTGTCATCGAGCCGCAAAAAACCTAAGATTTAAAAGTGTGTGCAAAAGCACAATACTATGAAGTGCAGGACTTGCAGCAATACCGACCTGAAGAAATTTCTCTCTCTCGGAACGACACCTCTGGCGAATAATTTTCTGACAGAACAGCAATTGCAGCAAGAGGAACGGTTTCCGCTGGAACTCTGTTTCTGCGATACCTGCAAGCTGGTCCAATTGAGTCACGTCGTCCCTCCTGAAGTTATGTTCAAGAATTACGTATATGTGACCTCCACCACCAATACGTTCAAGGTGCACTTCACCGCAATGGCAAAGGAATTGACAGACGAGTTCAAGCTGCAGAAGACCTCGCTTGCGGTGGATATCGGCAGCAATGACGGCCTGCTCCTGAAAGGCTTCCAGCAATGGGGAGTGCAAACCATCGGGGTAGAGCCTGCAGGCAATATCGCTGTCATCGCCGAGAAGGACGGAGTCGAGACGATCAATGACTTTTTCAATGAGGCTGCGGTCAGGCAGATCATCGCAAGGAAGGGGCACGCAGACATCATCACGGCGAACAACGTGTTTGCGCACATCAATGATATCAGCGACGTGATCAGGAACGTGGACCTGTTGCTCAAGCCTGAGGGCGTGTTTGTCATTGAGATCCAATATCTCGGAGACATGATTGAGAAGATGACATTCGATAATGTGTATCACGAACACCTCTCGTATTTCACCTTGACATCGCTGGAGCAGTTCTGCAAAAGACATCAGATGGAGATATTCAAGGTGAAGCGGGTTGATTCGCACGGGGGCTCCTTGCGCGTCTTCATGAAGCGGCCGCAATCCCTGCGCAGCATCGATGCATCGGTGAAGGACCTCTGGGGATATGAGCAACGTCTCGGAGTCAATGATTTCAACACGTACCGCACGTTCGCAGAAAAGGTCTATGGCACCAAGGAGAAGTTTGTGGGCTTCATGAAGCGCATCAAGAGCGAGGGCAAGACGGTTTACGGGTATGGTGCTCCTGCCAAAGGGAACACGCTGTTGAATTTCTGCGATATCGGCAAGGACTATATCACCTACGTCATCGATGACAATCCGCTGAAGCAGAACTTGTTCACCCCAGGCACGCATATCCTGGTGGTAAGCTCAAAGATTCTCGACGAGAAGAAGCCTGATTATGTGCTCATCCTCGCGTGGAATTTCGCTGATGAGATCCTGAAGAAGACGCAGAAATACGCTGCGCAAGGGGTCAGGTTCATCGTCCCGCTCCCAGAACCGAGAATCATCTGATTAGCTTTTCTTCTTCAAGGCGAGAACCAATGGGGATTCGATCCCATATGCTTCTGCAGCCCAGTGGATGAACCGCTGCAGGCCGGTCTTGAGATCGACCTTGGGATGATAACCCAGCTTGGTCTTGATCTTCGTCAGGTCAGGACATCTCCTTTTCGGATCTGTTTTTCCGTATGCATCATTGAGGCCTGCGCTTTGTTCAATCTTCACTTGATGATCGAAGATTTCGCTGATGATTTTCGCGAGATCCAGCATGGTTATTTCTGGTTGCTCTGTCCCGACGTTGAACGCTTCCTTATTTTGGTCTGACAATAAGACCTTGAAGAAGCCGACCATCGCGTCAGTGATATAGCAGAATGTCCGCGTGCTATCTTGGTGGTAGACCGGCAATGGTTCGCCCCGGAGCGCGCTTGCGACAAAGTTCGGCACGACCCGTGCGTCGTCCTTCCTCATGCAGGGGCCGTACACGTTGAATGGCCGCACGACCTTCACCGGGATATTGTACGTCTCGTGGTACGTGATACAGAATGTCTCGCCCAATCGCTTTGATTCGTCATAATTCGCTCGCGAGCCGGTGATCGACACATTTCCCGTGTACGTTTCCGGCGTCGGGACGAATTTCGGATCAGGATCTCCATAGACCTCGCTCGAACTGAAGAACATGAAGCTCTCGACATTTTTTTGTCGCGCGAGCTCAAGCATGTTTTTCGTTCCGATAGTTCCTACATCGATTGTTTCGATCTTGTGGATGCGATAGAATTTTGGCGAGCCGAGGCCTGCGGCGTGGATGATGAAGTGCACGTCCTCGTCGATCTTCAGTGGCGTGCTGATGTCATGCTTGATGGCTTTGAACATCGGTCCTTCAGGCACGTGATAGCTTAATCCGGTGATGAAATTGTCAATGGAGATGACTCTGCACGGTTTCTCGAGAACATGCTTGTTGAGATGGTCAATGGTGAGGATGAAATAATTGCCCAAGAATCCTGCGCCGCCGGTGATGACCAGCGTCTTTCCGCTGAGCTTCTGTGCCAGCGGACCGATATCGGTCGCGATGCTTTTGATGTCTTCCGCGATGATGGTGTTCATTGTTTGCGGGAACCGGATTGGTCTTTTAAAGCTTGTGATTGTTGGGTTTTGAGCCTGCCGCGCATGATGAACTGCGGGCTCCTGATGATTCTGCTCCGGTTGCACGCGTACTTCAGCAATGTCCAGAGGGTGGAAAAACCATAGATGATTGATTTGTAGATGCTGATGGACGTGCTTACGTCCTCATATCGGGTAGGGATGCCCACTTCTTTGAATCGTGCTCCAACATAATGCGATTGCAGGACGACATCGGTGTGGAATCCGTAATCGTCAGAATCGATACGGAACGGGATGACTTTGAGCACATCTGCCCGTACGGCGATGAGTCCTGAGTGGAGGTCAGTGATCTTGGTACCCATGATGAGGTTCTCCATCAAACCTAAGAAGCGGTTTCCGATGAATCTGAATGCAGACATGCCTTGTGCCCGGTCTCCAAGGATGCGGGAGCCGATGGTGAAGTCTGCCTGGTTGTTCTCGATGGGTGCGACCAACTGGGGGATTTTGGTCGCGTCGTATTGGTTGTCCGAATGCAGGATGATGACGATGTCTGCTCCGAGCTTGAGCGCTTGGATGAAGCAGTTCTTGACATTGCTCCCATAGCCCGGTTGCCGGGGATTCCGGAATACCTTGATGCCGAGCTTTTGTGCGACGCGTGCGGTGGCATCGGTGCTGCCGTCATCAGACATGAGGACATGATTCTGGTAGTGCGCGGGAATGTCATGATACACCGCGCCGATGGTTTTTTCAGAGTTTCGCGCGGGAATGGCGATGACGACTTTCATTGCGTTGCCCTCGTGAATCCCATCGTATCGAGTGCCGCGTAATCTGCTCGGTCCATTGTCCAGCCCAGCGCGCCGAGATTCTCCTTCACGTGATCGATGCTTGCGCTTTTGGGTATGGTCACCGTATTGGGTTTGTTGAGGATCCAATTGAGCGCGATCTGCGCCTGTGATTTTTCGTACTTTTGGGAGAGATCATCAAGGAGCCGGATGCCGGGCTTTGCGAGTTTTCCACTTGCTAATGGCCGGTACGCGATAAAGAGCGCGTCATTGTCCTTGCAATAATCGAGTGAATCCGTATTCCTGGTGAGCAGGTTGAATTCATCCTGCACGGCAACGATGTTCGTCTTCTTGAGATAACGTTGCGCTTCGAGCATTTGGTTTCTGGTGAAGTTGCTGACGCCGATGCCACGGATAAGGCGTTGTTCAAACAGGTGTTCCAGAGCACCCATCGTCCCTTCCAGATTCATTCCCAGCGAGGGCCGGTGAATGAGATAGAGATCGAGATAGTCGGTACGTAATCGTCTCAATGTCTGTTGAAGAGCAGTCATCGCATCATCGCGTGTCAGATGCGTGTTCCATAATTTGCTGGTGATGAACAAGTCATTCCTCGTAAAGCCTTGGATCGCCTCGCCCACCAATTCTTCCGTGAATCCGTGCCCATAGACTTCCGCAGTGTCGATATGAGTAATGCCCAATCGGATGGCTTCTTTGAGGACAGAAATGAGTTCGTTCTTCTTGGTCGTGTCCGGCTCAAACTTGCCGCCCATCCCCCACGTGCCGATTCCAAGGGCAGGAATCTTCAAACCGCGAATCGTTTTGTACTCCATGGTCGTGTCCACTGTACGAGGAAAACCCCTGGTGGCGATATTTAAATCTTATGGACGGAGAGTATTCTTCGGTACACAATCTTTATAAACCGTTCCCGAATGGGATTTATAAGGGGATGGAACGTGGAATACTCAATCGTGCTTCCAGTGTATAACGAGCAAGACAATATTCTGCCCTTGTACCAAGAGCTCACGCCGGTCCTGCATTCGTTGGGCCACCCGTACGAGATCATCTTCGTTGATGACGGCAGCACGGATCACACTTTTGAGCGCATCCGCTTGCTCGCCGCGCACGACAAGCGCTTGCGCATCGTGAAATTCCGTCGGAATTTTGGCCAGACCGCGGCGCTGGACGCAGGCATCAAGCACGCGACCGGCAACATCATCATCACATTGGACGCTGACTTGCAGAACGACCCGAAAGATATCCCGCGCCTGCTCGCGAAGATGCGCGAAGGATATGACGTGGTCTCGGGTTGGCGGTGGAAGCGCAAAGATTCGTTCTTCAAGCGGTTCTTCTCGAGATTCGCGAACAGGCTGCGCCGTTGGCTCACCGGCGAGACCATCCACGATTCAGGCTGCACGCTCAAAGTCTACAAACGCGAATGCTTCAAGGACATCACCTTGTACGGCGAGATGCACCGGTACATTCCCGCGATCCTGCGTTTCAAGGGTTTCAGGATCGGTGAATTGCCTGTGCATCACCGGCAGCGGAAGTACGGCACGACCAAATACAATTTCAAGCGCTTGTTCAAGGGCTTCTTCGACCTCTTGTTCATCAAGTTCTGGAATGATTTCTCCACGCGGCCCATCCATTTCTTCGGCACTGCGGCCACGGCGCAATTCGTCCTGGCATTCGTGATTCTGATCGAGCAGATCATCAAGGCATTCATCATCAGGGAATTGCTCTTGGGTCCCTTGCTCATCTTGTCGGTAATGCTGATCATCACCGGTTTCCTCACGTTCATCTTCGGATTCTTGGCAGAGATCATGATCAGATTGTACTATCGTGAGAAGCCTAATTATGAGGTCGAGGCGGTGTACTGATGTGCGGCATCGTGGGCTGCGACTGGCCTGATAAGGCGCTCGTCAAGGAGATGATGCGGCTCATCGCGCATCGCGGTCCTGACCAGAACGGCGAGTTCGTGGACGACCGCATCGCATTGGGCCACCAGCGCTTGAGCATCATCGACTTGTCTGAGAAGGGCAGGCAGCCGATGAGCAACGAGGACGGCACGACTTGGATTGTCTTCAACGGCGAAATCTACAATTATAAGGAGATCCGGGAACGCCTCGGGGCACAAGGCCATCGGTTCGCTTCGCAGACTGACACCGAGGTCATCGTGCACGCGTATGACGAGTACGGCCCTGAGTGCGTGCACCAGTTCAATGGCGATTTCGCGTTCTGCATCTATGACACGAAGAACAAGCGATTGTTCCTCGCGCGCGACCGGCTCGGCATCAAGCCGTTGTTCTATTATTTCAACGGCAAAAAGTTCTTGTTCGCGTCAGAATACAAGGCATTCCTCGCGCATCCGTTCGAACGCAGGATCAACAAGACCGCGCTCAGCAGGTATCTCACCCTGCGCTACAATTATGGCCGCGAGACCTTGCTTGATGGCGTCTCGCGCGTGCTTCCCGGCGAATACCTGCTCTATGATCTCGTGACCAAGCAGCTCGTGCAGAAGAAGTATTGGGAAGTGACGTTCAGCCAGAGCAAGATCACGCACGCCCCTGAACAGCATTTTGTCGATGGCGTCAGGAACCTGCTGCAGGATGGCGTTGTGAAACGCTTGATGAGCGATGTGCCGCTCGGCGTCTACCTAAGCGGCGGCATCGACTCAGGCTCGATCGTCGCATTGATGCATCACGCAGGCGTCCAAGACATCAAGACATTCTCAGTCGGCTTCGGATACGGAGAAGAGACTGACGAATTGCGTTATGCGAAAGCGCTTGCCGAGCGTTTTGGCACTGATCATCACGAATTCATCGTCGGTCCTGACCTAGTGAAGACTTTGCCGCAGATCGTGTGGCACTGCGATGAACCGCTTGCAGACCCTGCCTTGCTGCCGGTCTATATATTGTCGCAGCACACCAAGCCCAAGGCGACCGTGGTGCTCACAGGCGATGGCGGCGATGAGGTCTTTGCAGGGTATGAGCAGAATAAGTTCTTGCGGCTCGGCGCAATGCCGTTGCCCCTCCGCAAGCTCGGAGCGCCGTTGATCAAAGCGATGCCGCAAGCGCTCTTGACCACAGTGTTCAAGTATGCGGCAAAGCTCGGTACTGAAGGCAGGAAGCGGGCAATGTCGTTCTTGACCAAGGCGACGCCTGCAGAGCAATACCTGGAGATCGTCTCTATTTTCAATGATGTGGAACGTGCAGCGCTCGTTCCAGGACTCAAGGATATCAGGAAGGAAGTCGAGCAGTATTACAAGAACGAGAACGCCATGCTGAACCAGACATTGCGGCTCGAGTGCCAGACGTTGTTGCCGGAGAATATGCTGCACAAGAGCGACCGGATGACGATGGCATACGGCATCGAGGCGCGCGTCCCCTTCCTTGACCATCGTTTGGTGGAATTCTCTGAGACCATCCCCCCGTCGCTCAAGCTCAAGGGCTTCACTGAGAAGTACGTCATCCGCAAGGCAGTCGCGCACGTGCTGCCGAAAGAGATCCTGAAGCGCAAGAAGCAGCGCTTCTATGTGCCAATCGATCGTTGGCTCGCGAATGACCTCAAGCCGATGACCGAAGAGCTCTTGTCGCCTGCGGCATTGCGTGAGTCAGGCGTGTTCAAGACTGCGTCAGTGCAGCAGCTGAGGGAGAAATATGAGCACGCTCCCTTGTTTTATGCCCGCCAGCTCTGGACGCTCCTGACGTTCCAGCTCTGGCACCAGAAATTCATCCAAGGAAAAGCTTAAAAGCGCATTCCTCGTCGAGAACACCATGTATCAGACCAAAGCAGTCTACAAGCCGTTCTTGTTCCTCATCGACACGGCAGGCTATGCGGCAGCGTGGTGGCTCAAGCTCCGCAGGATGCCTGAGCCCAAGAAGATACTCTGCATCCGCATCGACCACATCGGCGATGTCCTCTTGACGACGCCGGCATTCCGCGCATTGAGGAAGCGCTTTCCGAAGGCAAGGATTGACGTGCTCGTGCGTTCGTTCTCCAAGGATATCCTGACCGGCAACAAGAATGTCGACCGCATCCTGACCTTTGACTTCCCGTGGCTTGGCTTGCACGGAAAGACCGCGAGCAGGGCTGAGACGAAACGCTTCATCGAGCGACTGCGCAAAGAAGACTATGATGTCGCGATTGATTTCCACGCTGACCCGCGCAATATCTTGCTTGCAGCCAAGGTCGCGAAGTATCGTGTCGGCTATGGCATCCGCGGTCTTGGTTTCTTGCTCAACAAGGTCGCGCAGTTCAGGCGCGGGCACCAGATCCAGCACAATCTCGACCTGGTGCGTGCATTAGGCGCAGATTCCTCTGCGAAAATGGAATTGAGCATTCCCGCAGCAGCCACCAAACGCGCTCACGCAATGCTCAAGAACGCGAAGAATGTGGTGGGCATCACGCCTGCCACTGGTCGCAAGCCGAAATATTGGCTGAATGACCGCTGGGCTGCGGTCGCTGATGCCTTGGTGGAGAAATATGGAGTAAAGATAGCGCTGACCGGCGGCAAAGGCGATCAGAAGGACATCGATGCGATCATCGCACAGATGCAGCACACCGATGCGATCATCAATCTCGCAGGAAAAACATCATTGAAGGAGCTCGGCGCAGTCATCAAGCAGTACAAGCTCTTTGTTTCTCCTGATACTGGTCCTGCGCATATGGCACGGGCATTGAATGTTCCGTTGCTCGAGCTGTTCGGTCCTGAAGATTCCGCGCGTTGGGGATACAATGAGGGCAAGTTCAGGCATATCAAGAGAGATCAGATGAAAGACATCATGGTTGATGACGTGGTGCGCACGATCGCAAAGATGGGGGTGCTCCGTGCAAAGTAAGTGGCTCTGGGTCGCGATCGTGGTCGGACTCGTCTTGCGACTGCTCACGCTCAACAATGCCTTGTCATTCGATGAGTTCGTACAGACCAAGGCAGTGCTCGAGGCCAATCCTGCCGGCCTGGACAAATACACAGAGATGAATCCGCTCACGACCTGGACACGCTTGGCAGTCACGAGCATTCTCGGCGTGCACGTATGGAGCCTGCGCCTGACATCGTTGCTCTTCGCACTCCTCACGCTCTGGGTGACATTCTTGCTCGCGCGCGAGCTCTACGGCACGAAAGCCGCACGCTGGGCGACAGCACTTCTTGCATTAAGCGCGTGGCATGCATTGGTGTCGACCTCGATTTCCTTCGATGGCGCATTCCTCACATTCTATACCGTGCTCGCGATGTACTGCTTCGTGCGGTATGACCGTTCTGATGAGCATCGCTGGCTGGTGTGGTGCGGGCTCGCGAGCGGTTTGGCAATGCTCACGAAGTACACAGGCGTGCTGGTCGTGTTCGCGCTTGCGCTGTACTCGCTGATTCGTCACAAGGATTGGAAGCGCACGGCACGCGAGGGTGCGCTCGTGACCGCACTCTGCCTCGCAGTCTTCAGCGTGTTCCCGCTCGTTGCGTTCTTGACTGATCCGAGTTATTTCTGGATCACGCTGCAGCACGGCCAAGGATATTTCGGCGGTCGGACCATCAGTCTGTCGCTGCTCGCGATCCAGTATGGCCTCGCCTTGCTCTGGATGGGGCCGTTGCTGTTGTTCGGGTATTTCTTGAGCTGGAAGAAGCGTGAATCGCGTGACTGGCTGAGCCACAGCCTCATCATCGCCATCCTGGCGTTCTACACGTTTGTCGTGCAGGACCCGTTCAGGCCTGTGGAACGGTACTTCACCATCCTGTTGCCGGCATTGTGCATGCTCGCAGGCAAATATTATGCATCGCTTGACTTCGAGCGCAAGCACTGGTTATGGGCAGGCGCGGCAGCGGTCGTCGGCATGACCACCAGCTTCATCGTAAATGCGATGCCAGGAAAAATCCTGCCGTTTTATCCGAAGACGCAGTTCATCACCGCTATGTTCGCGCGGGACTGGAATTTTTTCGTTCCTTTTACCGGCGATCAAGGCCCGGTCGGATTATACGTCAAATTCCTGATTTTCGCGCTCGCCTTCGGCACGAGCGCAGCCTGCGTGGTGCTTGCCGTGCAACGCAAGAAGTGGGCTGCGCCGGTCCTGTTGGGCATCGGCCTTGCATTGAGCGTGTTCATGATGACTGAGCTCGCGTTGCATCCGACATCGCCAGACGTCAGCAGGGCATTCAAGGAAACGACGAGCATCGCGAAGCAATATCCTGGCCCATACTTCACGTTCCGCGATCCTGCATTGCAGTATTATCTTGGACAGCAAGCGACAAATATTGATTTCACCTCAGACCCGGAGAAAGTCGGACAGCAGCTCATCGGGACGATCGCGATGGTCGATTTCCCTGCATTGGACAAGCAAGGCAAGCTCTGGCAGGTGTTCAATCGCTGCGAGCCGAAATCAATCGTGGAGGACAAAGGCGTTCGTTTGGGATACGTCTTCGTGTGCGGGTACGTCCAAAACCTTAAAAACCAGGCAGCAACAAGCGAGGATGGATGAAGAAGCTCAACCTCGGTTGCGGCACTGACATCAAGAAGGGCTATCTCAACCTGGATATCAATCCAGGTCCTGGTGTTGACAAGGTGCACGACGTGAACACGTTCCCGTATCCGTTCAAGAGCAATGAGTTCGATGAGGTCGTAGCTTACAGCATTCTCGAGCACGTGCAGGATTTGATGAGGACGATGGCTGAATTGCATCGCATCCTGAAGCCTGGCGGCAAGCTTGACGTGATCGTGCCGCATTACAATGGTCCGTTGGCCTGGGGAAACCCGACACACCTGCGCGCATTCTCGTATGACACGTTCAAGTTCTTCGTGAAAGGCCACGCGCGCGAGAAATATGTCGAAGCAGAACGCTTGTTCTCGCACGCCAAGACTCGTTACCGGTTCGGCAAGGGGTTCGCGTTCTGGAATTGGATCATCGAGCCAATCGCGAACGTATTCCCTGGCCTGTACGAGAACACGCCATTGCACACATTCCCGCTTGAAGGCTTGCAGATTATTCTCACGAAGTGAGCTTCACGCCGAGCTTGCCGAGGAAGACGTGCCAATACAACAGCAGGTTGTAGAGCGCGTGCTGGAATGAGGTGCTGATGTCTGCTTTAGTGAAGAATGCGAGCATGAGGACGTAATAATATCCGAGATAGAGCAAGAACCAGAGTGGTGCTTTCAGCAGATACCATAGTGCAGGCTTGGTCGCGAGCTTTTTCTTGATCAATTGGTCTGCGTGAATGCGTGTGATCCTGACATCGCGCTTGAAGAACGCGCGCAGGGTGCCGCGTTCGCCTTCCTGGATATGGATGAGTCGGTAATTCGTGTCCACGACCTTGCCCTTGACCTGCACGGTCTCGTTCGGCAGCCCGTGGAAGCGCGTGATGGCGCTCTTGCGGAAGAGTGCGCGTTTCTGGACGCGGGAGAAATTGCCTTTCGTGAGGTTTGCGTCGCAATACTTGACCGGCCAGCGGAACGTGTACGCGTCCACGTCCTTGCGCGCGATGAGTTTCCTGATATTCTTGCGCAATGCAGGGGTGAGGCGCTCGTCTTGGTCTATCCAGAGGATCCAATCACCGCTGGCCTTTGCGAATGAGAACGGCCGGTGGGGTTCTGCCTCGCCCACACGCGGTCGCACATAGACTTTCCTGGTGTATTTCCTACAGATCTGCAGCGTGCGGTCGCTGCACGGGCCGTCGTGCACGACCACGATGTCATCAACGACGCTTTTGAGGCTCTCCAAGCAATCACGGATGAGTTTCTCACCGTTCCAGACGACTAAACACGCAGAGAGTGTTGCCATGCTTTCCCTTCCTTGCCGAGCATATTTAAACATTGCGAACGCAGAAGATTTATAAGCGAACCGCGAGCAGGCTCGGCTATGAGCAGATGCGTGTTGTGCGGTTCTGGTCAGAAGAAGTTCCTGTTCTTCGGACGGGACCGTTTGCACGCGATTCCCGGCACGTTCAAGGTGGTGCGATGCCAGTGTGGCCTCATCAGGCTTGATCCGCAACCGAGCATGCAGGTGATCGGCAAGTATTACCCGAAGACTTATTATGCGTATGACTGCTATGTGCCGGGCAGCTTGTCTGAGCGTTTTGCAGTGTTCTTGTACAAGCTCTTCTTCACGCTGAACCGGAATCCGCTCCGATTGCTGTTCTTGCCATTCAAGCACTTGTTGCGCGGCACGCAGATCATTCCTGGCGGCAAGATCCTGGATGTAGGCTGTGGGAATGGCGCGTTCCTGCACAAGATGCGTGCTGCAGGGATGGATGCGTATGGCGTCGAGTTCTCAAAAGACGGCTATGCGCAGGCGCGCAAGCTCGGCCTGAACGTGAAGCACGGCACGCTTGAACAGCAGAAGTATCCCTCGCACTCTTTCGACGTCATAACGCTCAATCACGTCTTCGAGCACCTTCCGGACCCTGTGCGGACGTTGAAGGAGCTGAAGCGCATCCTGAAACCGCAAGGAAGGATCATCATCGCAGTGCCGAATTCGCGTTCCTTGGCGGCATTGTTCGGCAGGTTTTGGTCATCGCTCGAGCTTCCTCGCCATTTGTTCATCCCGAATCCTCAGACGATGCGTTTGTTCGCGAAGAAGGCAGGATTGAAGATGGTCGGGCTTCGATACATCTCGTTTCCTGCGCAATTCCAGACGAGCATCACGTTTCTCCTGAACGCGCACCGCGCAGTGCCGCTGCAGGACTCGTGGCTGAACAGGAGCCGATTGCTCTATTGGTTGTTCTTGCCGCTGGTGTACGTGGTTGATTTCTTGCGCATCGGCGACGTCATCGAAGTGACGTTGCAGAAATGATCAGCGCTTGAGCACGATGGAATGCCACCAGTGCACATCATCGCGCGTGACGATGCGGAAGCAGAAAAGCAGAAGCAGGTACGCGAGTCCGCCGATCGCGACGCTGATGCTGAGCTCGAGCCAGGGATTGATGACAAGCCATTTCTTGACTGCTGCGAGAAGAGCAACCAATACCAGCGCAGAGAGCAGTGTCTTCATCCACATCACCCAGGGCTCGCGTATCCTGATTGAACTCTTGATGCCGCGGGCGCTCAGCCAGAGCATGAAGAGATAGCTGAACGATGTCGCCCCTGCTGCGCCCACGATTCCATAGTGCGGGATGAAGATCGCGTTGAGCACGACATTGGTGAGTACGGCAAGGAGCATCACTTTGGTCGCGTAGCGCGGCTTGCCCAGGCCAAACAAGGCATTGAGATTCACATACGCGATCGTGCAGAACACCCCGCCGAGCGCGAGCACTTGCAGCGCAGGGGCCGCGGCAAGGAACTTATCGCCAAAGAAGAGCCTGATGAAGATCTCGGGAAACGCGATGAGCACGATCGCCAAGGGAGTGACTACGATGAAGAGGTATTTGTGCAATAATTCCATTCCGATCCTGAGCTCCTTACGTTTCTTCAGTGCGATGAGCTCTGCGATGAGCGGCGTCGCGACCGCAGAGGTTGCGTGCGCGAAATACAGGATCAGTGCGGCAAGGGGCACGGCGACCTGGTAGAGGCCGACGTTCGTCAGGTCGGTCATGTAGGTGAGCATCAGGGTGTCGGTGTATTGGAGGATACTGATTCCGAAGACGGAGAGCATCGCAGGTAGACCGAAGATGAGCAGGCTGCTGAAGTGCGCTTTGGCAAGCGCGGTGCGCACCTTCCAGAAGCGCTTGAAGACGCGCTTGGAGAAAATGAAAAAGAAGAGCGCGAAGATGAGGATGTACATCGCGAAATACGCCAAGGCTGGTGCGGCAAGGCCGAGCCCGATGCTCATCAAGGCAAAGGTGAGACCGAGCACGATCACGTTCCTGCTGAGGTCTTGGACGGCGAACAAGAACATGCGTTGGAAGCTCTGGAAGCAGATGGACAGGATGTTCTGCGGGAAGGAAACGAAGAAGATCGCAGCGAACAAGATAAGCAAGGCGACTTGGTCGCTGTGGAAGAATCCGTGCATGATGGTGTTGGCGGTGAGCACGAGCACGAGCGCGATGATGCCTGAAGAGATGAGCTGGATGATGAAGCTCGAGGTGATCAAGGACTTGATCTCGCCCCATTTCTTCGCGACCTGGAGTTCAGGTATGAATTTCAGCAGCGCATAGCCGACACCCATATCCTTGAAGAGGCTGAGGAGGTTGATGAACGAGAAGAGTGCGAAGAACAAGCCATAGTCTTCTACGGTAAGCTCGCGAGCAAGCATGAAACGGAATAAATACGCGACGAACGCAGACACGAGTGAAAGAATGAACACGGTTGCTGTTCCGCGCAATGCGCGACGGGCGTAAGATGTCATGGTGCAGGTTCCCTGCAGGGCGGTATATAAAAGTTATGGACGACCACAACATTTAAAAGAGGAATTCTCTGGGCTCAGGACGTGGAAGAAGCACACCGGTGGTCGTGGCAGGCAAAAGCGGCGATGATCGCCATGCTCATCGTTCTTGCCATCGCGTTTTCGCAATATCTGCAGCTCAAGCACTTGCCGGGCCCGTATTATGGCGGTGACTTGTATTCGCACCACGGTTTTGCCCTGAATTATTTCGCGAATGGCCTCTGGAGCGATCCGTATTTTGTTGGCGAGGTTCCGTTCTATCCGTGGTTGGGCAACCTGTTGTTTATGGCCGTGAGCCTGTTGCCAGGCATTTCCTTGATGAAGGCAGAGATGTTCATCGGGTTGTTGACCACAGTGCTGTCGGCGCTCGCGTTCTGGTTCCTGGGCTGGCAGCTCTTCAAGAATCAGACGTGGGCGTTGGTCTTCCTGTTGCTCTCGTTGGTCACGCGCGGCATCCCTGATGGCGCTCCGAATCTGGTTCCGTGGATGATCACCATCCCTGCCTGGTTTGCGTTCTGGTTGCGCGCTGAGGAAACGCACAAGCTCCGCGACAAAATCCTGGCAGGCGTCTTTATGGGCGCGACAGGCCTCGCGCATGTCGCCTTTTTCCTTGCAGGGATGGGCGTGTACGCGTTCACGGTCGTTGTTGAGACGCTGCGCCAGCCGCACAAGAAGACTGCGATCATCAATGCGGTGAAGATGTACGGCCCGATGCTCGTAGCCGGCGCCTTGGTGGCGTTGCTGTTCTACGGCCCGATCATCGTCAAGTATCACGCGAAGTCAATCAACCCGTTATTCGAGTACAACGGCCCTGCGATTGAGAACCTGGGCATTGGTTGGGCAGTGAAGACCTTGTTCCAAACGACGTTCAACTTTTCCTCGCTCGCGCAAGGGGTGTTGAGCGTGCTCACCATCATCGGATTGCTCGTGTGCGTCTTGAATTGGAAGCACAAGACTGCGCGGTATGCGGTGCTGTGGTATATCGCTGGCTCCCTCACGCCGCTGCATCACCTCGTCACAAGGCCGTTGCTCGGCAGCTGGATCCTGCCGACGCACGTCTGGGGCATCACGATCGCCTTGCTCGTGTTTGCCGTGTACGGCATCAGGACAGTGATGCAGTATGCAGAGAAGAAGTGGGCGAATGCGCAACGTCACGAGAATGCGGAGCATTCTCGGGAACTTGACGAACGCAAGACGTTCGCTCAAGTCATCGTGCTGGTCGGCGTCGTGCTGTTGGTGGCAGGCTTGTTCCTGCTGCGCTATCACGAGTATCAGAACAATCAGTGGGTGCAGTTCGGTGAGCGTTTGGACCCATTGACGCAGGCGTGGTTTGAGCTCGGCAAATGGGTGACGAGCAACACCGGCCCGAACGCGGTCTTCCTGACGCACGATGAGTCCTGTTTCGCGGTCAATGGCTTCACCGGCCGCAAATGCGTGTTTGTGCGCCGGACGCACGCGAATTATTTCGTTGACGTGGAACAGCGCTACGCAGACGGAATCGTGATGTTGTATGGCGATGACAGCAAGTTCACGAATGAATTGTTGAAGAAATATTCTGTTGAATACGTGCTCCTGGATATGGTGATGATGCAGAGTCCGGTATTGATTGACGTGAAATACGAGCAGTATTTGCGCGACAATAATGTATCCTTTGCGAAGATCCGTGAGCGCAAGGATCCATCAGTGCCGAATTCGCGCGTCTTTGACCTCTTGAGCGTTCCATTGCAGCCATTGAATCCAGAATTGCAGCGGAAATTGACTGAAGCAGTCGCGATGAACGTGCAAGACCAGCCAGTCCTGCGGCTTTTCCGCGTGGCTCGGTAATCCATAAGATGTCAAGAACCAGGTTCTTGAGCACAATCGGAAATCCTTACGGATTTCCGATATGTTTAAAAACCGCTCTCGTGCTTGCTCGACTGTGGCAACGAAGAAACTCACGGTCTTGATCACCGGCGGCGCTGGTTTTCTCGGATACAATCTCGCGCGTCACCTGCTCGACAAGGGCTGCAGCGTCAGGACGATCGACCTGGGCCCGTTCGACTATCCTGAACTCAAGGACAAGGTCGAGCACTTCCAGGGCGACATCAGGAATAAGGATGTATTGCGCACGGCTGCGAAGGGTGTTGATGTGATCGTGCACGCTGCCGCAGGATTGCCGTTATGGAAGCCTGCAGAGATCCGTTCGGTGAACATCAATGGCGCAAAGGCGGTCCTGGAGACCGCGGTTGAACTGAAAATCCCACGAGTCGTCCATATCTCTTCGACTGCCGTGTACGGCATTCCTGACCATCACCCGTTGTTCGAGAATGACCGCTTGCAGGGCGTCGGCCCGTATGGCGAGAGCAAGGTCATGGCTGAGAAGATCGCGGAATCGTACCGCAACAAGCTCTGCGTAAGCATCCTGCGGCCGAAGTCATTCATCGGCAAGGGCCGTCTCGGCGTGTTTGATGTCCTCTTTGACTGGGTCAGGCGCGGCAAGAACATCCCGGTCATCGGCTGGGGAAACAATTTGTACCAGCTCTTGCACGTCGAGGACTTGAATGAAGCCATTTGGCTCGCGATGACTGCTCCTGAAAAGGTCGCGAATGACACGTTCAACATCGGCGCGGCGAAGTATGGCACGATGAAGCAGGATTATCAGGCGTTATTGGATTATGCGGGTTTTGGCAAGCGCGTGATCGGCACGCCGGCCAAGCCGTTGATCTTCACGCTCCGCATCCTGGAGAAGCTCAAGCTCTCGCCGTTGTACAAGTGGGTGTACGAGACCGCAGACAAGGACTCGTTCGTGAGCATCGACAAGGCGCGCAAGGTGCTTGGGTGGGAGCCGAAGTACAGCAATGTGGACGCCTTGACCGAGAGTTATGACTGGTATCGCCAGCATTATCAGGAATACCAGGGCAAGTCAGGAGTCACGCACCGCGTTCCGTGGAAGCAAGGCATCCTGGCCATCATCAGGGCATTCTTTTAGTGCGGAGAAAGCATTTCTTTCGCGTATTTCGAGCATTTGCTGTGCCAGGTCTCCCAGATTGCCTGGTCAAAAGGCGTGTACGGCACGCCGAAGTGCTCTGACCAATCGCTGACCGGGAATTCGTCGCCTGCGACGAGCGCTTGCATCTGGTCTGGGGTGAACATCGGCTTGCCGGTGAGCAAGCCGTACACGCGCAACATCAAGCCGAAGAGCGGCAAGGGCACAGGCACGAAGAGCCTCCACCAGCCGCGCGCCTTGGCGATCTTCCGCAACAGGTCGATGTAGGTGATGCGTTCGTGGCCGATGATGGTCCAGGACTTGTTCTCTGGCTTTCGTGTAGTCAATGCGACGATGATCTTGCACAGGTCATTGACGTACAACGGTTGCCTGACGTATTTTCCTGAGCCAGGGATGGGCACGATGGGTATTTTTCCCATCAGGCGCGTGATCCAGCCCAGGTGCTTGGAGTCAAAGCAGCCATACATCAACGGTGGCCTGAGAATCGTGTACGGGACGCCGCTCTTGCGCACGAGTTCCTCGCCCTTGCGCTTGGTCTTGGTATATTCGTCCTTGGCGACCGAGATGACGACTGAGGAACTGATATGAATCAGTTTCTTGACGCGGTATTTCATGCACACCGCGAGCACGTTCTTGACGCCTTCCACATTGCTCTGGATGAATGGCCCGGGCGTGGGCGAGGCGATCTGCGCGTGCAATTGGCAAACGATGCCTGCCCCTTTGAACGCGTCTTCCCATTCGCCGTGCGTGCTCACATCTGCAGAGATGCAGTGCACGCGCGGATTGAGGCGTTGCAGGAGTTTCAGGTTGGGATTGCGGTCAATGGCCACGACCGTGTGGCCTTTCTTGAGGAGCATCGGGATGAGGTTCTGACCGACAAGCCCTGCCCCGCCAGTCACGATGATTTTCACGAGTAGTCCTCCAGGATGTATTGCGCGACTGTTTCGCCGCTTTCAAGGGCGACGTTCATGTTGCGGATCTTGGGAAACGTGACCTGGATGCCTGCGTTGTAGAAGCCCTTGACCGGCGTGCGATAGGTCGGGGCATACTTGGTGTAGTCCTTGTCATAGATGGGTTCTGCGTATTTCTCGCGGAACACAAAGCACCACTTGAGTTCCATCTCAGGGAAGTAACGCGTGAGCACATCCACGTACAAGTCCTTGATCTCTTCATCAGGCTTGGGCAGGTCTTCTGCGCTGCCGCCATAACGGATGAGCCAGGAGACCTTGCTCTTATACTTGTCCACGAGCACCGAATGCTGGTAGAGGACGTGGACGCGTTCGCCGATGAAGTTGATCCAATAATTCTCTGCATCGAGATAGTCCTTGGTGCCGAACAGCAGCCCGACCACAGGCGTGTAGCGGAGCTTCTTGATATTCTTGACGTATTCTTCAGGCAATCCTTTGGCGAATTGGACGAGCTCAGGGACAGGGATTGTGTTGATGAGCACGTCAAAGACTTCGGTGTGCTCCTTGCCGCCGACCGTGTACGAGATGACCTTTTTCTGCAGGTCGAGGTTCGTGATGGTCGCTTTCAGGAAAATCGTGCATCCTTTCTTGACGACGTCGCGTTCGAGGCCGTCGATCATTCCCTGCAGGCCTTTCATCGGATAGGTGAAGAGGTCGTTGAATTCGCGCTCCTTCATGCGGTGCGCGAATTGCTTGATCGCGATCTGGCTGAGCGGGATGTTAAACTTGTTCCTGCCATACAATTGGTAATACATCTTCTGCGTGACTGACGTGCCGCACGCGCGGTTGAGATACGTCTCTGCATCAAGGTCATCAGGGAGATTGTCAGGATTGAGGATGTATGAGACGTACAATCCGAAAAGCCCGAAACGGAGCTTCTCCCAGAAGTTGAGATAATTGAAGCGCAGGTATTTCCAGGGTTTGTTGATGTTGTAGACTGTGTCCTTGAGTGCGACCGCGAGATTGATGCGCTTCCACGTGTTGTTGCCGAGCAGGTCATAGCGCTTGAGGTACTCAAGGGTCTTGGTGTTGGTGCGGACGATGTGGTGGTTGAAGCGCGGGATGAGGTCTCCTTCGACCTCAAAGCTGCTCGCGAGCCCGCCGAGGAAAGGCGCCTTTTCGAGGATAGTGACGTCTGCATTGCCTGAGTCGAGCAGTTTGTCTGCTGCAGCGAGCCCTGCCAATCCACCGCCCAAAATCATGACACGCATGACTTTGCCGACTGGAGAATGGTTTATAAAGTTATCGAGAGGAGAAAGCTTAATAAATGGTCATCAGGTCGTGTTTGGTATGAGTCTCAGCGATTATCTCAAGGTCATCAGGCCGCAGCAATGGTACAAGAACCTGCTGGTGTTCCTGCCGATCATCTTTGTCGGCCAATTGTTCGACCAGCAGAAATTGCTGTTGACCGTGCTCGGCTTCATCGCATTATGCCTGGTGAGTTCTGCGAATTATGTGATCAATGACCTCATTGATGTGCGCAAGGACCGCGCACATCCAGAGAAACGCAAGCGGCCGATCGCCGCAGGCAGGATTCCGGTTCTGGTCGCGCTCGTGTATGCGCTCGCGCTCCTCGCGGCAGGCATCTGGGTCGCATTGCGCCTTGATCAATGGTTCTTGTACTTCGCGGTCTTCTTGTTCGTGCTCACGCAAGTGTATTCGTTCTGGCTGAAGAAAGAGGCGTTCGCTGACATCCTCGTCATCGGCATCAATTTCGTCGTCCGGGCAGTAGCAGGCACGTTCATCATCGACGTGGCGATCTCGCCGTGGCTGGTATTGTGCACGTTCTTCTTCGCGCTCTTCCTGGCCTCAGGCAAGCGGCACGCTGACGCGCTTTTCCTCGGCAAGGGCGCACAGGCGCACAAGGAGACATTGGCCGTGTACACGAAGGATGTCACGAGCACATTGATGATCATCGCGACCGTGATGCTCATCGCGAGCTACAGCTTCTATGCCGTGCTCGGCGAGCACAAGTACTTGACATTGACGATGCCGTTCGCGTTGTACGCGATCTTCCGGTATTTCTCGTTCATCTATTCGGGTTCTTCGATCGCGCGCCATCCTGAGCTGGTCATCAAGGACTGGCGGATGCTGTTCGATATGGCCTTGTGGGCGATTGTCGCGTTCATCGCCATCTACTACGCACCGTAGGCGCAAGATTTATAAAGAGCCCAGAAGGAAATGCGCTTGGACGGTCATAGGGGCTGGGTCCCACCCGATCTCATTCGAACTCGGCAGTTAAACCAGCCTCCGTATCCGACGGTACTGCGTTACGCGGGAAATCGGGTAAGCTGTCCACCTTATTTTTCTCATCTCAAAACCGTACAAGAAGATAGGAATTATCAGCATATTTTTAATGTGACTTAAGTCAGGAATAAATTATTCTTTCAGATATGGCGCAAGTAGCTTATCCCAACTGTTATACAATTGTTGATATTCAGCACTACATCTTTCAGCTCTTTCCATTGGTAAAATCCCATCATCAACCAGATAAGCGTGATCTTCTGGATTTTTACCATAAACCCAACAAGCGATATTAAAGAAACGCTGGAGATCTAAGGAATGTTCATCCCAGAACGCAAGATCCTCGATGTTTGTTTGTTGAGCACCTTGAAGCAAAAACCACGTCGCTCCATTTAATGCTGCATCTTCCACGCCAGCCTCCGCCAATATCAGCGTGGATAAGCCATCAACTGCGTCTTCTTCCTTTCCAGTTATCGGGATATCAAGCACGTCAACTAATCCATGGCCCAGCTCATGATATAATGTAAAGAATGTCGCATGCAAAACTGCCTGATCCCATTCTTCCTCAGTCTCGACTAATGGCCCAAATAAAAGAGCAAAATAGCTAATCAGTTCATAACACATTATAATCTGCTTCTGTTCAGGAACATACAGTGCATTGGTGTCCCCACATTCTTGGAACCTAACATAAACATCAACAGGCAATGATAGAACATTATTTAATTCATCTAAGGTGGTTTCAAATAATTTTGCTTCTTGAAAAAGCTTTTGTAATTCTTGATAAGCAGAATCCTTAATAATTCCATATACCAATTTGAAATCTCCTAAATCTTTCGGTATCTCTTCAATTGTTGGTTCTTCTTTTATTTCAGAACGTGGTGGACATTTTTCAATTGATTCTGCTATACTTCCATCCCAACATTGCACGACCCTTTTCTCAACAATAATTTGTTCTGACGTTGGCGAAGGAGCTTTAGGAGCACATGCTGCTATGAGCATGACCAATGTTAAGCAGAACAATAGTTTTTTCATCGAATGTCGCTGATTAAGAATTGTTTAAAAATCCTCGCCTTTTCTAAGGGTGTGGATGAGGCTTCAAACAACTATTCAAATGAGGCTCAGAACTCGACGATGATGTCCCCTGTGACCTCATTGATCTCCTTGATCTTTGGGAATTTGGCCTTGACTTCTTTCCAGCTGAGTTTTTTCTTCGCTTCGAGGACGTCGGTGAGGAGCTGCTTGACCTCTGGGTAGTGCTCATAGATGTATTCGCCTTTCTTGCGCTCGGCGACTGATCTTTCCTCGAGGTCGGCGAGGCTTTTTTGCTGCATCGCGATCATCTTCTCGACCTTGTCAAGCTGTCCTTTGACCGGCGCGAGCTTCTGCTCCTTGATTTGCTCTGCAGGCATTGCAAAGATGCGGTCCAGGGATGCGCCGAAGCTCGTGATGTTCTCGCGCTTCTTGTTCGCGTAACTTTGGAACGGGATCGGTGTCGCGTCAATCACGCGGCTGTCCTCGAAGATGAGCTGCGGCGCGGTCTTCTGCTCGAGCAGTTTTGTGAGGATGGGGAAGACGTCCTTGGCGTGCGCGGGTGTCGCGTTGTCTGTTGGCGATACGCCTGAGCGCACGCATAATTCGTCGGCAAGCGTCCTGCCGAGCCCGAACTGCACGGCCAAGGTCTTGGAGACATTGTCCTTGCTTTGCGCAAACCTGATCGCGAAGTCATTCTCGTTCATATGAAACGTGTCAATGCTTTCAGGCAATTGATACGATTGTCCGCGCTGCACGCGGTTATTCAAGGCCAAAGCAGTGATGACGATGTTGTTGCCATCGCAGAGCACGACATTGCCTCGACCGAAGACCTCGAGATACAGGATGAACAGTTTTTCAGAACGATTAACGTGAAGAGCAAGGATGCGTTCAGAACAGACTTGCTCGACACGGGTGACCTTGCTGTTGCCGATGAGTTTCCTGAGCTGTGCCGCGAACGGATGGATCTGTTCAGGAGTCGCAGGCTTAATCAAAGGCGTCCAGAGCTTGCCGGGCGCTGCCTGCAGCAGGGTCTTGGTGCCGAACGTGAGCAGCACGTTGCGGTCTTCGAGAACATAGACCTTATCCAGGCGCTCGCCGACCAAGGGCTGGAGCTCGCGCGTGAGAAACCATAAGTCAAATGCGGTTATTTCCGTTTTCATCTCGAAAACCTCTGTGTTTTCGATGATGCTGAAAATGCTTGCATTTTCATCATACGTGTCCGAAGCCGATGAGGGAGACGCCGAGGATGATGAATGCGATGCCGAGCCACTTGGTCTTGTTCATGCGTTCGCCGAGGAATTTCATGCTCAACAACGCGACCCAGACATAGCTGAGCGAGACCAGCGGATAGAGCACAGAGAGTTCTCCGCCGCGCAGGGCAGGGATGAAGATGAAGGCAGACGTCGCGTACAAGAAGCACCCGCCGACCACATAATAATTCTTGAGGATGATGAGCGGGTTCTTGAGGATGGTTTTCGGATTGATCGTGAACCGTGAAGCCCCTTTCTTAAACAATATCGGGCCGAAAGCGCCGATGATCGTGCCCAGGAGCACAAGTCCAATCGCCCAGAGCTGTGTGGTCATCGTTTCACCTTCCTATTACCGACGCCGAGGGTCGTGATGCCGAAGACGATGCTCGCGATGCCGAGCCATTTGAAGTGCGTGATGGGTTCCTGGAAGTAGTGATTGGAGAGCAGCGTGACCCAGATGTAGCTGGTCGCGATGATGGGGAACAGCACCGAGACCTCGCCGTCCTTGAACGATCGGATGAGGATGGCTGCGCCGAATGCGTACAGCACGAAGCCGGTCCATAATTGCCAGCTCAGGAACATCCCTTGCAGGCCGGTGTTCGCGGCGAATTTCCACAGGACTTGTGCGATGGACGTGAGCAGGGTGCAGAGCACCACGAGCATGATCGCGCTGGGCTTGGTTGCCATTAGTCCTCGTAGAGTATCTGGATGATTGCCGCATAGGCAGGGCGCGTGATGAACACGCCGATGGAGACCACGATGATTGTGGTCAGGGCAAAGCCCTTGAGCAGCCCGGCTCCGGCAAAAAGCAGGGGCAGCATGGCGACGACTTCGGTGCAGTAGCCGCTGAAGATGATGAAGAACGCCTTCTTGATGCGGTCCTTCCATCCGTACACGACTTCTGCTTGCTTCTTGAGCATCTCGTCGATGATTATGATCTGGTCGTTGACGCCCGTGCCGACCGCGACGATGAGTCCTGCGATTGCGGCGAGGTCAAAGCTCCAGCCGAACAGGGCATAGACGCCGATGGTCAGCATGACTTCGGTCAGGCTGGTGAGCGCGATGGGGAGTGCGATCTTGATGCGGCGATAATTGAGGACGAGGATGAGTGCCACGGCAGCGACGGCCAAGAGGCCGGCCCACCAGGCATTCGTGAGGAACTGCTGTCCCAAGGTCGGCGAGATGGTGTCGATGCGCACGAGGTCGAGCTTGACTGGCAGCGAGCCGGTGATGAGGACGGTCTGCAGGCGTTTCATGCTCTCGAGCGTGGCGCGCGCCGCTTCCTCTTGATTGGCTCCGAAGCCGGAGCCGGTGATGGCGATTTCGGTGACTGCTCTGCCCTTGAGGTCGTCTGCGATGTTGAGGGAGTCCACCTCTTGGTCGTCGAGGAAGAGTTTCAGGGGCTGTTCGAGGTAGTTGCCGCCGCGTTCGGTGATGACGCGCAGGTCCTTGGTGACGTCTGCCTGGCGCTGTGCCGCTTCAGGGCTGAGGGCGATGCTGAACTGGAATGCGCAGACCATGCCGCCTTGGACGGTTCCGCAGCCGCGCTGCGGGTCCAGGCCGCTGCATTCGGCAGTGCGGCAGACATACGTGATGTCGTTTCCGCCGCGGAAGACGGTCTTGTTGCCGATCGTCGCTTCGAATTTGCCTTGTCGCGCGAGGAGGTCCTTGACCTCTTCCTCGGTCGCTCCTGCGATCTCCACCAGGATGAACCGGCTGGGCTCTCCGAGGAAACTGGGCTTGTCTTGCACGGGCGCGATGACGATGTCGCTCACGCCGTACACGTTGAGGCGTTCCTTGAGGCTGTCGATCATGATGCCCAGCGTGTCCTCGCCCACCGGTTCGGCAGGCTTGAGCAGGACGCGGGTTCCGCCCTGGAGGTCAAGGCCCTTGCGCAGGTTGCTGGTGGGCGCGTTGTCCACGCGCAGACCGAGGTCTTCCAGGCCGATGGCCTTGCGTGCCGTGACCTCTACGAGTCTCGTGACCATCACGGTCTTGTTCACAAGCATCGCGGTGCCGTTGATGGTCTCGGTGACTTCCTGCGTTTCAGGAACAGTGACCTCTTCGGTCTGGTTGAGCTCGATTTCCTGGAATGCCTCCTTGGTCACGAGCTTGTACAGGCCTTTGTTGGTCTTGATTTGGACAGTCTGGTTGACGCGCAATCCCTTGACAAAGGAGAAGTAATCAGCAACATCCTTGATGGGCTTGTTGTTCATCGACAGGATGACTTCCTTGACGAGCGGCGGAGCGGTCGGTGGGGGATTCTGGATGCCTGCGAGCGCGGCAGAGCTGTTCTTCATCACGCTCTTGATCATCACGCCCTCGTTCCACGGCGTTGGCCGGATGGCGAAGAGCATGAAAAGGACGAAAACGAGGAAGGCGATGACGCGGATGTTCGTGAAGACGCGCTTGAGCTTACCCATGCTGCCCACCCTCAGCGTGCTTGTGCTTGCGCTCGAAATACAGGCGCAGGATGCCTGCGTTCTGGAGCCAGGTATAGACGATGTCGAAGAGCAGCCCGATGCTGATGATGAGCATGATCTGCTTGACCACGTCTGATTGGATGACGAAATAGCCGACCATGGTCGCCGCGAAGGCGGTCAATGACATGAGCACGCCGGTGCGCATGGTGTCGATCGTGCGCTGGAAGACCGTGCTGCCTTGGTGCTTGAGCACTTTGACCGTGAGCAGGATATTGGTGTCAACAGAATAACCGATGATCATGAGGAATGCGGCGACGCCTGCGGTGGAGAGCTTGACGCCGAGCAGGTTGACGACCGCGACCGTGCTGATGATCTCTGATGCTGCGGCGAGGATGATGAACAGGCAGGGGAAGGGCGAACGGAACGTGATGAAGACCACGATGGACATGAAGAGGAAGGCGAGGAAGACCGCGATGAGGGTCTGGCGGTAGAAGCTCTGTCCGAGGCTCGACCCCATGACCTCTGCCGAGAACGTTCCGGGTTCCATCGGCAGGCCGTGCGTGCGGAGCGCGTCGATCAGCTCGTCCTCAGGGGCGTCCGATGCCTCGATGATGAGCGCCTTGAGCTCTCCTGCTTCGGTGATGCCGCGCACGCTGATGTCTGCGGCAGGAAACCTGCTGGACAATGCCGCCTCGAGGCCCTCGATGTCAGCCTGCTCGACCGGGATGGTCATGGTCAGGCCGCCCTTGAGCGAAACGCCTTTCTGGAAGTACTCGCCTGTCTGCGCCTTGGTGAAGAACAAGAAGCCGATGCTCGCGAGAAGGATCAGGAAGCTCAGGGCGAGCAGTACCTTGTACTGCTTGTCGTAAATATGAATGAAGGTAGCTTTCAATCCCATGAGCGTCAGCGAATGGGCAGCCGACTCTGTCGGCACGCCCACACTTTCACCGACGATGTGGAAGGCGACCGCTTTTTAAACCTTGTGCTGGAGAGCCGCGCGGACAAATCCGTAGAACAGGGGGTTGGGTTTTTCGAGCCGGGACGTGAGTTCGTTGTGCGCTTGGGTGGCCAGGAAGAATGGGTGGTCAGGGAGTTCGATGAACTCTACGAGCTTGCCGTCTTCTGAGAGCCCGCTGAGGCGCATGCCGTTGACGCGCAACCGGTCGTGATAGGCGGGATTGACCTCGTAGCGGTGGCGGTGGCGTTCCCAGGCCTCGCGCGCGTTATATAATTGTGCGACTTGGCTCTCCTTCTCGAGCATTGCCTTGTACGCGCCGAGACGCATCGTGCCGCCGAGGTCTGCGATGGATTTCTGTTCAGGTAGGATGTCGATGACCGGATGCGGCGTCTGCGAATCGATCTCCGTAGTGTGCGCGCCTGCGAGCTTGCACGCGTTGCGCGCGAATTCCACGACTGCCAACTGCAGGCCGTAGCAGATGCCCAGATAGGGTATCTTGTTCTCGCGCGCGGCCTTGATCAATGCGATCTTGCCTTCCACGCCTCTGCCGCCGAAGCCGCCGGGCACGAGCACGCCGTGGACGCCTTCGAGCACCTGTTCGACCGTGAGCTTTCCTTGCTCGATGTCTGTGGTCTCGATCCATTTGAGATTGACCTTGGTATCGTTATGCGCTCCTGCGTGCACGAGCGCTTCGATGATGCTCGCGTACGAATCCTTGAGCTCGGTGTATTTGCCGCAGATGGCGATGGTGACCGTGTTCGTCGGGTGCTGGATGCGTACGACGAGCTTTTCCCATTCGGCGATCTCAGGCTGGTGATGCAGCCCGAGCCGTTGGTTGAGCGTGTCAATCATCCCTTCCTTGAGGAACATAAGAGGGATCTCGTAGATGCTTTCGACGTCCTTGCCGCTGATGATGTGCGAGGGATCGATGTCGCAGAACAGGGAGAGCTTTTCCTTGACTTTCGCAGGCAGGGCGTCCTTGCTGCGGCAGATGATGATGTCAGGCGTGATGCCTTTCTCCCGGAGCAGGGCGACGTCGCGCTGCGCGGTCTTGGTCTTGGGCTCGCCGACCGAGTGCAGGAAGGGCACGTAGGTGAGGTGGACATAGGTGATATTCTCCTGCCCGACATCCTTCTTGAGCTGGCGCGCGGCTTCGACGAACCAGCTGTTCTCGATGTCTCCGAGCGTGCCGCCGATCTCGATGAGCACGATGTTCGGCTGTTCCTGTTTGACGAGAGATGCTATCCATTCCTTGATCTCGTTGATGACGTGCGGGAAGATCTGGATGGTCTTGCCGAGATAGTGGCCCTTGCGTTCCTTGCTGATGACGCGGTTGAAGATCTTGCCTGAGGTCAGGTTCCAATCGCCTTTGCATTGCACGTTGAGGAAGCGCTCGTAATGGCCGAAGTCCATGTCGACTTCGCAGCCGTCATTGAGGACGAAGACTTCGCCGTGCTCGACAGGATTCATCGTTCCCGGGTCGACGTTCAGGTAGCCGTCGCACTTGATCGTGAGGATCTTGGCGCTGTTCTTGAGCAGCCTGCCCAGCGCTGCGGTCGCGGTCCCTTTCCCTAATCCTGAGAGAACTCCACCGGTGACAACGACATATTTGGTTTGGTGCACACCGAAGGAATGGAGGCGTTGTTTAAATGCTTTTATCGCCTCGAACATACTTATCCGAGAAATGCCTGGAAGACCTTGAAGCCGTCAAAGCCCGGCAAGGGCAGCATATTCAGGATGAAGAGAAAGCCATTGATGCGCTTGGTGACGAACCAGAACGCGAACCATTTCTTGCTCCGCACGCGTTGCCGCAAGACTGCCCACGAGACGAGATATAATATCAGATTGAGCGCAGGGCCGGCGAACGCGACGAGCCCGGATATCGCAGGCGGGATGGAGCACAGTCCGGTCGCGCACGTGATCGAGACGTAGCCGGGCACGAAGAAGATGAATGGCGCGTGCACGAGCTTCAAGACGATGCCGATGCCGAGCCAAAGATAGGCTGCGTGGAATGTCGCCTGCAAACCGGCAGCGAGCGCGGTGAATTTGTGCGCGAGTTCGTGCAGGATCAATGCAGGAGCGGTCACCAGGCAGGCGAACCAGAGCGTGCGCCAGTCGAACGCGACACGCGCTCGCAGTCTGAACAAGTCCATGAAGATATAGCCGACCGCCAAGGTCATCACGACGATGTCAAAGAGTTCGCGCACGGAAATCATAAAACAATCGTTGAGTGCCTCTTTTATAATGGTTTCGCCAGGAGATGGCCTTTCAGTTTCTGGTCGAGCAGGAACAAGACCTTATCAAATTGCTCGCGCGTGATGTTCTGCGCGATCCGCGCTCCTGCGGCATACGTGTGCCCTCCGCCGCCGAAGAGCCGGGCGAGCTCGGCGAGGTGCACAGGGCACGTGTCGCGCTTGCGGAAGCTGATGCGTCCGTTGCGGTAGAGCACCACCGAGACGTCGACGCCTGCGTGGTTGTCCAGGATGTGCTGGCCTGCGTCTGCCGTGGAAAGCAGGGTCGGGGCGAGCGTGAATCCGAAGCGGTGATCAAGGATGTTCTTGATGGTGAGGTGGTCGAGGATGTCTTTCAAGGCGTCTTTCTTTTTCGCGAGATAGTCCTGGCGCAGGCGCTCGAAGCGTTCTGACCAGAACACGCCGCGCGAGAGCACGTCGATGAGTTCCTTGGGGTCGAACCCTGAGGCGATGATGTCTGCGAGCTGTGCGGCTTGCTTGTCTGCGCGCTCCCAGAACTCGATGTCGTGCGCCATGCGTGCGAGGTCTTTCGCGACCTGGTCGTTCGGCAGGAAGCGCTGCTGCGCGAGCTCGGCAGCGCAGCGCTTCACCTCAGGCAGTGTTCCTTCTTGCATCGGTCCAGAGAGGTCGATGGTATGCGCAAAGCGCTTGAGCGTCTCCTGCGTCGCGGCATCATACGCGTGGTGGCTGTTCCAGTACGCGATGCGGTTCAGGACCGTGATCGCGCTGAGCTCAGGGAGCTGATCAGGAAGGAAGTCAAGGATGAAGATGAGGTCGCCCGAGAGCTTGCCCATCGCGGCGAACTGCTCGTGCGCGGTCTCAAAGGTCAGGAGTCCGCCGAGGCGCACGTCTTTGTCTTGGAGGCGTGCGGCGCGGAAAAGGATCGCGGCTGCGGCAAGCCCGTCCAACTGCGGCGAACAGTAGACGACGTGCATGGACAAATTGAAGCGTACATTCTATATAAATCTAAGGCATGATCTTATAGAAGTGATAGAGGACGCGGTCGACTGCCTTGAGCAGGTCGAGTTCCTTGCCTTCGAGGGTGAGGCAGTTGCCGTCCAGCCTGACGCGGGACTCGTTCATCGTGCGCAGGTAGATGACTGCCTTGTCGTCATCATCGCACGTGACGATGGGGTGTGCTATGCAGGCGTCAGAGATGTTCTTGGTGCAGGCGCTCACGAATTGCATGCCCATGCCGCGCACGATATTGAGGCCGAGTTCGGCAACGCCCAATGCCAAATACTTGAAATTCTCTGATTCCTCATCAGGATCGAACGTGACGTAGAATGGCTGCTGCTTGAACGTGTCATTCAGCCCGCCGCGCACAGGAACAGTCTCGACTTCTTGGGGGTTGTAGCGGAGGCCGATATTGTAGACTTGGCCGTCGCGCTGCCATTGCGTATACCACATGCCCTCAATCTGCTCGAACTTGAAGTTGTTGTACGTGAGTGTGGGATAGGGCGAGCGCGGCTTGTAGAATTGCTTCGCGACGAAGATCGCGACCACGATGAGCGCGAGGATACCGACGAGGATGAGTGTTGACTTCAATGGCGAGTATTGCTTGGTTTTTTTCATTGCATCACTCCGAGCGCTTGGTAGAGCAAGCGGTCTCCGACCTGGTAGACTGCCTGGGCGCTCTCTGCGGTCGCGACGATGCAGCCAGCCTCGTGCGTCACCGTTGTTTCATTGCTTGACTGCAGGATGAGCACCGGAACCGTGGTTGTCGCATTGGCGCACGTGACCTGCGGCAGGACATAGCCGGTGTTGTTGAGCAGGGCTCGCTGCACATACGTGTCCTTGACCGTGCTCAGGACGTCTTCCATATAAAAGAGTGCGGCTGCGACGTCAGGCGCGTTCACGTCAGTGGGATCATAGGAAAACCAGAGGACACGCGTGTCAAGCGCTGCAGCAGTCCCTTCGCCGGGTGTGATGTATTCGAGCTGCGCAGGATAGTTCGAGAACGTGACCCTGAGGTCATTGATCTTTGTCTGCCAGCCTTGCGCAGTCTGGATGAACGTGTACTCATTGTATTCAAGCTTCTGCGTCGGTTCAGTGAACGTCAGGGCAAAGCCGATGACGCTGACTATCATGATGAACGCGATGAACAATGACATCCACGTCTTCTTATCTAATTGCATCAAGCCCCCGGCGGGAGTTGCACCCGCGACCTCCTGCTTACGAGGCAGGCGCTCTGGCTACTGAAGCTACAGGGGCACTCAGGTGAGTGCTGCGAGTATCTGGTCTTTCGTGCTCAGTTTTTTCTGGCATTCGAAGCAGACCGTGTGCATCTTGCCTTTGGCGTCTTTCACGTGGGTTCCGAGGATTTTTCCCAGGAACGTCTGCCCGATCGCCTTCTTGCACAGCTCGCACTTCATGTCGTGAGAACACCCGCAAGCATTTATAAATCTCACGATTTTCGTGACGGTTATGCCGCGTATCGCCATCGTGCATAAGGAACGGTGCAACCCGCAGGGTTGCGGCGGGTATCTCTGCATGAGGATGTGCCCGATGAATCGTCAGGGGTTGGAATGCATTACGGTGGACCCTGTCGACAAGAAGATCAAGATCAATCCTGAGCTCACGAGTGATGCGTGCTCGATCGACCAGAACTGCTGTCCATTCGGTGCCATCAGTCTTGTCAATCTCCCTGGGGAGCTCACCCAACAGCCCATCCATCAGTATGGCGTCAATGGGTTCCACTTGTATAACCTACCGACGCCGATGTTCGGCAAAGCCGTGGGTATCCTGGGAAGGAACGGCATCGGCAAGTCAACTGCCATCAAGATTCTCGCAGGAGTCCTCAAGCCGAACCTGGGCAAGGCGGAAGCGGACTTGCAGGATGTGCTGGCATACTTCAAGGGAACGGAATCTCAGGTGTTCTTCGAGAAGCTCGCCAAGGGCGATATCAAGGTGAGCTACAAGCCGCAGCAGGTGGACATCCTGCAGAAGGCAGCGAAAGGCAAGGTCAAGGACGTGCTCAGGAAGATCGACGAGACTGGCAAGATGGACGACGTGGTCAAGGCGCTTGATTTGGAGAACGTGCTCAACAGCGATCTCGCGACTGTCTCGGGCGGCGAGATGCAACGCATCGCGATCGCTGCCACGGTGCTCAAGAAGGCCCAGCTCTACATCTTTGACGAGCCGACATCGTATTTGGACATCAAGCAGCGCATCCGTGTCGCGGCATTCATCAAGGAGCTCGCCACGCCTGAGACCGCGGTGCTGGTGGTCGAGCACGACCTCATCATCCTGGACTATATGACTGACCTGACGCACATCATGTTCGGCGAGGAAGGCGTATATGGTATTGTGAGCGTGCCGAAGCCCACGCGCAACGGCATCAACACATACTTGACCGGCTTCCTGAAGGAGCAGAATATGCGGTTCCGTGAGTACGAGATCGAATTCTTCGCCCGCCCGCCAGGACAGAAGAAGTTCGCGGCCACGCTCACGAACTGGAAGGAGATGAAGAAGAAGCTTGACCAGTTCCACCTGGACATCGCTCCTGGAGGCGTGCACGCGCACAGCGTCGTGGGCATCCTGGGCGAGAACGGCATCGGCAAGACCACGTTCGTCAAGCTGCTCGCAGAGGTCATCACGCCTGACACCGGCCGGGTGGAAACGCCGATCAAGGTGGCGTACAAGCCACAATATCTTGATTCCTCTTCGGATGAGCTCGTGAGCACCGTGCTCCAGGCAGCCATCGGCAAGTACGAGGTTTCGCTCATCCGACCATTGGACCTCAAGCGATTGCTGCTGAAGCAGGTGAACACGCTTTCAGGCGGTGAATTGCAGCGCGTTGCCATCGCGCACTGCCTCTCCCAAGAAGCAGAATTGTTCCTGCTCGACGAGCCCTCTGCATACTTGGACGTCGAGCAGCGCTTGGCCGTGGCAAAGGCGATCAAGGATGTCGCTGAGCAGCGCGGCATCACAGTGATGGTGGTCGATCACGACCTGCTGTTCCTGGATTATCTTGCGGACGAGCTGATGGTGTTCACCGGCAGGCCAGCCCGCGAAGGCAAGGCGACTGGCCCGTTCATGATGGAAGAGGGGATGAATCATTTCTTGCGCGAGATCGACATCACGCTCAGGCGTGATGAGGAGAGCAAGCGTCCGCGCATCAACAAGCCTGGCTCGCGCTTGGACCGGGAGCAGAAGGAAGCAGGGAAGCTGTATTACGCGTAGGCCCCTGGCGAAAAAGAATATATAGTACTTCCGAGCACGGGTGCGGTATGTACAAGGCGACCGCGTTGGACAAGCAGATTCTCAGGTTCTACAAGAAAACATCACCCTTGGGCATGTTCGCTTCAGGGATGAAGCAGTATGCGGGCAAGGTCTGGCTGCCGACCAAGGAGAACGAACGCAAGGCATTGGAAGAGGTCGATCTGCTCTTGCGGAAGGCGAAGAACGATCCTATCGCGACCAAACTGCTCAGGGCAGAACGCAGGGGGCTCTTGTTTGAGGAATTGCACGACATTCCAGGTTCAGTGATGAATTATCTGTACAATCACTTCCTCATCGAAGGGTTCAACCGCATGCACATCACCCGGCTCGCAGAAGGCGGGAGCAGGATTCTCGAAATCAAGAAGCACTTGCTGAAGGAGGATTGGCCTGTAGAGATCAAGATCCTGACTGTGCTCGCGTGTGATGGTTGTCTGGGTGTGATCGATACTGCGAAGAAGAACGTCAAAGGCGTGCGCGTGAAGCAGAAGCTTGACGCGCTTGCCGCGAATGTCAAGGAATGGCGTGCTGCAGCAAGCATCGGCAGGATCAAGAAAGGGGATTTCTCTGAGGTGTTCCCGCTCCTGAAGAAGCACGGCAAAGGCTTCAAGCGCGAAAAGGTCTATCCGCGATTGCTCAAGGACTGGTATGACTATTCCGAGACCGCGCGCGATATTGAATCCAATGCCTTGGGCTGGCTTGAGGCCGAGCTGCCGAGGTTCAGGGCGATTGTCGCCAAGCTCGGGTCGCGGTTCGGCTGCAGGTCGATGCCTGAGCAGGTCGAGAAGGCGATGGACAAGGCGTTCGCGATCCCTCGCGCGCGTCTCGTCAAGACCATCCTTGAGACGCGTCGGGTATTGCAGCAGATCGCTGAGCAGCATTGGGTGCGCATCACGCCGAAGTATGATGTCCGCGTGATCGAGACCCCGAAATACCTAGTCCCATTCATGCCGACTGCGGCGATGAGCAGTTTCAACACGCTCACCAAGCCGTTCTGCGTATTTTTCTCAACGAATGACCCTCGCGGCAGCCCGAGCACGTGCCTGCCGGAGATGTTCCAGACGACCATCCACGAGGAATATGGGCATTGCGTGAATTTCATGAACAGCTATACCGGATTCCTCAGCCCTTTGCGTTTGGTGGAGATTCTCGGTTCGACATTGGACACGCCGATCACCGAGGGCCTCAGCTTCCATCGCGAGATCGAGGCGCTCGAGACCTTCCGTCACCTCGAGCACGAGCATCGTCCGACCAAGGCAGAGCGACGATTGATTGATTTCATCGCGCGCCATGCGGAGCTTGACGTGTTCAATGACGCGCTCGAGTATGTCGTGCGGAAGTGGCGCGTGTTCCGCTTCCTCCGGGCGATCTCTGACAGCCGCGTGAACACGGGCAAGCAGCGTTATGCTGCCTTCGTTGACTGGGCCGCGAAGAAGACCGGCTTGCCCAAGAAGCTGATTTACGATCAGACATTCTTCTTCCAGGAGCGGCCAGGATACAGTCCAGGATACAGCATGTTCGGCCAGCGTCTTGCTGAACTGCAGAAGAAGGCGCTTGCGAAAGGCATTTCGCGGCTCGAATTCAACACGTTCGTGGTGAGCACAGGCTTCCCTGCGCGCAGGATCTTCGAGAAGCAATTGCGGCAGCGATTCAGGATTTGACGCGGATGTTCTTGTACGTGCCCTTGCCGTCATCGATGATGAGGATGCCGCCGTTGCCGTTCACCGCTGCAGCGGCATTGTACCACACGCTCGGGCTCCAGCGTCCTTGCGTGAGCGCTTTGCCTGCGGCAGTGATTGCGCGTTGTCCTGCTTCGTGGATGTGGCCGCAGGCGAAGAACGGGATGCGCTTGTTCCTGAGGAATGTCCTGAGTTCCTTGATGCCGACATTGCGATGCGCGACTTTGATCGGGCAGCCTTTGCGCGCCAATCGGCTCGCGACCGGTTGGGGCACGATCTCGCCGCGTCCATACGCGGCGATGCCTTGCTTGGTCGCGATGAGGAACGTGCGTTGGACGACTCCTGAATAGGCGACGTCGATGCCGTTGTTCGAG
>Ga0247727_10000841_pt1 | contig 74781 bp, 60 predicted proteins | sample WisWelCaveWW1625_FD_202498 | JGI IMG/M metagenome (GOLD analysis project Ga0247727, IMG submission 202498) | Biofilm microbial communities from Wishing Well Cave, Virginia, United States - WW16-25 | ecosystem: Environmental > Aquatic > Deep subsurface > Groundwater > Cave microbial mat | place...
CGCTCCATTGCGGACACCGAATAAAACGTCATCCACCACCTCCTGACGTCCTATTCTGTATCCGCTTAAAGCGGACAATTCACTTGCTATGAATACCGGACATATCACAAACTGCCGACATCACAATGAGGGAGTTAACCGGTGGGTCGTAAAATTACGCGCTCTTGCGGCGAATGTTTGGCAGGTGGGTCATCAGCACAAAGACGTACAAAAAGAGGCTGCAGATGCCGATCCACTTAAGACTTTCTTCAGCTACTTCATGCATCGAAGCGCCAAGCAAGTTTGCCAGCGACGGATCGAAAAACCCCAGATCAATCGCCACGGAGGCAACGAAACATGGAAAAGCGACCCAAAGCCATGCCACCGCGCCGGGAGCCGCTAGATACGCGCGATAACGCCAGCCGCCAATAAGCACGATCACGCCATAGACAAGAACCAATAGCGCCTCAGGCACCTGATAGTTTTCGGATAGCCATTCATGGATAAGCAACCGGTCATCCAACCCCAACCAAAAAGTAAGACCCCCAAAGAGCAGGTAGAAACCCGCTTCATGAAAAGACGGCGGCGAGTCGGATTGAATGCGGCGATGATAGCCATGCATAAAGAGAATGGACATGGCAAACCACAGCACGATCCCCAGGTCGGAGAGAAACCCCACAAAACACGAAAACCGCCCGAGCGTCACCACGTCATCGAAAACAGAGGCTATTGACTTGGGATACTCGCGGCCATAAATAATGGGAACCGCCACGAGAATGATCAGCGAAAGAATAAAAAGAACCAGCGGCAGATGCTTTTCAAGGCTGCCTCGCTGGCCGCGCGTTTTAGACCGAATCGCTTGAGATTGAACTGAAAGAGGCTGCATGCGGATGGCCTGCGTTATTCCAGTTTGAGCTTTAATGCGGGATCGCCCAGCAAGTTAAAGGTGAGAATCACGTCGCGCGCTTTTTCGGGAACCGTGTTCGCGTGAACGTAGCGTTGAGCTGCTAAGAGCGCTTGGCCAAGCGTGTCGCCTTCTCGCAAGCGCTCAATCCAATAGCCACCCAGTAATTCTTGTTCAACCGTGGATGTCTGCCCGCTGGGGCTCAGAGTGGCAACGATTCCCTTTTCAGGCTCACGCAGCAAGACCTCCGCAAGGCTGTCCAGCCCTACCGGGTGCGCATAGTATCCCGCCAAGCAGCCAAGCACCAGCATCACAGGATAGCTTCCGGCATTATTAAGGAGGCTTACGTCTTCATTCTTAAGCAGCTGCGCGGACGACAAGAGCTGCACGCCGCCATGGCCGACGTAAGACAAGAGGCCAAGCCCCTGGTTGAACTCAGAGAACAGCTCCTCGCGCAGCATAGCCGCATCGTACTCGCCATAATTCAAACGCACAGGCGCAAGCGGCTCCAGGCGTTCAGCCATCCGGTCTTGCACCGAACGGAAAATACTTTCGTCATCCGCGATCAATAGGCTCTGCCTGCGGCTCGACTGTCCTTCATAGACAAGCGTCTTATCAATCAAGACCGCTACCTCAGGAGCTGTATTCACCGGCCAGCGGCCAACAGCCATAACCGGCGTTGAGGCTCCCTCCGGAAGCGCAAACCACGCGTCCGAAGCTGTCTCGCCGAACGGCGCGGACACCATCATTGGCAAAATCGCCTGCGCAACGCCGCTATTTTGGAAATCACGGTAGTCATAGTGGCCGTCACCCACCAGCAGCGCCATCTTAGCTCCCCGGGAAGCTGCGCTTACAAGGAATGCGCGCAGCGCCGCCGGATCCGGCAAGCCGCCGCCGAAAGCATCGTAAACGTCCTGCAGATCGACCACCAGACCCTTACGGTGAGCCGCAAAATCTTTCAAAGCATCGTGCAGCGCGGCGGGCGCGACGATCAGGTAGCTCGCAATCTTGCCTTCCTTCAATGTGGAAGGCTGCACGTACTTGAGCTCAGGCGTTCGTATACTGCCCTGCGGAATCGCCACATATTTTGCCGGCTCGGAATCTTCCCGGCTCGCGCGGCCCAATAAGCTCAATTGCCCGCCGTTTGCCGCCAACTCGCCGTAATAGTCAACCACGGTTCCTCCGGCGCGCACTCCGTACACCAATCCTGTCGGAGCGGGAAAATCCGAAATCGTGTAGCGCACCCTGCCAGGCTTCGCGGATGATTCAAACACAAGCCCTTCCTCCGAGGCAGCTAAAGCGCGCGGGTAGGTCAGGTAAATAAAATCCACCAGCAGAAACTGCTCAAGCGCCCCATCTTCATCCGGAGCTTCTATGATAACCGTATTGTTGCCTTCGGCAAGCGTCGAGGCCTCAAGCGGGTATTCCAGAACGACGTGGGTATCCCCTTCCCATTCATATTCTCCAACCGGCGAGCCATTGACGAAAAGCGCAACTTTGTGCCGTTTATGGGATGGATCGCCGAAGGCAATTCCAGAAAGCCCTTGAATCCCGACCCTCAGCTTGCCCTGCCCTGCGGCAACGAGATGATCGACAGGTACTGTGGCCTCAAAAGAGCCGGGGCTCATGAGTTCAGTATCGAAGAACCAGTGCGCATGCTGCTGCGGTTCGGCGTAGTAAGCATCGTCGCCTTCAAGACGGGCCTGATACGGGTAACTCGCCGCCTCAAACGCAGAGCCGCTTCTTGGCGTTAATTCCGCCATGCACGAGCCCTCTTTAGCATCATAGGCGAGCCAATAAGCGTTGGCGGCGTAATAGCGATTCACGATCGGCTCGGCCCAAAATTCCAAGCTATCGTCAGCATCAAAAGAGCCATCCTCAAGGCCGATCAATCGGATCGGAGCATCTTGCCCTAAAGCGTCGGTCAGCTTCAAGCGCTTGGGCGAAAGGTCCGACAGCGCGATGCCTGCCTCCACCAGCGCTTGGCCGGTGACGCGGTAAATGCCCGCTTGGTTGATCGAAAACTTCACCCTAGGTTTATCAGGAACTTTCGCCGCCGCCGGCAGTACCACAGAACGCAGAGCCTCTTCTACGACAATCGGCGGCTTGATAGAGCCTTTCGAAGCGCTCGCGGGGGCTTTTAGCTTCTTGCGGAACGAGCCTGGCGAAAGCATGCGCGTCGAACTCGGCAATGAGCTGAAGGCGGTAACGCCTACCATGCCATCTTTGCCCTGCGCGAAGGAAAAAGTTTCTCCGGTGCGCGCCTGCAGCGGAATCACGTCCAGCGGCTCCGAAATCGTGGCCACGGAAATTTCGCCGGTGCCCACGTTAAGCGAAGTCGGCCGCCCTGTGGGATCGGGAGAAATCTCCGGCGTGGTCATCACGACATTCTGGCCGTTGCGGCCCAAAAGCTCGATGCGGTACACGTATTCGGCGCCTTCTTCGGCCTTGGTGTCGAGCCAACTGTAGGTCTTGCCGGAGGTGGGGCTGCCTGAGGCCGGAACAGGCGTATCCGTCACACGCTCAAACACAAGCTCGCCGGGCGCTGCCGAAGTCTCTCCTGAGGAAACCTCTCCTAGATTAGCTTGGAGTTCAGCGGAATTTGCCGGCGCGGGATGCTTAACCGCCCGCAGCACGGCGAAACTGGCGATGCGCGCTTCGCTCTTGGTGCTCCACGAAAGCGAAACGGAGTCGTCTTTCTGCTACGCCACCACCTGAAGCACTTGCGCAACCGGCGTCGCTGACACTTGGTTGTAAGCAAAACCAGCCGTGCCGCGGATAGCTGCGGTTCCGCTTGCTTCCAGAGCATCGTTGCCGCCCCCGGCTGTTCCATCCATAACGGTCCACGCGCTGTTGTCGTACCGCATGGCCCAAATGTCGCTCAGGCTGTTATTGAACACCAGCATGATTTTGTCCGTCGCGGGATCGGGATGATTGATGATCTCAAACATTCTTTCTTGGGCATTGTTCACATAGGTCACATCCGTCTGCGCCGCCCATCCGGTGCCCGGAATATACAGCAGCCAGTCCATATCAGCATCTGTCTCCTCATCGTCATACACGACGACGACCCGGCCGGTATCGCCCACAAAACCGCACGCTATGGAATTGGCTGTGGCTGTGACCTCGGCAACCGCATCGGTGTCGGTTGCGATATTGCCAAAGGCGCTTCCGGTCCATACGCCCACATCGGTATCGGCCGAAGTGGCGCTGTTCGTCAACGAGGCCAGGGCGATCTCATCGGACGCCGTATCCGGATCCGAGCAGAGGTCCATGTATATGCCCGCGTTGTTAAAACCCGTCTCAGCGGTAATGGTCCAACCGGTACCGCTTCCGGGATTAGTGGCGCGCACAGGGTCGCTGCCGCCGGCGTACCAGGCAACCATCACGTCGCCGGAATTGCTCTCATAAGCGACGTCGAATTTTTTGGCATTCACCGTCGACAACGCAGAGGTGAGCGCAGCGCTATGCTCATCGGCCCACCAAGTGGACGTGGCGGCGCAATCTGCCGGCGTTTCAGAGGTAGGCGTCCAGATCATGGCGCTTAAGTCATCGCCGGTGTCGGAGAAGGCCGCGGCGATCTCGTTGGGGTTGTTGGCGCTCTTACTTGAAGCCATGAAGACCCACTCGATCGTTTCAGTGCCGTCGCCGACACGCGCACTGGTCTGGTTGCAGGGGCCAAGCCAGGTTTCGGTCTGGCTGATGTAATAGTAATATGCCAGCTGGTTCGCTGCGGCGGCGCCTGTTGAGTACAACACCAGCGCGTTGCCCGACTGCGACTCATAGGCCACATCAAAGTGCTGCATCGCGGTGAGATTAGCGATGCCCGCTTGGTTGGAAACTTCCATCGCCCAAGCCGAGGATCCGGGATCGTAGCGCTGGATGTAGATGGAGTCGTTTGTGGTATTGCGGGTGCTGGCGGCGATGTATTCGTTCTCAACGACAGGGCTTGAGCGCATGATTACCCATTCGTTGACGGTCGCGGCGGTAGCGGCATTGCCTTCGGCACCCACTGTATTAGAGGAATCCGTGTAATCGCGGGTGCGCAAGATACCGGAGCCGCTTTCGCCATAGACGAACTTACCGTCGCCAAGATCGGCGAATGCAAGCGAGGCTGAGGACGCCAGGATGGTGCCGGTGCAGGCAAAAAAGACAAACGCCCGGCACACCGTTAGGTGTCCGGACGCATACCTTGAGTTCTGGCAGCTGGCTGCCCTACTCCGCATGGAGCGTAGGCCCTCTAGCTTTGCGTACCCGCTTTTCAGCGGGGTTGCCTTGAGCAGAACGACTATCCCGAATACATAACTATTCCAAATACATAAGGAGTATACCTAAAGCTCGCTAAAAAAAGAATGCCGAGCAAAAAATAAGGGGTAGCGCTTCCCATGATTAACGTCTAGCCGCCCATAATGCGCAGGCCGCGAAAAAGCTCAAGCACCCGATCGCGCAATTGTTGATAGTCTTGCTTGCCGAGAGCGCGACTTCCTTCAGATGATTGCTCGATAACCTCAACGCGCGCCCCCCTGCGCCGAATAAGTAGAAGCGTGCGCGCCGTGTAATGATAGGGCCGCGTTACGCCAAGAATAAGGCGGTAGTGCTCAGCATCGAACTGGCGTCCATCGGCGCTGATGACAAGCCCCACCTGCAGGTTAGGTCGCAGCACAAGCGGCGTTCCCTGGCCAAGATGGAACGTTTCGTCGGGGTTACGCTTGCGGGCAAATTCCAGGCGATCTTTAGGATCAAAAAAAAGATAGTCTTCGAAATCCGCCAGCGGCCCGTATCGCTTCAAGGAAGGATCCAGTATGTAAATACCCCTGGGGTCTTCTTCTTTATCTTTATCCGCCTGAGCTATGCGCAGCACATAATGCGCCGATATCGGAGCTGGAAAAAACTGCGCCTGCGACACCCGCACCAGCTGCACCCGATACGCATCATCAAATAAAGCGCGCACAGGGTCATGGAGGTAAGTCGCCAAATCGCCGCACAAGCCATACCGGCCTTGCTCCAACAGAATAGAACCGTCTTCGGAAAAGCGATGGATATTATGCGCCGTCCAAGTTTTTTCTTTGACGTTGATGCTTAGCGAGAAATCCTTACGAAGGATGATGGGTATGCCGGAATAGCGCAAGGGTTCGACCAGTTTCTTTATGGCGCTTGCCTGCGGAGCCTTAGGATCGATTCGCGTAAGCGACCAACCCAGAGTTTGCTCATGGACAAAACGCAAGGCTATAGGTGCCAGCACAGCCGCTAAGGCAAACGCAAGAGCCAAAAACGCCGTCCGATAGCGGGCAAGCTTGCGCCTAAGAGCGACGGTTTCTTCTATATGCATAGAAACATTTTGAGCCGGCATGAATTCACGCCTTCCGTTTGCATTGAATATACCACGGCTACGAGCGAAAACTCAGCGTTCCAGCACGCTTTAAATGGCGCAGCGCGGCGCTAAAAGCCGCGCCGCCTAGCGGCCACAAAATCAGTGCCAATCCCAAGAGCAGCAAAAGCGTCGGCTTAAGCTCAGCAAGCGTACGTCCCTGCAGAACGGCTTGCCGCAGCCCCTCTAAAAAATGCGTCAGCGGCAAGAAAGCCGCCGCAGCCTGCAGATGGCTCGGCAGCAAGCTCACGGGAAAATAAACTCCTCCCAGCAAGCGCATGATACCGCTTAAACCCCATCCGATCGGGTCGGCTTCCTTGTAAATAAGAACGCCGCATGCCGACAATAAGCCTAAGGCTGATAGACACGCCAGTCCTAAAACGAGAACCACCATAAGCGAGAGCAGATTTGCATTGCCTAGATGCGCAGAAAAAACGAATTGTCCGATAACAAGATAAAGCCCCACTTCTGCCGTTGTCCAAACCAGCTCCCAGACGAGCGAGCCGGCAAGGAAAGCCGAAAGAGAAATTGGGCTTGAGAGCATCGCCTCCAAAGTACCCTCTTGCTGCTCAGAACGGATGCGACCGGCAAACCCGGCAACAGCCGCGTTCATATAGCGGCCGGCGGCCAGTCCCAGCAAAACAAACGCGAAATAGTCGCCGCCGTATGCGGCAAGCACCGATGAAGCGCCTGCGCCTATCATATTTGCGATAAAGAAAAACGGAACAAGCGCAAGCAGCGCGCTGGATGCGCTGATGAACAGTCCCATCTTCAGGCTTGCCTGAATGCGCGCATCACGAACGGCAAAAGCCCACACAACAGAAAACCATTGCCTCATGGCTGCCCGGCCTCTTGGCTTAGCCGCCACCAAGATATGAAAGCGGCATCGGAGTCAATCAACTGCCTTTCGCCAAATGCCCGAAGCTTACCCTGGCTCAACCATACAATGCCATCCGCCGTTGCCAAATCCTCGCGATGGTGTGTGGCCATGATCACGGTAGAACCCGGTTTTCGCAGTTGGTTGGAAATAAGCGCTCTTATCTTGGCCGCATGCTGCGGGTCTTGGCTGCGCGTGGGCTCATCCCACAAAATAAGCGCGGGTTGGTGCAGCAGCGAGCGGGCTAGGAGCCAGCGTTGTTTAAGCCCTGCGGAATACGTCTGATACGGCCGGTCCGGATCGCCCAGCGCAAGCGCCTGTTCAAGCGATTCTATACTTGCGCGGACATCGGCCGCGGTCAACCCGTAGAGCGCCCCAAAAAACTCAAGGTTGTGCCTGCCGGAAAGCCGCTCGTAAAAACCGGGCGTATCGCTTACCGCAAGGCCGACGGCCATAGCTAGACGCTTGCCTAGCCGCGTGACGTCGTTGCCATCCAGATAGACAGAGCCCGCATCGGCGCGCAAAACACCCGCCAAAATCTTAAGCAGGCTCGTCTTGCCGGCGCCGTTATCTCCAACAATCGCCCAGATGCGTCCGGGCGCAAGCTCAACGGACACATCCTGCAGCGCTGTAATCGAGCCGTTCGCGGATGGAAAACGTTTGGTGAGCCGCTCAACCTTCACGTGCGGCATGGGGGCACAGGAGACGCCGGTATGCCCAAAAGAAGCGCAATTTCATTGGCCAATTTGAGGCTGTGGTGGCGCACAAGCTCCTGGTCCATGCCGATGTCACGGCTGATAACCGAAGCTCGCGTGATCGGCTTAAGTGCCGAAGGATCCTCTAAGCGGACCAGTTCTTGGCCTTTTTTGGCATAAAGGCGATGCGCATCTTCGGAAACAGGGGTATCCGAAAGCACAACCGTATCCAAAACATCTTGGCCGATATAGCGGATAATTTCGCGCACATGATCAGCCACCGAAAACCCGCTGGTCTCGCCGGGCTTAGTCATCAAGTTGCAGATATAAATCTTTCGGGCGCGCGAGGCGCGAAGCGCTTCGGCGATGCCCGAAACCGCAAGCGTGGCCAGAATGCTGGTAAACAAATCGCCCGGGCCGATAGTGACCACATCAGCGGCCAAAATCGCCGCCACGGCTTCTGGGTTTGCCTGAGCTTGAGGTTCGTGCCATAACCGGGTAATGCGATCATTGGGATCGCGCGATTCGGGCACATCAATCGCGTGTTCGCCGCGAATGATCGCCCCGCTTTGCAAAGATGCCGTCAACGTGCACAACGTGCCGGTTGAGGGCAGCACCAACCCTTGCGTGTGCAAAATGTCGCTCATGGCGCGCACCGCGCCGGCCATGGATCCCGTCAGCGCGGTCATAGCGGTCAGCAGCAAATTACCTAAGTTATGGTCGCGAAGGCCTTCGCCTGCGGCAAAACGGTACTGCAGCAACTCATTCATCAAGGTAGGGGCGGTCGAGAGCGCCACTAAGCAGCGACGCACATCCCCGGGAGGCAGAATGCCGAACGATTCGCGGATGCGGCCGGAAGACCCTCCGTCATCGCTCATATTCACGACGGACGAAATATAGATGTTGGGCAGAGCCTTCAGCCCCAACAAAAGCGTGTAGAGTCCCGTGCCTCCGCCCAAGCACACGACGCGCGTGCGGCGCTTAAGGATCGCGTGCAGCCACAAAACCAGCTCGCGCCCGTGCAGCGGTTTGATCAGGCAAACGGCAACCCCTCGCTGATACCAGGATATAAGATCGGTGCTTGAAAGCGGGTCGGTCAGCAAGACAATCGGAATGCCGTTGCGGCGCGCTTCGGCCTCGATCTCGCCCAGCGGGTTGTCCGAATCCACGCGCGTGTCGACCAAAACAGCGCCGGTAACGCCGAACACCAAGTGCTCGCGAGCTTCCTTGCCTGTCTTGACCCACTGAACGCTGTCTCCGGAATAAGCCAGCAGGGCCGTGATCTCACCCGCCAGGCGCGGTTCCGGATCGACGATAAGGATTCGCGGCATGCGCGTGCGCGCTTAGTCCCCTCGGCTCCACAAGAAAGCGGCGATTCCCAACAAGAAGCAAGCCTGCGCGAACGCCAACATGGCATGCGCTTCAACGCCTTGTATCGGCTCGCGGAACCAACGCGAGAGAATACCGACGATCAAGCTGAGAATGCCGGCGCTTACCGCTAACTTACCGAGTCCGCGCATACGTTGCTCCTTTGTGCTGGTACGCTTCACCACTTACCGGGACAGAGTCTACGGGATTTCGGCCGGCAGCGCAATGCGCTCGCTTAACTCTGCCGCCCTGTTAATCGACAAAAATAGGGTTGGTATAAACAAGCCCTGTCGGTCCCTCGAGAATCAAACGATAAAAGTGCAGCCCAGGCTCGGGCGCATCCATCCAATCCGTCTCAAACTGAGCGTCGGCGAACTCGCGAGTACCTAAAACCGTTCCATCCTTGATCAGTGTAACGCGCGTAGTTCCGGCCGCAGGGCTTACCCGCGTTGCGGATCGCGTCCAGGATTCCTGACTCCGTGCGGTCTTGCGCCAGAACGCGCGTCAGCACCGCATCGCAAGGCCGCTCGGTTCCCCGCCAGTCCAGCTCGCCGATTATCCAAACCGGACGCGCGCGTGCTCCGCGCGTGTATTCGGCCAGCAACTGGTCCCAAATTCCCCCGGCATCCACCAGCGACAGGTACCCCAAATACGTCAACGCAAAACCGTGATAGCCGGAAGTTGTTTTTAGAAGATGCGGGTAAGGTTCCGTAAAATCTTCAACTCGTCCATGATGCCCTAGATGGCCCGTCATCGGATGCGCCCAAAAAACCAACGCGCCCGTGTCCACAACCGCATCAATAAAAGTTTGATAGGGCAAAGCTCCCTGATCGCCATCGTATGCGCTGAACTTCTCAATGGGTAACGCTGCTAAGCGCTTGGCGTCGTTCGAACCGAAAACGAGCAAGTGCTGCTGCCAGTTGCGGATCTGTCCCCCTCGCCGATCAAAAGGAGAACGAGCCCAGTAATAGAATGGCGCGGCCTCGATGCCGGCGATGGCCAGCGGCGAGCCTGGGCCGTTGAGCGCCTGCACTCTCTTAAGATAGTTGGCGGCGCCATACCGCAAGACAGAGGGCTGTTCAACCGCATATTTAACCAGAGCCTGCAGCGGCCGGATACCGAACTCCCACCGGCGTTTCAAGCTGTCGGTAAAAATAATGGCCTCTATCCCCGCTTGTTTAAACGAAGCCGCGGCCTGTTCCGGCGCCTGAGTGCCCGTGCTGATCGATGTATGCGCATGAACAGCAACGCGCAGTGCTGTCGCTGCCTGTGGCTGCGGCGAAGGCGGCGCCTCTGCTTCCGCGGCAAACGCGGCTGGGCCCATGGTTGCAAACAAGACCAACACGCCTGTCAGCGCGCTGCGCCGCCGGAATGAGCCCGCAGCGTTCATGTGATCGTTCATGTGATTTTGGATGCCCTGCGCAAAGCGCGCGCGCGGCGGCGCGAATTTTGGCGCACCTTCCACTCCATAAAGCGCAGCGCCTCCATCGCCATCATTAATCCAAGACCAATCAACACCAGTAACACAACAGCGAACTGCTCGCGGATCACGACGAACAAGAAAGCGAAACAGCTCAGATACAGCGTCACCATATAGAAGAAGGCCACTACGCGCCGGTGCGAGAGCCCAAGCCGCAGCAAACGGTGATGCAGATGAAACTTATCCGCGCGAAAAAGCGAGCGCCTTCCCTTCAAGCGGCGGAACACCGCAAGGCCGGTGTCGACGATCGGCAGCATCATCGCGGTAAGCGGCAGCAAGAGAGAGGCCGCCGTCGCCGCTTTGTACTGGTGCTCGATGAGCGATGCGACCGCGAACACGAACCCCAAAAACTGGCTGCCGCTATCGCCCAAAAAAATAGTGGCCGGGTGAAAATTGTAGCGCAAGAACCCCAAACACGCGCCAGCCAACGCGGCAAGCAGCACGACGGAAATGGGGCTATCCAGGTACAAACCCGCTGCCATGAGCCCATACGAGATAATGGCCGCCACGCCGGAGGCTAGGCCGTCCAAGCCGTCGATCAAGTTCATCGCGTTCATGACGCCGATCACCCAAAGGACGGTAACCAAATAACTGACCGGCCAAGGAAAGAACATTTCCCCGCCGAAGGGGTTGGATAAACGGTCGATGCGCAGACCCGCCAAAAATATCAAGCTGGCGATGCCGCACTGGGCCGCCAGCTTCGCTGTGCCGCTTGCGTCTTTCCAATCATCCCAAACGCCCAGCGCTACCACAAGGCCGCCCAAACCCACCACCGGCCATATCACCTGAAACAGAGCGGCTTGCTTGAGCAAATAGACGCCGGCAAGAGCGCCGCACGACCAGGCTGCGTACACGGCAACGCCGCCCATGCGAGGTGTGGGCAGGCGGTGCACCTTACGGCGGTTCGGATGATCCATCACGCCGAGCCGGATGGCCAACCGCCTCACCAGCGGCGTCAGGGAGATCGATACCGCTATGGCAACGATCAATGCCGTTAAAGCGCTCATATTCAACGTGCTCCCTTTTGGCGGATCAGCTCCTCATAAACAGCGATGGTTTGCTTGCTCATCGTGCGCGCTGAGAATTTTTCATCAACTGCGCTGCAACCGTTTTGAACCAATCGCCGGCGCAGATCAGGGTCGCCCCAGAGTTGTTCGATCGCCTTGGCCAATGCCTCGACGCTGCCTGGATCAATCAGCAACCCCGTGACGCCGTCTTCGATGAGGTCGGGAATGCCGCCTACCCGCGCGCCGATAATGGGTCTTGCGGCAGCCTGCGCCTCCAACACGGCCCGCCCCATACCTTCAAAGAGGCTGGGCAGCGCCGCAATATCCAGCATTTGCGTTAGTGCGGGCACATCTTCCCTGAAACCTGTGAAAACCACGCGTTCGGAAACGTGCAGATCGTTAGCGAGCGTTTCCAAAGATGCGCGCAGCTCTCCGTCTCCGATGAAAACAAGTTTTAGATGAGGAATGCGCGAGCGCAGCAAAGCCAATGCCCGCAAGAGAATATCCTGGCCTTTGCCTACCCACAGCTTAGCCACTTCTCCAACGATGAAATCTTGCGCATTCAATCCGAAGCTTGCCCGCAAAGCTGCGGTGTCAACCGGCTTTCGGAACGCTTCAATATCAATACCGCTATAAATGCGCGTCATCTTCTCTTTGGGAGCGATACGCTCGCGGAGCGACCAATCGATAAGCGGCTGGGATATTACGATCAGCCGATCGCACCAATGGCTTGCCAACCGTTCAAGCAACCGGTAAAGCTGCCGCCTTACGCGCGTCTCCTGATCATGGAAAGCAAAACCATGCACCGTATGCACGATCACCGGAACACCGGCAAGCCAGGCGGCCAACCGCCCCAAAAATCCCGCTTTAGAATTATGCGTGTGCACGACCGTATAGCGCTCACGGCGCATCAAGCTCCGCAGCTCCAGCACAGCCAGCGCATCCTGCCAAGGATTGATTTCCCAAACCATATGTTTCAACGCCCGCACCCGCATGCCGGACCGCTCAACGAGATGAATGAGCGCCACGCCACGCGCGCACGAGAGCTCCACGTCGAATCCCGCGGCATGCTGACCGGACATGCATAGGAAAGTGTTCAAACCAGACCCGCTGATCACCGGAAGCGTGTGCACATGCAAAACACGCCTGGGTTCAAAAATTTGCTTAAGCCCCCGCGGGTGAGCGCCCTTTAAAATAGCCTCGGCTGCTTCAAGCACCGGCTCAACCGGCAAACGCCGCAACGCGGCGTGCCCGTCGCAATCTTGACGGTGACACACTTTACAATCCGAAGCGTAAATAACCACTTGATCTGGACGCTCAGGCGGGTACGGGCCGTATCGATGGGGATCGCCGGGGCCAAAAATCGCGACAAGCGGCACGTTAAGAGCGCTCGCCACATGCATCGGTCCGGAATCATTGCTTAGGAACAACCTCGAACGCAACAAAAGAGCGCATAATTGCCCAAAACTGAGTTCACCCGCAGCAAGTACCGGGCGCGCCAGCTTGCGCGCTATGCGCCTAGCCAATCCGCGTTCGCGCTTATTCCCTGTCAAAACAATCCGGACGTTGTGCGCCTTCTCCAATTGATCCGCAAGTTCAGCAAATTTTCTAGAAGGCCAGCGATGCGCCGGGCGACCTGAGCCCGCATGTATGACGACAAGCGCCTCATCCGGGCTCACACCCTTCTTGCCCAGCCAACGGGTCATCGCTTGGCCTTCGGCGGCATCCATGCGCAACCGCGGCCGGGGCGCGGCAGAGTCTACGCCTGCGCCTAACGCCGTAACCATCGCCAACTGGCGTTCGACTTCATGCGCACCGTCTTGCGCGCGTTCATCCACTTTCATATCGAACCAGGAAGCTTTGCCGTCTGTGTTGCGGCCCGCCGTCCTGCGCGGCCGGATCAGCCACAACAGAGCGCGCAGTTTCCATACGCCGACACGGCGGTACACCTGATAAAGATTGACGGCAAGATCAAGGCGTTCTCGGCGTAAGCGTAAAGCGGTTAAAAAGTTCTGCAGAAAAACTTGCGCAAAGAGGCCCTCTTGAAGGAAGTGCCCGATATCGATACCGGTTATATATTCGACCAGAGCAGCGTGCCTTGCCCATGTGAGCAAGTGGATGCGGCTCTTAGGATACCGGCGGCGGAGCGCTTCAAGCGCCGGCAAGCCCATAACCAGATCGCCAAGACCGGCCAAATGAATGACCAGTATCTTCTCTGGCGTCGTTTCAGCACCCATCTATCGCACGGTATTGAACAATCGCGTTCACGTGGATGTGATGGTCATGATCCCTGCGGCTAGCAACCCAAGATGCAACAAAACATTGCCCAATATACCGGCCAACACGTCATCCACCAGGACGCCGATTCCGCCAGGCAGATTCTGTGAAGAGCGGATGGGGCCGGGCTTCCAAATATCCAGCAGCCTAAACAAAAAGAAACCCGCTACCAGAATCGGCCACGTGCGCGGCAAAAACGCGACCGTCCACCACATGCCCACGACTTCATCGATCACGATCCGCGGATCATCGTGGTATTCAAATTGGGCGGCATCAATGCTCCAAACGGCGATCGGAAGCGATACGATCAGAACAGCCCAAAGCGCCCAGCCGCTCGAAGGTATTATTAACCAAAGCACAAGGCCCACCAGCGTTCCTGCCGTGCCGGAACCGCTGTCGCGCCGTTCGCCTCGCACAAAAGGAAGGCTTGATCCGAACCCCGTAGCCAATAGTCGGGCAAAAGGTCTTATGAAGGAACGCATGCTCTGATTCCCCGTCTCACGAAACCACGAAGGGTATCCATTCCAGACGAGAATAGATTCCCAACGCACACACGATCACCCACAAAATAATGTTGAGCAGCATAAAACGATCCGACAGCACTATCTTCGCGGGGTCGCCGCCGCGGCCTCGTTTAAAAACCAGATATTGATAACGAAACACGCCGTACCATACGAAAGGCATCGAATAAACCAAGTTATGCGATTGGAAACGCTCGATCTGCCGCGAGTCCATGGTGTAAAGCATATAAACGACGAGAATAGCCGCCGTAATCGCGGCGCACATCTGGTCGATAAAGTACTCGCTGTATTTTTCAAGAACTTCCCTATGCTCATGGGCCTTATCGGCCAAACGCACAAGCTCAAAACGCCGCTTGTTCAACGCTAAGAACAGCGACAGCAGCGCAGTCAGAATAATCATCCAATAAGAAACGGGCACCTGCAGCACTAAAGGAGCGGCAATAACCCGAAGCACGAAGAAGAACGAGATGCAGAACACGTCGATAATGACAAAATACCGGAACCACTTCGTATAGATCATGTTTAAGACAATATACATGGCGACGACGTGGCCAAACCACACCTGCAGGCCATAAGCCCCTATCAAAGCAAGAAGCGCTCCAATAGCGGCGGCAGCAATCGCGATCGAGGGCTTTAATTCTCCGGAAGCGACAGGGCGTGTGCGCTTAGCCGGATGCAACCGATCAGAAGCGGCATCCGCGACATCATTCCACAGGTAGACAGAACTGGCGGCGATGCAAAAACAAATGAACATCTTTGTGCCATCCAGCCATGCATCCCAATCGAAGATGCGCTGACCGAAAATAATCGGCAAAAAGACAAAGGTGTTCTTGATCCAATGGTGCGGACGCGCCTCCTTCCATAGAAGGCTCAATAGATTGCGGCGCTTAGCTGAAACCATACGCTCCTCACTTTTCCTCCCGGCACTCTTCTTATTATCCGGGCTGTTTTGTGTTGATCCAAATAATGTGTTTAGTATACCCGTCCACACCCTGTGGCCGCCAGCTCTGCCATAGGGTTCTACTCTGTCATCTTAAGCGTTCAGCAGGATGACGCTCGGTCAGCCAGCGCCGCGTCGGCAGCAAGCGATAGTTGCTCAGGCTCGATCGCACGCAGGCAAGTCTGGTGTGAGCACCAGCCCAGATTGCAGGGACTGCAGGCGACTCCCAGCCGAATCACTTTATGAGCGACCATCGGGTCCGAGCCAAGCGGCGCGAATCGAACGGGATCGCTGGGCCCCATAGTGGAAACAGTCGAAACGCCCAAAGCCGCAGCCAAGTGTAAAGGCCCTGAATTATTCGCCAGCACCAGACGCGATTGTGCGAATAAGGCAGCCGTTTGGGCAACGTTGAGCCCTAAAGCGGTATCGACCGAAGTTCCGTGCGCCGCTTCGCGGTAAGCTTGCGCCATGTGTTGAACCAACCGCTCTTCGTTGGGCCCCCCGATTACCAACGCGTTTAGCCGATGCCGTTTCGTTATCCGGGCGGCCGCTTGAGCCATGATGGATGCCGGTAGCCGCTGGCTGGGATAATAGCCGCCGACGTGAAGCGCAAGCCACGGCCCTTTACCTCGCTGCGAGAGCCAAGCCGCGGCCCACGCATCCATCTCAGGCGGAACCGATAAACGCGGCCGTAATAAAGACAGCTCCCACCCCAGCACGCGCAGCATGCGAATAGATTGCTCGGCCAATGAACCGCTGCGCGGCGGCGGCGCAGGATGCGTATAAAACGCTCCGCGTCCGGCGATGGCAAAACCCACGCTAACGGCTGCCGCCACTCGCTTGATAAGCCGCGCGGTGGCTAAGGCATAGCTATCCATGGGGTCGATGGCCACATCCCACGCCTGCTGCCGGAGATGCTGCAGCCATCGCTCATCTTTCAGAGCCTCTGGCGGCGCTTCAATGACCTCGCTGAGATAATCCTGTGCCCGCAAGAGCGGCGCAAAAGCCGGGCGCACGATCAAACCTAAATGGCTTGCCGGAAATTGCTGCCTGAGCGATCGCAGCAGCGCCGTGGTGAGCACCACATCGCCGAGCCGGTCCAAACGAACCACCAAGATGCGTTTGGGATACGCCAAGGCGCGCACGCCGAGCGCCGGGCGCTTGGTAAGGCTTAAGGCAGCTGAGCGGCCCACCAAATAAACGCCCCGCGCTAAGCGTCTTGCGCCATCCCATGCCAGCTCAGGAGTCCATTTGGGAACCGAAGGAGCCGGCGGCTTTGCGTCTTGTATCCGTGTCTTGCTTGCGTCTTGCATCAGTCTCCGAACGTAGTTTCGCCTGTCGCTTCCCTTGCCGCGCGCCAAACGCTCGGCTGCTGATCGGCTATTTTTTCCAAAACAAAAAACATATAACTCGAAAATTCAGGAAAACGCGCGCCCAGACGCTCGGATAAAAAAGGCGGGAACGGATAAAAGCATGCGCCAAAACAGCTGCGCAGACGAAAATTAGGGTTCGATGTCAGATACGCGCGCAGCGACCGCAACGTGTAACCCCTGACATGCGGTCCGGGCATATGAATCGCCGGAGGCTGGCGCCCCATCAACAAATACAGGCGATTGACCAGCCCGCCCAGATTCGGCACGCCTATCAAAAGCATGCCGCCTACGTTTAAAATGCGATCGGCCTCCGACAAAACACGGTAAGGGTCCTTCAAGTGTTCGAGAATTTGATTCAGGACCACGCATGCGACCGAACGGTCTTTGAAAGGTAAATCGGAATTTTCCGCATTCGTCACCACGCACCGGAAGCGCTTGCGCGCATTCTGAAGGTATGCGGTGTTGATCTCACCGACAACAGGGCTCCACAAGCCGCTACGACCTTGCGCCTTCTCTAAACTGTCGAGCAACTGCTGCGTGTACACGCCATCGCGCGCGCCGATGTCGACTAACACGCCTTCACGCCCTTCAAGGAATCGGCCGCGGACGACCTGTTGATTAAATGTCGCGTGCAGCCGAGGCTCTTCATTGGCCGCGTCGAGCATCCAACGCATGAACGCCTTAAACGGATTTCTCATCTTAAAAAAATTTCCTTCATCTGTCAGCTTGAAAGCGCCGGCATCAACAGCGTTTCGTATAACTCAAGCATACGCTGCGCGATCACAGCAGGCGAATACTGTTCCTCTGCCTTCTTGCGGCCGGTTTGGCCAAACATTCGCGCGCGCTCAGGATCCCGCTCCAAATGCACCAGCGCATCCGCTAAACCGGAAATATCGCAAGGCTTGGCCAGAAGACCCGTTACTCCATTCTCCACCAATTCAGGAGCCGCTCCAGCGCGCACGCCGACCACTGGTTTTCCGGCGGCCATCGCTTCGATAAAAATCCGGCCGAAGTGCTCGCCTGGCGTCGGATGCAAGATGATATCCATCGCGGCCATCGCTTCGCCCGCATCCCGCTGCCAAGGCACGAACAACACCGAACCGATTGCTTCGCGCTTGGCCAGCGCTTCTAAAGCCTTTCGCTCAGGGCCGTCTCCCACAAGAACGAGTTGAAGGCGGCTTTCTTCTTTACTCGCTTGGCCGGCCGCGCGAATCGCATCGTCGAAGCGCTTCCAGCGGTCCATACGGCCAAAAACGCCGACGCACACGCGGTCATCGGCAATACCCGCACGGCGCCGCCACGCGGTGCCGTCGCGCTTAGGGTGAAATTGCGCCAAGTCTACTGGATTTGGAATCAGCGTTATTTTTTCTCGCGCCTTCCGGAGGCCGAATCGACCAGCAACGTATTGCGATGTTACCACCAAACGCGAGCTGACGGCGCTTTGCCAGCAATCGGCGAGCATCTCGCGATCGGCGATGCGCACATGCCAGATGACCTCAAGCCCAAGCAATCGTGCCGCCAAAGCGGGTAGCACCAGAACACGCCCGGCAGCATTAGCATGAACCAGATCGACATGCGCGTCGAGCATCCAACGCGCCAAATTGCGCACAGCGCCGTTTGCGATACCAATAGCCGTCGAAGGAAGCGGTAAAATCTGCACAACGATTCCCAATGACCGAACTTGTTCGGCGAACTCGCCTTCCTTTGGACATACTACTACGGGGCTGACGCGCGTTCGGTCTAGATGGCGCAGCAACGTCAATAAGCTAAGCTCGCCGCCTCCTGCGATATCTCCAGTTGGGGAGAAAAAAGCGACCGTCCAGGGCTGCCCGTGTCGGTGTTTCACAACGCTCACACGCTCTTGTGTGACCACCGCGGCACTGGCGTGTTCGCGGCGATGCACCTGTCTTGCCCGCTGCCAACCTTTTATCAACGCCGTCAGCCATTGCTTAGGATGCGCTGCGGCCAGCATGGCCACCGACAACGGCCCAACCCTGGCGGAATGCCGCAAGGTAAAAAGCCAGCGGTGCGACGCGCGGTAGCCTTCGATCACCGATCCGGGCCGCCGCCGTGACATCGTGCCGCCCGGGCTGTGATGCACCCGGCTGTTGGGCTCAAGCAGCACCTTCCACCCGCGATTGCGCGCCCGCGCGCAGCAATCGACATCCTCCCAGTAAATAGGCGCGAAGAGTTCGTCATAGCCGCCGAGCTCGCGAAAATGCGCGGCATGATACGCGGCGTGGCCGCCTGTGGCAAACGCAATCGGAACGGCTTGTGCCGGTAGTTCTATAGCAAGGTATCGAACGCCGAGTAAGCCCGCATGGTTGGTAAAAGCGGGCACGGTTAGCGGCCGGCGCTCGACATCCAGCGACGCCACAGCGAAAATATCGGCGGCCTCAAAGTGCGGCAGGATCGCGCGAAAAACATCCCTCTCGACGCTGACATCCGAATTCAAAAAATAAATGATCGGATGCTGGGCATGAGCAACTCCCGTACGTATTCCGGCGCTAAAACCTTGATTGCGTTCATGGCGGATGACGCGCGCCCAAGGATGCGCCTCGGCCAACCATTGGCCCGTGCCATCGGTCGAGGCATCATCCACAAGGATGAGCTCAGAGGGCGCATCCACACATTGCATAGCCGCGCGCACTGACGGCAAGTTTTTCTCAAGCAAATGTCGCGAGTTCCAGCATGGAATGATAATACTTAAACCAGAAACCATTACACAGAAAGCCTGTTGTCTTGCGGACCGATAAGGCGTTCATACGCGCGCTCCATTCCCTGCACCATGTGCCGGCCCGTAAAGCGGCTGAGGTATCGCTCGCGCGATGCTTGCCCCATACGCGCCAACTGCTTGCGATCGGAAAGCGCCGCCTCGAAAGCCGCCCGCATCGCGGCCACGTCATCCGATGGCACGAGCCAGCCCGTTTCGCTGCTGACAGCTTCTTTGTTGCCCCCTACCGCGGTTGCAACAATAGGTTTGCCAAACCCCATCGCTTCAACCAGCGCCATCGAGAACCCTTCGCGAACGCGGCTCATCTGAACGAACACATCCATCGCTACCAGCGCGGGTGAAACATCTTTCAGGAGCCCGCAAAAATGAATGCGATCAGCCAAGCCCAACTCGGCCGATAAAGCTTTCAACGCCGTCTCTTGCGGCCCATCGCCGGCAATCAGCACATGGACATGCTTGGGCAGTGTTGCGCAGGCGCGGATCAAGAGCTGCACATTCTTGCCGGGGTAAAAACGGGTTACGGTGCCGATGACAGTCGCCTCTAGCGGGATTCCAAACTGCCGCAGCGCCGCTTCGCGCGTTATCCACGCCGCTTGCGGCGGCACATCAACGCCTTCGTAGTTCACCATTACCTTATCTGCGCTCACGCCACAACGGTTAACGGCAAAATCACGCACGACTTCCGAGCAAGCCACGACTAACCCGCGCGTTTTGGAAAGCCAGCGTTCAGCCGCGTAATGCCGCCAGCTATACACATCCTCATAATGGCTATAGAGCGAATAAATCCATGGAATCCCCAACGAGGGAGCGACCAGGCGCCCGAAAGTTCCGCAAAAGTAGCCATGCAGGTGGACAGCATCGGGCCGCGCGCGGCGCAATTCCTCGCGCAAGCGTAGAAGCGGTCCCAGGCGATGGTAGGTTTTCAAATTCAAGAAACGGGCCTCTGGAAATTCCGCAGCCATGCGATTGAAACTTGGCCCTGTTTCCGAAAGAAACCACGGGAGAATCCGCAAACGCTCTTTCGAAAGACCGCGTAAAAGCGCGAAAATCACGGTCTCGATACCGCCTCCTAAGGCAAGGTTCTCAATCAAGTATACGATCCGAGCGGGTGTCGCCATAAGCTGTTTGTATCTATCACACCGCGCGAGCGTAAATTTTCATTCCGTTTCCGCCAAGCATCCTTCCGAGTAAACGGCGAACGCCGCGCTTAAAGTTCGGCATCACGCGATTCGTCCACGCGCGCAACTGACCGCTATTGTGAACGCCCAGGTGCGCAAGCGTCGAGGCCGTAACAACAGAAACTTCCGAGCGTATTTCAACGGTCTCAAATCCCGCCTCGCTTAGAAAGCGCTTAAGCGTACCGGCTGTAAAAAATGTTAGGTGCGTCTGGTCGCAGAACCCGGGAAACCTCGCAGGGCGCAAGCGTGCGCGCCATGAACCGGCGTTGGGGGTGGTCAGCACGAGCAGCCCGCCTTCGCGCAGGCACTTGCGCAAGCGCTCAAGCGCGCTACGCGGGTCCGGCACATGCTCGATAAACTCAAAAGCCGTCACCACGTCGAACGCCGCCTCAGGCAAATTCACGCTATCGATGGTCCCGACATGCACGGTAATGCCGAACTCGCGCTGTGCGTACTGGGCCGCAAAAGCTGAAATATCCGAGCCTGTCACGCTCCATCCGCGCCGCCGGGCGGCCTCAAGCAAGAATCCCAAGGCGCATCCTACGTCGAGCAAGCTTCCTGGCCGCTCAAGCCGCTCAAGGTCCGCAATATGCTCGTCAAATACCCGCAGCAGACGGTCGTGATCCTTAATGTAATCGCCCGAGCCTGCCCATCGCTCTTGATCCGTATCTTCGGCGCGATAATAGGCCTCTTGATACAATTTTCCCAAATCAGACGGCATATCCTGCCGGTAAAGCAAAGCGCACCGCCGGCACCGCACGATCCGCACCCCATTCACTACATGGTACAGACGCGCCGCGGCTTGACCGCAAAACGGACAAAACCGACCCGGTAACGCTGTGTCAGAATCTGCCATAAGGATAAACTTTGCTGTCCTATGCCGGCCTAAACCTGCGCAGACGCTGACTAACCCAAGAGCGCTCTTCGGAGACCATCCACCAAGGCGCCGTCGCCGCGACCGCCAGCAACCCCGCCACACCGACAGCGAGGACACCTAAGACCGACAACTCGATACGCGCGACAATCAACCGTGCGAAAAGGCCTACGACCAATGCCGCGCTCAGCAGACGCACATCGAAGGCCTGCAGGTGCATGCGCAAGCTCAAGGACAGCACGCGCCCGATCCAAATCATAAGCCCCCCTGTCAGAACACACCCTGCCGCCAGCAAAGCGTACGCCGCGCCCACAGCCCCATGCTCGGCGATCCATACGCGCCCAAATAGAACATGCAAAAGCCCGACAAGTGTTGAGAACACAGCCCAAGGCAAAGGTCTGCCCATTCCTTGCGCCATGATTTCCGGTATCGCGCTGAAATAATAGACGTTAACCGCCAACACAAGAGGCGCGATCACCGGCGCCGCATAGCGGCCGAATTCAGGGCTAATCCAGCCGGCGACGAAACTGTGTCCCAGCGCGATCGCCAAAATTCCGGGCGGCACGATCGCAAGCCACGACCAGCGCAATCCGCGCAGGTAGAGATGCCGCAAACCCGCCAAGTCATTACGCCCCATGTGCTGGCTCACCGCAGGCAGCACGGCAGAGGCGACATAAGTAGAAAGCGCTTTGACATTGATCGCGATAGTTAAGGGCACGGCAAAGTATGCGACCTCATTCAGCGTACGCATCGATCCCACCAGAATGCGGCTCATGGGCAAAAAAAGCTGGGCGGACAAATAACCTCCCAGCAACGGCAAAGCATATCGCCACAACTCTGAGCCCCAGCGCAGCCAGGAAGAAGGTGCGCTCTTTGTTTGCGCCGCGGGCTCTTGCAGACGCCAATAGCTGAAGATCAAAACCGCTAGCCATTCCAGGGCCTGCATCAAAACAACCCATGCCGCCATGGAAATCAGTCCCGCTTGGCGCCAAACAAAAAAAGCCGCCCCGCCTGACGCAAGCCAGGCGCCCAGCGTTCGAATCGCATAGGAAACATCCAGACGCTGGTGCGCTGCGATCATGCCGTGCCCCGTTGCGGCTTGAATTTGGAAGAACGCAAAGAACGCCTGCAAAACCAAGACTTGTTGGGCTACAAGCAAATGTTCTTCCGGAACGCTCAAAATATCTTTCGCAAGCCACGGGCTTGCGGCGGCTAAGGCCACAGCACCGGCGCCGCCGCACACAAGCGCCCATCGCCGAATCGCCGTGTAATTTTGGCGCACCGCAGCCGCATCGCCCTTTCCCAACGCTTGGCCGATAAATCGGATGGCGGAGGTCGAAAAAATCATATTGATGAAACCAACCCAGCCGCCCACAGACAAAGAAACGCTCCACAATCCATAATCCGCAGCGCCAAGCCCGCGCACAAGAATCGGCGTTGCGAAAAAAGCAAGCAGCAATCCAAACGCCTGGCTAACGACGCCGGCAATAACATTCCGAGCCATCCCGCCAGAATGCGTCATGATGCTTTCATTTCGCGGGCAGATTCGGCCCACTCGCGCATTTGTCGCGCGCGGTGGGCAAACGTGTGGCGCTGGAGCACTTCTTTACGGCCGAGCTGCGCGAGCGAGCGCCGGCGCTCCACAGATGCCAACAGCAGTTTGCACTGATGCCGCAACTCGGCCTCATCGCGAAAACTAGCCACGACGCCGTTAAGCACCCGGTCAAGGTCGCGCTTGTAGTCGCTCAGCAGGCAAACCTCAGCGGACAGCGCTTCAAAGACCTTCATGTTGAGGCACTCTTGTCCCTGCGCATGGATGTTCAAAACCACTTCTGCGGCCGCAAATGCCTGCTGCCACTCTTCTCGAGTGAGCATGCGCGATTGGCGAACGCATTGGCGCAACTCAGGCTGCTTCGCTTGTTCCCAGCCAGGCCCCCAGATCGAAAGCCCCATATCCGCTACGCTCGCCAAAATGCGCTCGCGGTTTTCTCCATAACCGCCTACAAAGCATAAGCGCGAACGCCAACGCTCGCGCGCAGCTTCGTTAAGCGTAACAGGCCGGTGCACTAAGGGGTCGCACGCAACCGCCAAATGCTCCACGCGGCGCGCGCCCCGCTCCACAAGCCATGGTCCCCACGTAGGATCGATCACCATCCATATGTCGTAGGCCGAAACAATCGCGGGCGGCACGTTCCGCCAAGGCTCATCGCCGATCCAATTCATCGTCACGGCACCCAGCTCTGCGGCGCTCTTGATCGATTCGGCGCTCAAGCGCTCGGCCTGAAGCGAAACGACCAATTGCGGCCGCACATCGTTCAAACGCGCCGTAAAGTGATTATTACTCACCAAGCGGTCCATACGCTCCACGCTCGATAGGCGGCGCGGCGAGAGCCGGTGCCTAATCCCGTGCGGGATCAAACGCCTGAGCCAATTGGGCGTCAAAGAACTCGCGCGATAATCAAAAGAGGCAACCTCGCAGCCAATCTCGGCGAATCCATGGATCAGGCCTTCATCCATGTGCTGCACATAACCCAGGTGAGAACCTACGACGAGAATGCGCTGAATAGGCATCAGCGGCGGCCGGCGCTTCTACGGATCACCGCGCCAACATACCCATGCATCCAAGGAAGAGACTCCAAAAACGCAGCGGTCAGAACAGGAAAATGCGTTATCGGCCTTCTTTTTCCGGCGAAATTGCGCGCAAACGGCAATCGCCGTAAGAGCGAACGAACGAGGCCTTGGTTTTTCAAGGATGTCGCGGCTCCCACCCAACGGTGATTGGCCCCAAACGTCCGAATGCGAACATCCATGGCCGGAAACAACGCGCGCACCTCATCAGGCGCAATGCCGCGCACGTGCGCTCCTTCATGCGGCGCGGGTAAAAAATCGCACCAAATCACGCAGCCGGTATCGTTCACGACGCGCATCATCTCACGCGCCGCCGCGCTGCGCATCTCGTTGTCCAGGCACGAAGAAAACGTCACCACCTGAAGCGCTACATCGAAAACGCCGTCCGGATAGGGTAAACGCGTCATGTCCGCGAGCGTAACGGCCGCAGCAGGAAACAACGCGCGAGCGCGCTCAACGCGCCAAGGCAGCAAATCGCAGCCCCATAAACGCCGCAAACCCACATCATGCAACCAGCGCAGCACTTGGCCTTCGCCGCACCCCACCTCAAGCGCTTTGCAGTCGGCGAGCGTAGTCGTCGTCCATCCCTGTCCGGCCAAGGAGGCGGCGATAAATCGCTGAATGGTAAAATCCAACCAATGCGCTTCAGGAACAAGCCAGCTCCAACCGGCCTCAGCCTGGAGCGCGTCGCGCTGCCGGTAAGCCGCGGCCAAACGCGAACGTTCATCCATTGTCTTGGAAGGCAAGGCTCGACATCTTCGTTTTAACGCCTGTAGTACGCCACCAGTTTCGTGACCGCGGATACTACCGCCTGCACGTCGCCATCTGTCATGGCAGGATACAAAGGCAGCGTCACCACACTCTCGGCGGCGGCTTCTGCTACAGGAAGCGACCCCGGACGATAGCCGAGCGTCTTGCGGTAATACGGCTGCAGATGCACAGGCACGTAGTGGACATTGCCGGTGATGCCTTCGGCTAACAGCGCCTGTAAAAACCGATCGCGGCTGATGCGCAGCCGGTCATGAGATAGGCGCAGCAGGTATACATGCCAAGCATGCCGTACGTGGGCAGATTCGGTCGGCAGGATCAGCTCCGGCATCCGGCTAAAAGCCTTATGATACGCCGCAACAATCAGACGGCGCCTAGCTTGCAAAGATGCAAAGCGCTGCAGTTGAACTAAACCCAAAGCGGCGGCTAGATCCGTTAGGTTGGCCTTGTACCCCGCCGCTTGCATCACGTAGCGCCAGCGATGTTCGCGCACCCGGCGCCACGTGTCCGAGTCTAATCCATGATTGGCCAAAAGACGCACGCGATCGACAACCGACGATCGAGGGCTAGTGACCGCCCCGCCCTCGGCGGTCGTTAGGTTCTTCACCGCATGAAAGCTGAAAACCGTGGCGTCTGCCCAAGCGCCTATCGGGCGGCCACGATAAGATGAGCCGAAGGCATGCGCGGCATCGGCGACAACCTTAAGCCGCTTTCGTTTTGCGATCTGCATGAGCGCGCGCATATCCGCCGCATGCCCGGCCAGATGAACCGGAAGAATAGCCGCCGTTTTGCGGTTGACGGCGTCTGCAACCGCGGCAGGGTCTAATGTCATCGTCACAGGATCCACATCGACGAACCGCGCGCGAGCGCCGAGGTGGGTGATCACGTTAGCCGTCGCCACGAAAGTAAGCGGTGTCGTGATCACCTCATCGCCCCGTTTGATGCCAAGCGCTTCAAGCGACAACAAAAGACCAGCGGTAGCCGAGCTTACCGCGGCGACAGGCTGCCGGCGCATATGGCGCGCGAGCGCCGCCTCAAAGTGCGCGGCAACCGGGCCTGTTGTGATCCACCCGGAGCGCAATACGCGAACAAGTGCCTGCTCTTCAGGAGCTCCCAACACCGGCCGATAAAAAGCCAGGCGCTTGCGGCGAACGGGCTTACCTCCTTCGACGGCGGGCAGAATCGGCATTGCCGGGCTCCTCATAATTCGGCACGTAGCGATGCAGCAGAGAGCGCCCGCGAACAGGATCCTCTTTAGCGACAACAGATGAGAAAGCGCGCAACGCCGACGAAACCATGGTCCACGATGACGCTTTTGTTTCAATCACGCGGATGCGGCGGTGCTGCGTGCTCGAAGCGCGCTCATTCGGCGTTAACAGTTCTTCCTGGAGCTTCTCGCCAGGACGGACACCTGTCGCCACGATCTCAACGTCAACACCCGGCCGCAGCCCCGCCAGCCGGATCATTTCGCGCGCGATATCAAGGATTTTTACCTGCGCGCCCATATCCAGCACGAACAATTCCCCTCCCCGACCCAAAGCGCTCGCCTGCATGACTAACTGAGCAGCCTCCTCGCGCGTCATGAAGTAGCGACGCATATCCGGATGCGTGATAGTTACCGGGCCGCCTTTAGCGATCTGCTGGCTGAAACGCTCGATCACATTGCCGCGGCTGGCCATGACGTTTCCGAATCGCACAGCCATCAACGCGGTTCGCGTCTTGCGCCTGGCGGCTCCAAGCAGCAAAATTTCAGCAAAGCGCTTGCACGCGCCCATCACGCAAGAAGGACGCACAGCCTTGTCGGTTGAAATTAATACGAAGCGCTCAACTCCCGCGCGCATGGATTCTTCAATCACAACAGAAGTGCCTAGAATATTCGTCTTGATGCCTTCCAGCAGGTTGAATTCCATAATCGGCACATGCTTATACGCGGCGGCGTGATAAACAATTTCAGGATGATGCGCCTGTAGGACTGAACGCACGCGCTCGCGGTCGCGTATATCGCCGACCAACAGCTGCAGCGTCAGCGATGGGAAACTTTCACGCAGCGCTAAGTAAGTTTCGTAAAGATTGTTTTCTTCATGATCGAACAGTAGGAGCTGCCGCGGCTCGATCGCCGCCAGCTGCCGGCATAACTCATGTCCGATAGAGCCTGCAGCGCCGGTTATCAAAATCGTCTTGCCCGTCAATCCTGTGCGAATAGCATCCACATCGAACGGAACAGGCGATCGCCTAAAGAGGTCTTCTAAATTGATCGGGCGCATCGAACCGGCGGCGGTGTCGCGCTGAAGCACCTCGTAAAAGCCGGGAACGATGCGCAGCTCAAGCCCAGCGCTGCGCGCTAAACGCGCCACACGCCGGTGCAGAGCGCCGGAAGAAGACGGTATCGCCAGAAGCGCAAGCTCAAGCCGATGCGCGCGGGCAAACGCGGGTAGCTGTGCAAGCGCGCCCCACACGGGCAGCCCGCCGATCTTGCGCCTGTGTTTGCGGGGATCGTCATCCAAAAAACCCAATGGCTGATAGCCCAGCCGGCGATGCCGCTGCAGCTCTTCCAGAACCAGCCGGCCGGCGATCCCTGCTCCCAAAATTACCGCACGTCGGCGCGATGAAGTAGCCGGCAACGGCGTTACTACGCGAGTGGTTGTTTTCATAGGTCAAAGTGTACCTGATTGAAGTCCGGCTTCATGGCCTTGCCAGTTGAGGCCCCGCTCGCCACATGGGCTTGGGAATCACCGCTGCCGGCAAGACTTCCTTAAGATGCGGCAAGACGGTTACCATCGCCGCTATGAACCAAAAAGGTTCCATGATGCGCACGATAAGGAACACGTTGCCGCTGAGCGCATGCGCCATCATTCCGATATGGCCCACAAGAAAACCCAAACAGAGGCCGCGCGCGTCCGGATCAGTGACTGTGCGGTAGGCTTGATAACAAACCATCCACAACCGCCCTTGAACAAAAAAGAACGCCAGCAGCCCCACGATTCCCACTTCGCCCACCAATAGCCCGTACTGGGTATCCACAAAACCGATGCCGGTTATTCCCAACCCAAATGCCGGATTCTCCGACCATTTCTCGATGATGTATTTCCAGACGAAGATGCGGCCGGCCGGAGAGCCGGCGATGCGCATATTGCCGATTTCGTATTGGCTGCGCGGGTCGAAAGTGTCCGCTAATCGGTCAAAAACCGTGTGCGGCAGCACCATCGGCGCCAGCAATAGGCTTGCGGCGAGCACCGCGGCAAGCGGCAGCCGATTCTGGGTGGACAAAAAAATGAGCGTGACATACATCGTCAGAAACGACAAGTACCCCCCGCGAGAGTAGGTAAAAATAAGCGGCGGCAACAAAAACAGCGTTAGAGCCAGCGCCCGAACCCGCCCGTTCGGGGATGCCCTGCACAATAACTGTCCAAGACACAGAGCTATCATCAACACCAGATAGCCGGCGAGCGTATTCGGCTCGGCCTTGCCTTCAAAAGGCGCGGTGATGCGATACCCGGGGCCATGCGAAGCGATTTGAAAATAGCTAAACAGGCCCACAGCCGCAGCCGTCAGCAGGAGAAACCTAAGAAAAATCCGTATCTGCCCTGGGTGCTGCACAATATTGACTACCATAAAATAAAGGACGAAATACTCCAAAGATTTCAGAAGATAAAATGTACCCGCTACAAGATTCGACACATCGCCGCGCAAGATTCCCAAAACCGTTGAAACCACGCAACTGGCGATGTAAAGACCAACGGGAACATTCATAGGCGTGGAACGCAGCAAGCCTAACTGCTTGTTGATGGCGAGCTTAGCCAGCCAGCTGAAGAAAATAACAATCAATAAGAGGTCATCGAAACGTATGACGACCGAGCGCCCAGGGACCTGGGCTAAATTCATTTCCGGAGAAAACAGCATCGCCACGATCAACAGAACCAGGGCAGCATTCGTGCTGATCAGCGTCAGCATGAAGACGCTTCCAGCCACCAGAACCCCGACAAACGTAGCGAACATGGGGTCGACAAAAATCTCGGGCATCATCCGTCACGATGATCCGTAGAACGCGCAATTCATGAAAGGCTCAAAGCTGATCCGGCTGGCCGCTCGGCTCAACGGTTTTAGACTCCTTTTCGGAGTACGCGTATTTTTGCCGGTAATAGTAGTAGTCCCTCGGCTGCGTTTCGACTTCCGAGCGAACATGGTTAAGAACTACCCCCAGTAACCGGGCGCCGACGCTGTCCAACTGCGCTTTGGCGCGCGCCAGCGCTGCGCGGGAAATGCGGCCAACCTCATATAGGAGAATGACCCCATCTACATTTGGCGCCAGCAGCAAACTGTCCGCCACAGGCAGAATCGGAGGAGCATCGACCAGCACAAAATCAAACTGGCTGCGCAGCTTCTCGAGCGTCGATTTCATATTCGCTGAGCCCAACAGCTCGGCGGGGTTGTCCGGCAGGCGACCCGAAGTGATCAAAAAAAGATTGGCCAGATACGGATTTTTAATCGTTTCGTCATATCCGAATTTTCCCAGGATAAAATCCGAGAGCCCCCGAAGCGAGCGATCAAGAGGCAAATCGCCGCGCAGCACCTCTGAAAGGCCAAACTCTTTCGGCAGATCAAATAATTTGCCCAGCTGAGGGCGGCGTAGATCGCTGGAAACCAGCACCGTCCGAAGGCCGCTCTGGGCGGTAACGATTCCTAGGTTGCTCACCAATGTGCTTTTGCCTTCGCCGGGGCCTGCGCTCGTAACCAAAATCACTTTGCGCTCACCGGAAAGTTTGAGATTCGTTCTCAAAATACGGTAAGCTTCGGTCGCTGGCGAACGCGGATTATGGTGCGCAAAAAGCGCGAAGCGATCGGAAGACAGATGGTCTTCCTTTTTTAGCTTGAACCGCTTCAACCAAGAAGTAACTTTAGACTCTGTCTGTTTGAGGCTCTCCACATAGCCAAAATGCGGAATCACCGCCAGAACCGGCACCTGCAACAAAGCTTCGACGTCATCGATCGTGCCGATGGATGTATCCAGCGTCTCGATCACAAACGCCAGCATGGTGCCGACGAGAAGCCCTAAGAATACCCCAAGAAACAAGCCTAGCCGCTTCTGAAAGCCAACGGAGGCGCCTGTCGTGGCCCGCTCGATGATCGACGCCTCCGCTACTTTCTCGGCCTCGGCAATTCGGGCTTCCTCCAAGCGTTCGCGCAGCGTGCGGTAAGTCTTTTCGTTGACTTCCACTTCTCGACTAAGCCGCGCGTATTCGAGCTCAGCGGCGGGCAATCCTTGCAGCTGGCCTTCCAATTCAGACATCTGCGCCTTCATCCTCAGGATATCCGGGTGAACATCCTTCAACTTAGGCGCAAGGCCGGCTAACTGGCCTTGCAGGTCTGCCAGGCGATTCTGCAGTACGACCGCATGCCCCGAGGCGTCTCCGTGCGCGCGCATTTGTTTAAGCGCTTCTTCGACCACCTTCAGCCGCACCTCTGTCTGAGAAAGCTGCGATTCGACAAATTCGCGAACCTTTCTTGCCTGCTTGTTGCGTTCATCTAAGTTGAACGCGATGTAGGCCTCAGCGGTCAAGTTGGCGATCTGCGCAACACGCTCGCTCTGCTCGCCCGTCGAGATGATCTTGATGATGTTCGTTTCCGTGACGGGCTCAGCTGAAATGCTTCCCTGGATCTGGCCAGCCGTTTCTTGGAATCGAACAATGTCTTTTTGCTCAAGATCCGGCTCCATCTGACGGACTACCACCTCAGCAATGGAGCGGCTCTCGATAACCCTCGATTCGGTCACCATGGGATTTTCGTAATACGATTGGAAGCCTTCATAGAACTGCCCTGACATCATGCGCGCGCGCTCAAGCTTGATCTGCGCGGTAGCTTTAAAGACAGGCTTCTGGCGGCTTAAGTAAAATGCAGTAACCGAAGAAAAAAGGATGAGACAGCCGATGATAACGCGCGCCTGCTTGCGCAGGATGCGCCAGTAATCAGAAAGACCTAATTCATACTGCTGCTGAGCCATTTATCAGAGCCCTTTTTACAACCCTTCCATCGTTCTATGCGTTTGACGCCAAAGAAGCGCTGTGGTACGGTTGCAAGCGGAGGGACACATGCGACGCATACTCACGATTTTTGGTTTGATCATCCTGTTTGCGGCACCGGCAAAAACGGCACCAGCCGACCAAAGCAAAGCACTTGTGGATGCGATGTTGGACGTAGACCCGCGCACGCGGCGCACAAGCGGCGTAGGAGCCGCGTATGGCTCCATCTATTCACCCACCGAGCAGGAAGCGAATACGGATGAAGAGTTGCTTCCCGAAGACTGGTCGGATGTGCGCCTACGGTCTGCAGGAGAATACGAAGGCCTCCGCAGCCCGCTCTTTGAAGACGGTCTGGATGCCGAAACGCCTGCACGTGAAGATTTGAACTCAAACGTAGTGCCCGTCATTCCTCTGGGCCATCCTGAGGAGCGAGCGGGCGTCATATACGAAGACTCGCCGCGGCCTTAGCGCGTAATCCCACCGCTGGTCTCCCTGGCTCCGAAGCCGGTTGCGATCGCCTGCCCCACTAGGACCTGCGAAATCGGCTCGTAGAACTGCTGCATAAAATCCAAGCTGCTGGCGATCTCGCCTTTCGGCACGTACACGATATCGTTCGGCTCGAGTATAACATTCTCTTCGAGCTTTCCTTCTTCCAAGGCCGATTGCAGGTTCAGCTTCGCCACCTGAGGTGAGCCCAAACCGCCGCGGATGAGCATCACGCTCTTTTTGGCAGCATTGGTCGTGAAGCCTCCCGCCATCGCGATCACCTGAAGCACGCCGCCTTGTCCCGTTGGAACGTAAACACCGGGCGCGCCCACTTCTCCGAGCACAATCGTCTTCGTGCCGCCGAAACGCTTAATAGCAAGTGAGACATCGGGAAACCGAATATAGGTCTTCAAACGGCCGGTCAGTTCTTGATCAAGCTGCGTTAGGGTTAACCCTCCGGCTGCGATATCCCCCACAAGCGGAAAAGAAATCTTTCCATCCGGACGAACAAGCACATCGCGCGATAGATCGCCTTGCTGCCAGACAAACACCTCGATCACATCGCCCGTGCTGATTTGATATTCCGCGCTGAACGCGCTCAGAGGCTTAGGCTGCGCGGCTGCGGCCGACATCTCGGCGGCATTGCTGAGTTTCGGATGCTTGGCATCCATCCGCGCCTGCATGCGCTGCACGCCTTCCTGAATGCGTGGGTCGTCTTTATCCAATGCCTGCGCCCGCTTCCAAGCGCTCAAAGCGCGCGCATGATGGCCTTCGCGTTCCTCCGCCTCAGCCTTTTGGATGAGATCCGTCAGCTGCTTGAATTTTTTCTCTTGTTTCTCGAATGCCCGTGATGCGTCACTGGCTAACGCTTTGTAGCTCCGATTCTTGGGGTCCAACTCTTGCGCACGCTCGGCATGCGATTGCGCCAGAAGGTATTCTTTCTCACGCAAGTGCAATTGTGCCTGTTCAGCATGCCATTGAGCCAACGCTTTGGGATCGGCACCGGACGGCTCGTTAGCCATCGAGCGGTCAAGCGCCGCCTTGAAGGCCTCCGCCGCCTGCTGGTACTCGCCGGTAGTCATATGCGATTGGCCCTGCTCGTAGTACCACCCAGACGCTTTGGGAGAGTCGTCTTCTTCAGCAGCTGCTGTTGTGCACAAACCAATGTTTGCGCACAACAAAAGAGTAGCTACGATGCGGCTGGCGATGGGAGTTTGAAGGGAAAATCCACCCATTTCGTCAGTGAACGTCCACATATATGGAGTACCTCTGACGTATGCACGCGTTATGTCTGACACGCTTCTTTGCTCCTCGGGCCACTCCTCCCACAGAGTTTCCCAGAGCCTCACGGTGGACCTAACTGTATTTATACGTGAAATAACAAAGAAGATCAAGTTGTAAGCGATAATAAGCGATCCTAAAGCCAATTGCGCGAAAGCGCTAAACACGCCGGCGAAAGCTAAGCCGGCTGCTAGCGGAATATTTTTGGCAGGAAAACCACAGCCCCGATCAAGGCTGCTACTGTCGCGCTGATCAGCACAGAACCAGCGGCAAGGTCTTTGATGATCATGGCGGTGGGCCGGCGCTCACGCTCCAAAACATCCACAACCACCTCAACGGCGGTGTTGAGAATTTCAGTAACGAATACCAGCGTGATCGCCAGAAGCACTAATAACCACTCCTGCACGTTCACCGAGAACCAAAGACAAGCCGCCAGAGCAAAGATGGCGACCGCTAAGTGAATGCCCATGTTGCGCTGAGTACGGAAAGCATAAACAATTCCGCGCCAAGCGCATCGGATGCTGTCCTTAAAAGGACGCGGCGGTCCTTTTACCATTCCTAGTGGTCTGCGATTACGGCGGTGTTTGCTCATGTATGGGATGTGGATATGATATACTCTGCTCGAATCCAACACAACCGTTCTTGGTTATTTCCTTAAATAGATGCTTCGCGGACACGCAAGACCGGCCAGTTACAAACACTTCTTGCCCATGCGCTGCTCTAGACCGCTGGCGGCTCTTGCCGCCGCAGCCATGATGCTCGCTAGTCCTCTGATCGGCCTGACTGAAGAAACCGTCAAAATTCGGCAAATCAGCGCACCCCTATTGGAACAACTCACACGCGACTGGCTTTCGCTGCAACACAAACTCGCCGGCGCTTTGGCAAGCTCACGGCCGGAGCTGCTTGCGCAACTTGTTACGCTTTCTAAGGAACGCGCTTTCGACCTTCGGGCTTTCATGCAGGCCGACCCGTCCGTCATCTTGCGCGTCGCCCTGCCGCAGAGTGCCTATGACAACGCGCCGGCGCAAACGCAGCGCTATCTGGAACACGCCGTTTCTCTGGAAGGAACGCTGGAGAATGATCCCGAACACCCCGCGGGTTCCCTTGCCACGGCTACAGGTCTGCGCCTGCGCGATCGCCAAGGCCGAATTCTTGCGCTTCATTGCGTGGGAAAAACACCCAATGCCGTTGCCGGAGCCTTTGCTTCTATCCGCGGAATCGAGTTTGAGCAGGCGCTTGTTTTTCGCAGTGAAGATTTTCGCACGCAGTCCCGCTCAAGGCTCGACACCCAAGCTCCCAGTCTTAGCGTCGCGGAGCCTCTCCAAGGATCCACGGTCAAGGAAACGGTAACCCTGCATCCGACAGCATCCGACAATAATGGCGTGAGCCAAGTGCAGCTTTTGTGCGACGGCGCGCTGATCGCATCCGACCGCAGCGCTCCTTTTGAGCTTGCGTGGAATACGCGCCAATCGGCCGATGGCCCGCATACGCTGCTCGTGCGCGCTCAAGATGCTGACTTCAACCAAACGCAGACAAATCCAATTACCGTCACAGTCGACAATACGCCTCCGCGCGCGCGAATCCTTTCGCTCTCTCCCAAGCAATCCGCCTCCGATACGATGCATGTTGAAATCGAAGCAGCTGACGCCATCGGATTGGATTCGGTGAAGCTGCTCATCGACGGCACCGCCATCGGTGTTGTGTTGGGGCCTCCTTTCATGATTCCATGGGATACAACGAAAGGCTCCAATGGATTGCGTTCGGCTGAGGCGCTCGCGGTTGATCGCGCCGGCAACTCCACCCGCTCCGAACCCATTGAGGTGCGTGTCTTAAACGCGAACGCTTCGCCTATCCTAGAGCCCATCGGCTCCAAGAGCGTGCAAGAATCGGTGGGACTGGTCTTTCGCGTATCCGCCCATGATCCGGACGGAGCGCGCGATCCGCTCACCTTCCGCGCCACCCACTTACCAGCCTGGGCGACGTTTGACGCAAGCGTACAAGAATTTAGAGGAACGCCCGACTTCTCGATTGCTTCCGCGCAGGAGCCGGCCAAGGTGTTCGCAGATGTCAAAATCGAGGTATGCGACGCGCAGCCGCTGTGCGACAGCGAAAGTTTCAGCATCACCGTCATGAATTTGGACCGGCTGCCCAGCATGGAACCGCTGGCCAACCGCACCGTTCGCGAAGGAGAATCGCTGACCCTGACTCCGATTTTCCACGATGCGGATGTCGGCACTTTACCATGCAAAGTGACACGCGCGCCACCTTGGATGCACATCGATCCGGCCACCTGCACGCTTGAAGGCACGCCCGGCTTTGAGGTGGCGTCGCCTTCCAAATCAACAGTCACTTATCCTGATATCCTCTTTGAAGCTTGCGACGGCCAAGAGCAGTGCGCCAGCGCGCACATGACCATTGAGGTGCACAATGTTAATCGAAAGCCTTCCCTCGGTTTCATCGGCGATAAACAAATCCAAGAAGGACGCGAGCTGCGTTTTGAGGTCCGCGCCGCTGATCCTGACGGCGAAACCGTAACGCTGACGCCTTTAGGATTCCCTGAGGGAATGAGTGTTCGCGAGCAACGCCAAGGAGCTTGGGAGGTAGATTGGGAGCCGGGTATTAATGAATCGGGGCTTTATGCGGTTGTTTTCACGGCAAGCGATGGCGAGCTTGAAGAAACCGAAGAAATCACTATCGAGGTCAAGGAAAGCGTTCTGTCGATATCCGGCTATGTCCTAAATGACGTCAAACGCCCCATTGCCGGCGCGACGATCGAATTCTACAGGCCAGGACAGCGCACCTATACAACCGTCAGCAACGCGAAGGGCCAATACGTGATGAGCGGCCTTACAAGCGGCACTTATACGGTTCGCTGCAAGTTGAACTTAAGCCCAGGCTCGCCGACGAACCTCATCATCTCATTCAGCCCTATCAGCCAGCGCATTGAACTAACGACAACCGACCTGCGCAGCGTCAACTTCATGGGCACCCCGAACGACTAGTGGGCGCAAGCGGCTTCCGAGAGCTCATCTCCGGCATATCGCAGAGCAATGGATTCTGCTAACAAGGGATTCGCGTCGCGCGAATCCCTTGTTAGCGAAATCCCTTAACTTTGCGATAAACTTAACGGTTAGCGGAAGTCGGACTCAAGGGGCTTGGCGAAATGGCGGGCCATCATGCGATCGCCCTTGCGGATCTTGAGCGTCGGATTCAGCATGCGCTTGATGTAGGCTAGGGCCATTCCAGCGGCGTCTATATCTCCCAGTTCAACCTCCGCTGCCGGCTGCTCGTTCACGTAAAGCACGAGCGTGTCGCCAGCTTTGAGCGGCCCCATATCCTGCACCGAAATAACCACAAAACCGTGCTCTTCGTTGGTGCGGTACACCTTCACCGGCGAGCCGGCATCAGGCGTCTGTTCAGAAACCGGAATCGCCTCAGCCATTTCCCCGCCGAGCGAAGAAGCGGGCATGGCCGATAGCGGCTTTACCGGCGGCAAGGCAGGCACGAGCGGCGCGCCTGAGCCCTTCAGCACGCCAAGCGCTTGCCCAAGAACTTCTTGGCTCTTGGAAAGATCATCTTCATGCTGGCGCAGCTGCTGCTTGAGGTGCGCGACTAATTCTTCGCGCTCCCTAATCTCAGCCGACATGCGGCCCATATCGACTTTCGTTTCGCTCAGCTGTTGTTGAACGCGGTCGTAATCCTCGCGGCTAATCGTCGACTGCGCCATCGATGCCAGCTGCTGCTCGCGGTCGTTGTTCAACTTCTGATAATCGGTCTTTGATTTCGACAGCTCGCGCTCGAACCGGTCTACTTGCCACTTAAGGCCTTCCCGCTCAAGAACCAGGTGCTGTTCCCGCTCCTGAGTATCCAATTGGGCCTGTTTAAGCTCGGCTTGGGTGCTGGTCAACTGGCGGCGGATGCTGGCGAGCTCCGCCTCCAACTGCCCAAGCTGGGATTCACGCTGGTCGATCGCGCTGCGGTAGCGATCGCGCTCCTGCTGCGCGGTAATCATCTGGTCTTGCGAACCGCCTAATTGGCGGCGCAGCGTCTGCAACTCATCTTGCATGCCTTCTTGCGTTTCTTTGGCAACGCGGATTTGCTCATCCAGATGCGTGCGCTCGACCTTGAGCTCGCTCACTTCTTGCATCGCATCGCGCAAAGTCTGCTGATCTTCAGCCAACGCGCTCTTTAAAGTAAGCAACTCCTGCTGCCGCTCTTGGGCTAGCTTTCCTAACTGCTCCGCTTCGGTTTGAGAGCTGGCTGAAGTGCGATCCAGAGCCTGCAATCGGTCCAGCAGCGCTTGGGCTTCTTTCTCTTTATTCGTGAGTTGGTCGCTGCGCTCGGAAAGCCTGCCTTCGACCAGCACGAGCTGCTGCTGCGAACTTGCAAAAGTCGCTTTGACCTGCTGAAGATGCTCTTGCAGCGCTATCAGCTCAGCGTCTTTGCCTGTCGCCTCGCCGGTTCGCTGTTGCAGCCGCTCGGTCAGCATCGCCTGCTGTTGCTGCAGCGTAGTCAGTTCGGTCTGCGTCTTTTCGAAAACGTCCTTTAAGCTGCTCAGTTCCGCTTCGCGCAGGTGTAGGTTCTCTGAAGTTTTCTTAAGCTCTTCGCTCCAGCGACTCTGCGATTGCGTCAACTCTCCCTGAGTCAAGCGCAGCGTTTCTTCCAACTTGCGATTGGCTTGCTTGAGCGATTCTTGTTGGTTCTCAAACTGCACCAGATAATGCTGCTGGTTGGTTTGCACTCCCTGTAGTTGGCTGGAGAGATCTACGACGCGGGTGTCCTGCCGTTCTTTCTCGCGCTTGGTATCGACCATCTCCTGTTCTTTTTTCGTCAATAAAGAACCCAGGCGCCTCAACTCATCATCTTTAGCCCGGACCGAGGACCGAAGCTGCTCAGCTTCGGTCTTAACAGCCTCTTGGTTGCGCTCCATGGTTCGCAAACGATCTTGCAATTGGGTGAGGTTGGATTCATACACCTTAGCTTGCTCATCGCGTGAAACGATGCGCTCCTTGAGCACAGCCAGCTCTTGCTTTAGGCCGGCGATCACGTTATCCACCTGCTCTAATTGCCGGCTAAGCGCCGTCAGATCTCCGCCAACGGCGGTCGCTTTTGCGAGTTGCTGATCGCGCGTCTTAGCAAGCTCAGCATTGAGCTGCCGGACATGATCTAACTCCGCCGATAGATTTTGATTTTGCTCTTTGGCCGTAGCCAGCTCGCGGGTAACGGCCACAAAGGATTGCTGAAGATCCGTATGCTGTTTGCGGGCGTCGGTCAGCTGCTGCTCAAGGGCAGATCGCTGCTGCACAAGTTCCGTGTGCTGGCCGCGCAGCTGCTCAAGACTGCCGCCCGACTGGGAAGCCAACTCTCTTTGGGATTTCAGCTCAGCCAGAGCGGCGTTTAAACGCTCCCCTAAATCACGCCGCTGGTCGGCGGAAACAATCGACTGCTGCCCCAACGACTCCAATTGCTTTGTCGCTTGATCCAAGTTGCGCTGCGTTGTGGCCAAAAGCTCCTGCGTCTTCAGCAGCTGATCTTGACGCTTAACGACTTCGCTCTTAGCGGCTTCGACTTGCTTATCGAGCTCAACAACGCGCGACTTGAGCGTCGCCTGTGTTTCGGAAAGCGCGCCCGAACTTGAACGCTGCTGCGCAAGTTCCTTAGCCAAGGCATCCCGCTCGGTGCGCAACTGTTCTTGATCTTGCGCAAGCCGCGTCAGCGATTGCCTGTCCTGCTCCATGACTTCTCGCAGGCGCGAGAGCTCTTGCGCTTTGATCCCAAGCGCAGCGCGCAGCTGATCAGCATCTGTCTTGGAAGTTGCCTGTGTGACATCCAATAATTGAAGGCGTTCTTGTAGTTGCGCGACGCGGCTCTCGCGATCCTTAAGATCATTGCCGCGCTCGGCTAATCGCTGCTCAAGATTCGCCTGCCGCTCTCCAGACAACATCAAAGCGGTCTTCAAATCTTGGATCTGCTGCTGCGAAGCTGCAAGCGCCAATTGGACGTTGCCTACTTCAGAAGCTCGCTTTTCCAATTCAGCAAGAGACTCTTCTCGCTGGCTGCGCTCTTTGCTCATTTCTTGATCGGCTTGAGCCAGTTTTTCCTGGTGCGATTTCAGCTCAAGCTCGCGCTGCTCAAGCGATAGATTCAAACGATCCAATTCTTGGCTCCAGCGCGCCTCGGTCAACATCAATTCGCCCTGCGCGCGCTTAAGCTGTTGATCGAGCGACTCGTTCGCCTGCTTCAATGCCTCAACTTGAGCAACCAATTGCTGGCGGTTGATGCCGATGGTCTGCAACTGCTGCGACGTTTCATCCAAGCGTCCGACCTGCTGGTCGCGAGTCTTAGCCAGCTGCGCATTCAACTGGCGCACATGAGCGAGCTCATCGCCAAGCTGCTGGCCTTGCGCTTTTTGTGCGGTAAGCTGCTGGGTTAAATCCGCCAGCGCCCTTTCAAGCGAAACCTGGCGATCCTGCGTACCGTTTAACCGTTGTTGCAGCTGGCCGCGCTCTTGCTGCAGTTGTTGCACCTGGCTTTTAGATGCGTCCAAACTGCTCTGCGCCTGAGCGGTCATTTCTTGATGGCGCTTGAGCTCAGCCGTAGCGGCAGCCAAACGCTCTTGCACAGCCTGATGCTGCTGGCTCTCAGTGCCGCTGGTTTTTTGGATTTTCCCAAGATCGCTGGTTGTTTGAGATAAGGTTCGCTCCGCCGTCGCCAGCGCCTCTTGCGTCTTTGCAAGCTGCTCTTGCCGGTACTTGAAATCTTGCTTCAGCGCTTGCATCTCAAGATCCATCTCGGCATTCGCCTGCTTGAGCGCATCGCGCTCCTGTGATGCCTGCTCACGCGATGTCTCGGTTAGCTTCAATTGGTTCGATAGCTGAAACAGCTCGGACTGCGTTTTCTCAAAATCTTTGGTCAGCCCAACGAGCGTTTTTTGATCGCTGCCCATACCTTCGCGCAACCGCCCCAGCTCTTGATCTTTCCCAGCGATAGCCTGCCGCCACTGTTCGGCATCCCGCTCGGCAGCAGATGAACTTGCCTCCAATTGCGTCAGCCGCTCCTGCAGAGCGGCTAATACCTGCTCGCGCGCGTCCAATTGACTTGTCCGCTCAGAGAGGCGCCCTTCGACAGCGGCCAGTTTTTCGCGTTGCTCGGTTAACTCCTGACGGCTGGATTCAACTTGCTCCTGAAAAATCTTACGCTCGCTCTGCAGACGCTCATAATCCCTGGAAAATTTTTCCAATGATTTCTGATCGCCGGACATCGCCGCGCGCAATTGCAAGAGCTCGCGCTCTTTCTCTTCCAAAGCAGCCCGCGACTCCTCCGATTTCTCTCCTGAAACTTTCTTATCGTTCTGCAGCGACTCCATCTGTCTCTGTAATTTGTCGAGCTGCGAATCCCTGTCCTTGATTTGCTCGGCGCGTTCGGCCAACATCTGCTCAAAATTAGTCTGTTGCTGCTGAAGAACGATCAACTGCGCTTCGCGATCAGTGATCTGGGCTGATCGAACAGTCGCCTGCGCCTTCGCCAGCTCTTGCTGAAGCAAACCAAGCTCAGCTTCACGTTTGGTAAGTTTGACGGCCTTGTCTTTCAGCTGGTCTTCTAACACGCGCTGCTCTGTCTGAGCTGCCTTCAGTTGATTCTTTAGCTGCGCAAGCTCTTCCTGTGTCTTGCCCAACTCGCTATCCCGGCCGACATGGCGCTCCTGGGCTTGGGATCGTTCCTGGTTTGAGGCGGCTTCAACGCGGGCTAATTGCTCTTCCAGCCTTTTTGCCGCCAGCTGTGCGTCCGATAACTTAGCCTGGAGCTCGCGTTTCTCTCCCTGCGCCAATTGCAGCTGATCCGACAATTCCGATTCTTTAGTCGCGCCGCTATCTCGGGTTGTCAAAAGCGAATCGTTCAAACGCCGCAGCTGCTCGATTTCTCGGGTAAAACGCTCTTGCTCCTGACGGGAAATCACCAGCTCACGCTTGAGTGAATCGACGCTTTGCCTCAAGCGCTCCTGCTGGGCATCTACCGCCGCTGTGTCCGGCCGAGGCGATGAAGCGGATGTGGCGCTCTCAACAGCCGCGGGGATAGCGGGGACACTTGAATCGGGTGTCTGGCTTGTTTGGGTTGGAGCGAGAGGCGCAGCGGGCTCTTCTGGGCCTTTAACCGGGATAGCCGCTGATGCTTCTTGCGTCCCCGCGACCGCATGATACGCTTGCGCTTCGCGCGCTTTCACCAGGTGCTGGGCCGCTTCTTGGCTTGTGGGGCGAACGCGAACCGCGCGCTGGAAAGCCGCAGCAGCATCCGCATAGCGCTTGCCTTCATACGCGCTCTTTCCATCGGTTAAGTGTTGATCGTACTCATCGATGGGGCCGGGCTGCGCGGGGGGCGCGCCGGTTCCAGCCGGACGAACGGCGGCGCCTGTCGACGGCGATCCCAAGAGCTCAAGCGCCTTCTGAAAAGAAGCGGTCGCTTCACGGTACTTCCCTTGATCGTACAAGCGCTGACCTTGCTGATAGTACGCTTCGACTTCGGTCGTATCCTGAGCGCCTTCCGCGCGGGCGCGCTGGATAGTGACGGCCAGAATAAAAACAAGCGCCAAAACAAAACGCTCGCAAGCTTTCCAACTGACTCGTATCATCCGCGCATCTCGCATTGCTCGTCAGATCCTACGCGTTCTCTATCACCACAACCATCCGCGCCGCTTCTTAGACGTATCACTCGTATCACTGGTTTGCGTCGATGGTTCCGGAGTAACAGGCGCATCCGAAACCGCTGGAGGAGCCGGCGGCGTCACGATCGGCGGCGTTACCTGAACCTGAGTTGGCGTCTCTACGGAAGTCTCAAGTACGGGCGCCTGAACGGCCGGCGTTTGGCTCTCTACGGCTGGAACCGATACGCCGACTGGCGTTTGAACTACAGGCGGCATCTCAACCGCGGGCGGAAGTGGCGTCACGATCAGCGCCGGTGCCGGAGCGGACTTTGGCTCGGGAACGTTCGCCGTGTCGCTCGTGCGAGTGCCTGAAAAAGAATAATCCTCAGTCGGCCCCTGTGTCGCATGCTTGCTGAGGATCCCACGCATCATCTCTCCGTGAAGCTCGCCGCGCCAGAAGGCAAGACCTTTGTCGCCGGCGGATTGCATCGTCTCCCACACCGGCACGCCATCATCCCCAACCGTTAACGTATAGTTGGAGCTTCCGTAGCCTTCAGCCGAGAGCTTATCCGATACGATCTTGCCGCCGTCGAAGCTGACCCTGTCTTCCTTAGCCGGCGAGTCTTTACCCCCACTAATAGGCGTCATCTTGATAGCCCACACTGAGCCGCGCAATTTAACCTCGGCTTCTTTGACGAGATCAGGGCCGGCGACTTCCTTCTTGGCGGCTTCCTTCTTCTTGTTGGACTGCTCCCCATGAACCGGGCCTGCAAAAACAGTGATGCCGATCATCGCAGCGATCATAGCCGTATATTTCAACTTAACCGAATACCGCATCTGTCCGACTCCTCCATCTTCGTTTGAGGGCTTCATGTTCCGTTCAAAAAACGCTAGTTCAAACGCTCCTCTGCCTGCCACGCCTGCCAGGTGGCGATATATTCCTTCACGCGTGTCGCATCGGTCGCGTGCGGGTTCATTTCAAGGTATAGCCTGAAATGTTCCATTGCCCGCTCGCGGTTCGGTAGATGCTCCGCGTAAATCATGCCCAGGTTATAATGTGAATCCGCATCATCCGGCCTGAGCTCGATTACTTTTCGGAACTCGTTCACCGCGCGCTTGTAATCCTTAGTTTGCGCCAAAAAAACACCTAAATTGTAATGCACGTCGGCCGTTTCCTTGAGCAGCTGCTCGTGTTGCTTCGCCAACTGCGTCACCCTGCCTGGGATCGTTTCCACATGTTGCTTCAAGCTGCCATTCTCATCGACCGCCGCGGCATAATCCTTCTGCAATTGCTGCAGCTGCGCGCGGGCGCGCGACTCCCGCTTTTCAACCTCCTCTACTTCTTTATGCATGGCTTTGAGGAGATTTTTCAACTCTGTTTCTTCCTGCTGCTGAGCCTGAAGCTCTTCTTTCAGCTGCTCCTCTGTTGATCCTTCTTTGGCCTCAGCCAGCTCCGCCACGAGCCGCTCGCGCTCATGGGTTGAGTTCTCATAGGCAAGCTTCACTTCCTCTAGGCGTTCTTGCAGCGAAGGCAACTCACTTCGCAACGTCCTGTTTTCTTCAGCTGTTTTCTGAAGAAGCTCTTCGAGCATATCGCGCTCTTCTTTCATTTGCTCCTGATAACCGCTTATTTTCTCAAGGCCTTCAAGCTTGTCACGCAGCTGCGTAACCTGCACCAGCAGATTATCGCGATCCTGGGTCAATGCCTGGGCAGCCTGAGAAGCTTGAGTCGCTTGCTGTTCTAGGCCGGCACTGCGCGTTTGCGTCTCTTGAACCGATGCCGCAAGCTGTTCTTTTTCTGACTTCTCTTTTCGCAGCGAATCGGCTAGTTGCTGGGACTGCCGGCCCATATAGACGGCTCCCGCGCCCGCCACAAAAACCAGAAGCGCCAGCAGCGCGCTGATCAAACCGCTGCCTCGCCGGGCAGCGTGCCCCAATGCGCTGATCATCGCCTTCATTGAGCAGAACCCTCGCCTGAATCAGGGAATAAAGATTGATAGTCCCGATAAGTCTTGATGGGCGTATCTTGCGGGGTTTCATCTCCGGTCACAAGCGTATCCCCATGGACGATATGCGGCGTGATGAAAACAACCAGCTCGGCCAGCTCGTTATCTTTAGTCTTTTTCCTGAAAAAGAGGTTGCCTATAAGCGGCAACTTACCCATATAGGGCACCTGCGCGTCCGATTCGAGCCGCTCGTTCTTGCGAAGACCGCCGATAATCACCGTTCGCCCGTCCATTACCACCACATTCGTCTCGGCTGTCGAGGTGTCGACGATCGGAATCGTGTTGCCGCTGGGAGTTTCCAGCGTACGCACAACGCTGCTGACCTCAGGCTTGATCTTCATCGTGACATAGCCATCCGCGTTAATGGTTGGCGTAACCAGAAACTGGATACCCACATCGATAAACTCGACTTCTTCCGCCGTCGTTGTCGTCGTTTGGCCGGTGGTGGTAGTCGTGGTGACGTAGGCTTCTTTCGTGCCGACGTGAATGCGCGCTTCCTGGTTTTCGGTCACAAGAAGTCGCGGGTTGGACATGACTTTCGTCTCACCGAGCGTTTGCAAAAAGCGAAAAAGCTCATACCCATCGCGCGATACCGTGCCGAAAGCGAGCTTCCCCGGCTTGATGGATTTACCCAAGAATGAATTCGTCTTAATTTCAGGAATACTCAACTTAGCCACAGCCGGAACCTCAGATGGGGCCGTGCCGGCTAGGGTACTGCGAAAAGTGTTCGCCGTATCAAGGCCGTGAAAAACCAGGTTCTCGAAGACTTCGTTCCAATCGATGCCGGCATTTAATTCATCGGTCAGGTTGACTTTGACGATCTTGGCGTCGATCAATACCTGGCGAGTCTTGCGGTCCAAAGCGCGCACGAGCGTTTCCATCTCCGCCATACGCGAAGGCAAGGTTTTTATGATCAACTGGTTCGTGCGCGCGTCGGCCTTGACGTATCCCAGCTTCTTATCATCGACATCGGCCTTTAAGCGCTCTTCAACATCTACGGCCTTGGCATAGCGCAGATCGAATACCTGCACGGTGCTTTCGGTTTCCATGGTCGAAAGCGCGCTCTCCATTTGCTTGAGGTTATCAGGCGTATCCATCACCATCACTGTGCCCGATTCTTCATCGACCAGCAAACGCCCGATATCGCTTTTAAGCGTATCGAGCAGGTTAAAGGCTTGTTCGGGCACGGCATACTGCAGCCGAAAAGTTTCAACGCGCCGCAAGTCAGCGAACTTTCTGCCGTAGAGCGCGCGGTATTCCGCCTCGGTCATCACGTTAAAAACGTTTCCCTGCATATCATAGGCCAGTTCATTGCTGCGTAAAATCAGGTCAAACACGTCGCGTATGGGCACATCGGTCAAAAAAAGATTCACGCGGCCGGAAACATTCTTGCTGATCGCGATGTTGAGTCCACCCTTAGTCGCCAGATACTTGAGTGCATCCGTTACCTCTGTCGAGCGCAGGTCAAGCGATACGCGCTCGTCCATACCACCCAGCGGAATGGCCACAGCAGCATCCACCGGCGCATCAAAGCCCGCAAAAGCTCCCTCTGCTTGCGCCTCGGCCAGCGCCGCGGGACACAAAGCCAGCGCCGCAGCCCCCAATAAGGCTGAACGCGCCGCTGCGGCAATGCGCCGGTAATCATTAACGCAATAGGAGCTTTTCGCCTTCATAACTCACAACCACGCCTTGCGCGCCGATTTCATCCACTTGCAGCCCGCCGATCTGATCGCCCACTTTGACAAAATAGGTGCGCTGCTGGGAGGAGTCTTCGATCAAAGCTTCAGGAGATGGGCCGCGGTCTATCCCCACAACGACAAGTTTAGAAGCCAGGGCCTCCAAACGCTCTTTGGCGCTTTGGACAGCCTGCTGCGGCGCTTGCGCTATCACTTCGGATGATCCCGTAAAAGGATTGCGCTGCATGACCGAAGACACATAATCTGAAAGCGGCTGCGAGAGCTGATCAAGCGCGGTAGCCGGCGCAGCAACCACGTTCGGACTTGCATCCGTCATCGCCTGAGTTGAATGCATCCGTTTGGTGTCTCCATAGCCTGCAGCCAGATTGACGACGACAAAAGTGCCCAGCGCCGCCAGGAAGACCCATATGACCCGGCTGATAAGCCGGAGGTTGCGCACCACAGGATCGTCGCGCCGTACCCTGCCTGCGCCGCGCAATCGCGCGAGCAAATCGAAAAAAAAGTTGCCCGCGCCTCCTCGGCTACCCGGCAGCCATGGCACACCGAAGCGTCCGCGTCCCGCCGGCGAGCCGGCTGGTTGCGGACCTTCGATCATGCGGAGAAGCCGCTCTTCTGCAGTCTCTTTGCCCCGGACCATCCGGCGTCCACTTCATCTCTTACGACCGCATCGACCAGAGCGCGGTCCACGACACGCAAGCCTTCCATCACCATCATGCGCAGCGCCCGGTGGCAAACCATGGCGATACGCCGAGGATACCCCTCGCAATAATCGTGAATTTCCTCAATGGCTTCATCCAATAATAATGGCGTCGCCGATCGATAGCCGGCCTCCTGCAGGCGAAATTGGATCATTTCGCGCGCTTCCGATAAATCCAACGGCTTCAAGAGCGACTTAAAACTGATCCGATCCGATAGGTTCGGCATATGCTGCAGCAACGGCAAGAGCTCCATCTGCCCCAAGAGCACCAACTGCAAGAGCTTAGCTTCATTGGTTTCATAGTTCAGCAGCAGGCGCAGCATCTCAAGCGAGAGCATATTTAACTTGTGCGCCTCGTCGATTACCAGAACGACGGTTTGCCGTTCTTCGACAGCTTTACGGAACAAAAAGCGCTCAAGCGCCTCTCGATAATCCACAAGCGTTGGCGCGGGCATCGCCAGATCAATACCGAGCGTGCGGCTAAGGGATGCAAAAAAAAGATCTTCGGTCGGATAGGTGGGATCCAAAACCATATGAAAGAGAAAGCCTGAACGCTCCCGCAACATCTGAATCAACTTTCGGCCAAGCGTGGTTTTGCCGGTGCCGATATCGCCTAAGACCACGCTCAAACCGCGCCTAAGCCTAAACTCGATTAAGAGATTGGCCAAGGTTGCGCGGTATTGCCGGGTCTGATAGAAAAAAGCGGGATCCGGGCTTGTAGAGAAAGGCTCGCGGTCAAGTCCGAGCACGCGATAGTAGCTCATGCGAGTCTATCCGTAAGTCGAGACAGCTCTATCCTCAACGCAATCTGCCAGATGCGCTCCACAGCCCTATACTGTCCGCTCGCGGCACACGCCGATACAGCCCGCATGGAACTTTATCATATCATTGATGGTTATATTTTCATCAGCTTTTTTGTGAGCCGACAAAGGAAATTGCGCGAATGTAAGTCCTGATCTGGCGAGATGATCCGAGCAATTTGGGCTCTCGAGAGCCGGGTGATCAGGATTCGCCGAGCTCAGGGGATGATTTAAGACGTCCGTGCGCACGAAGCGTCACCTCAAGGATCTGAACAAGATCAGGCAAACTGCTCTGTTTAGGAACGAATCCCGCAATGCCTAATACTTTAGCCTGCTGAAATTTAACGTCATCCTGGTAGGCGGCTGTCACGATCAGCACAGGAAGCTTCGCATGCGTCTGCCGAATGCGCCGCAAGGTCTCAATGCCGTCAATACCGGGCATATTGATGTCGAGAAAGACAATATCCGGCGCCTTATCTTGAAGCATGCGAATCGCCTCGAGGCCGTTGGGCGCTTTGCTGACTTGATAGCCGCGCGACGTCAGCCAGAACGCGAGAGGCTCCAAAAAATCCGGTTCATCATCCACGACCAGAACGTGTACCGGCTCCATCGGCTCCTTCCGAGGTAGTGGCCGCAGACAGAGGCAGCGTAAAAAGAAACGTCGTGCCTTGTCCAGGCTCACTCTCAACCCAAATTCTGCCTTTGTGAAGTTCTACGATCTCCTTGGAAATAGCAAGACCCAGCCCCGTTCCGCTGATCTCGCTCCCGTTCTTCTGCCCCACCTGTTGAAATTTCTGAAATAATTTTGCCAAATCTTCTTTGGCGATTCCCACACCCGTGTCTTTCACACCCACTTCGATCGCCTGATCGTCGGCACGCAGGCGGACTCCTAATATAATACTGCCTCCGGCAGACGTAAACTTCATCGCATTACCCACTAAATTATGCAAAACCTGCGTGATTCTATCCGAATCAAAAGAAAACCGCGGAAGAGACGGTTGCACCGATTGCTGAATCGTTAATGATTTGGATGCCGCCCAAGCCTGGAACGTGTCACAAGTCGCGCTGACGACTTCTCCGATCGCGTTTTCGGAGCAATGAAGCTCCATCTTTTTAGCCTCAAGCTTGGCCAGATCCAAAAGATCATTGATCAGATGGCTCAGACGCTCCAGGTTTCTTGCGGCAATGCTCAGAAAATTTTTCTGCGGATCCGACAACTCTCCGGCCGAGCCGTCTTGAACCACCGCCAGAGAATGCTTGATGGCCACGATCGGCGTGCGCAGCTCATGCGTCACTTTGGAAACGAAGTCCGATTTCATGCGGTCCAATTCGCGTTGCTTGGTCACATCGCTGAGCACCGCGACCATGCCGACGGTCTTGCCGCTTTCATCCTGGATAACGGCATTGCTTGCGCGCAGCACTCTTTTGGTTTGCTCGAGCTTCGAGTTGAGCTCCACATCGCGCTCCGCATCGCCTCCTTCATCGCCTTTGACGAGCGAGATAAGCTGCTCATCCCGAAGATCTTCGGTGAGGCCGCGGCCTAGTTTTTTTTCCTTTTCCACGGCCAGCAATTTTTCAGCGGCGGGGTTCATGAAGACAACTTTCCCCTTATTGTCTACCACGACCACGCCGTCGGCGATACTCCTCATAACCGACTCGGTCTGCTTCTTTTCAACCAAGGTTTCTCGATAGCGCCGGCGCACCACCTGTTCCGATTTTGTTTTTTCCTGGATGACGTGTTCGTATTTCTGGGTCAGCTCCTGACGGACGTTGGTGACCTGCGCTTCGACACGTTGATTGAGCAAGTCGGAAAGCTGCTTAGCGGCGACTTGGCGCTGTTCTGCCGAACGCGTCAGGCGGGAAACTTCCCCGTAAATCGCGGGGTCTATATCTTGAGAGCCGCTGCCGGCGGGAACACTTGCGCGCTCGCGCTGCACATCCATATCAGAACTTCGGCGGGAAAGATTATAGAGAAGCAGCCCCATCAAGATCGCCAATATCACGATGACGATAATGACAAAAATCCTAGCTTGGCTAAACGAATTCCGGTGCGCGGCAAAGACAACAGGAGCGGGATAGATCAGGGTAAAGATAAAGCCAAACAAGATCAGCGCAACCAAACGCGCGCATCTCTGACGCCAGCGGCCGGGCCAATGCATCACGGTGAGGCTATCGATAATTCTCGGCTTGGATGGGGATTCCGAAATCTTGAGCCTTAAGAGCTTGCATGGTTGCCTGCAGATCGTCGATTTGTTTAGCGCTGACCTTCACGCTTTCGCCTTCTATGCGGGGCTGAACCTTAAGCCCTAAGTCTTTGATCGCCTTAACCACGCGCTTGGCGTGGTCGCCGGATAAACCCTGCACAAGCTTGGCTTGCGCCTTCATGCCGCCGCCGGGCAGCTGCTCATTGGCTTCCCAGGCAAACGACTTTAGCGGCACGCCACGCTTGGCGAGTTTGGTTTCAACCACGTCTTTTACGCCATTGAGCTGCGCCCCATGATCAGCGGTCAATTTGAGCAATCCAGCCGACTCTTCGAACACAGCTGAAGCGGTGCTTGCCTTGAAATCAAATCGCGTGGCGATTTCCTTTTGCGCCATTTGAACGGCGTTACGCACCTCTTGCAAGCTAACCTTCGAGACTATTTCAAAACTATGATCTTGCGGCATGATGACACCTCAACCCGTATTCGATTTTCCGTGCGGATGCGACCGATGATCTTTGCGGCGCGGCCCTGAGGCGGAGCCCTGGCGGGGCGAACGGCCGCCACCCGTTCCCGGCTGACGCCTGTGGGACGGATACGGCCGTTGCCCCTGATGGCGAGCGCTTTGTGACGGCGCTTCAGGCGCTCCATAATCAAATCCCGGCATCGTCTCCCGCGTGAGCGTGCGGCCCAAAACCCGCTCAATATCCGCGATAACCGGCTCATCTTCCGGATCAACCAGCGTCAGCGCATCACCCGTTGAGGCGGCCCGCGCCGTACGGCCGATCCGGTGGACATAATCTTCCGGCGTATTCGGCACGTCGTAATTGATCACATGGCTGATATCGCTGATATCGATGCCCCGCGCGGCGATATCCGTCGCCACCAGCACCTGCGTGCGGCCGCGACGGAACTGCTCAAGCGCTTGCAGCCGCTGGCTCTGGCTGCGATCGCCATGAAGCACCGATACGCGAAACTGCCGCGCAGTCAGCGTATGCCCCAGCCTGTCGGCCGCGATTTTGGTGCGCGTAAAAACAAGAACCGAATCCATATCCGGACGCTTGAGCAATACCGTCAAGAGCTCGGTCTTGCGAGCGCGGCGCACCGGATACAGCGCCTGCCGCACGCCATGCGCAGCGGATGAGCGCTGCCCCACCTGGATCTTGACGGGATTGATTAAAATCGTCTGCGTCAGCTTCTCGATCGCATCGGGAAGCGTCGCCGAAAAAACAAGCGTTTGCCGCTTCTCAGGCAAAAGACGCAATATGCGTTTGATATCCGGAAGAAAACCCATGTCCAGCATGCGGTCCACTTCATCCAACACAAAAATTTCCAAATGCGCGAAGTCGATGCGTCCGGCGTAAATGTGATCCAGTAAACGGCCGGGAGTGGCTGAAATAATATCGACACCGCGCTCAAGCGCTCGAATCTGCGGCCCCATCGGAACACCGCCGAACAAAGCACTTCCCTTCAAAGGAACATATTTGGACAGCGCCCGCAAATGTTCCATGGATTGCAGAGCAAGCTCGCGAGTAGGAGCGATGATGAGCGAACGGACAAGACCGCGGCCTTGTCCGCGCATGAGGTGATGCAAGATAGGCAAAACAAACGCGGCGGTCTTGCCTGTTCCCGTCTGCGCGCAGCCGATTACATCGCTGCCGGAGAGAATGGCCGGAATGGCTTTAGCCTGAATCGGCGTGGGACGAATAAAACCCAGATCATGGATGCCGCGCAATAAATCAGGATGCAGCCCCAGCTCAGCGAAAAGCGGGCCCTCCTGGGCATCCGCATCCGGAACAGGCATAGCACGCTCACTCATAGCATCCAGCCCCGATTCCTGGCTGATCAGGGATCCAAGCCAAAAGAATGCAAGCGATCAGCGTCTAGTCTGAGTAGCGCGGGCTCGCACAATACGCTCAGCCTCCAACCAATCCTCGCGATCATGGCCGGAAACACAGCCGCGACGCTCATAAAGTTCGTATGCCACGAGGGCGATTGCTTGCGCATCCACAGCCACTGCGCCGCGACCGGATGAGCCTGCCGCCGCACTCGTTGGCGCCTGGCCAGATGCCTTAGCCGATCTCTTTACCGGCGCTTTCACATCTTGAGGCATTTATTTCTCCTTCTGTTGGCTGCCAGCCCCATGCCGAATCTCTAAATTTTTCGTTCCCAAAGGCCTTATTTTCGCACAGAACAAATCAAGACAGGTAGTAATTTTAAGGTAACGCGCCGGCCCGCATTAAGAGCCCCTAACAAAATAGGGGCTCTAAGGTAAGTCCTCTCCTGGAATAACCCCTTGGCTTGGCTTAAGGGATTGGGTCCACTCGCGCACTTCCGCTTCAATCACCGCGATGGGCTGGGTGAGCATGCGTTCGGCCGCCTGCATGACGGCTTGCTTCCACTCATCCGCCGCCCGCTCAATCATGGCCAAAAGCCGTGTCTCCTCAACGCCAAGCGCATGCGTCAGGCGATGCCAGAACTCTCGCAGCTCCTCTTCCTGGGTGGATAGCTCGGCGTAGCGCAACCCGCTTCCATCTTTCGGAAGCTTGAAGCCATTCGTGAACAACCGCAATAATTCAAGATTCATTTGCGTCGCATCTTTGTCTTGTTCGACCCGATCCCAAATTTCTCGAGAGGCCCAGTGCCGAAACAGCATCCCGCATTCGCGGCGCGCCGTGCGTTCTTGGCTCACGGCTTCCGCTTTGCCGGATGCGGGCAGCGCCGGCAACAAATATCGCAACGCTTGATCCACGACCCGGCTGCAAGACAGATACATATCCAGCGCCCTCAGGCGCAGCTCTTGATCTGTCATGGACATTGCCGATCCATTAGGGTTGTGCCTTTGTGGGGTTTTCGAGATGCGCAATCAGTTCCCCTGGATTCATCGCCGGCAGGCGGCAAACGAAGCGCTCGCAGACATAGGCGCTCGCACGGCCGCTAAGAGCAACTTGCGCTGCCACCGATGGCACCAACCGCTCAAGCATAATGCCTGCGGCATCTGAAGTATGCCCCAGGACAACGGTTCGCGGCAGAAAACGGCTCGCGATAGCCCGCTGCATATCGACGAACGGTGCGCTTGCGGGATCACCCGCCAAAACAATCTCGCGGCCCGGCCCTAGAGTCGCATCCGCGGCTATCAAAAGCTGCGGATAGCCAAACGGGGCTTGGTTAATGGTGCCGACATTTGCCTCAAGGGTCTTTTGTCCGTAAGCCTCCAGCTCCGAATCGCCGAGCATGCGCCCCAGCCGCAACAGCATCAACGCGGCGACCGAATTGCCGGATGGCGTCGCTCCATCATACACATCTTTGGATGGGCTAATGAGCGGCTCTTGATCACGCGCACGCATCCAGAAACCGCCCTGCGCCTGGTCCCAAAATAATTCCACCATACGCTGGGCCACGCGCTTGGCGTGCTCAAGATACCGGCTATCGAAAGTTGCCTCATATAACTCCAAAAGACCGTAGCCGAAGAAAGCGTAATCCTCCAAACTGCCGGGATAACGCGCGTCGCCTTCCCTGTACCGGCGAAGCAGCCGCCCATCTTGGCTTAAACGGGTAAGAATAAAATCAGCCGCGCGCCGAGCGGCATCGCGGTAGCGCGGCTCTTCAAGCGCAAGGCTTGCCCTGGCAAATGCGGCAATTGCCAACCCGTTCCAGGAGGTCAATATCTTGTCATCGCGATGCGGCCGGATACGCTTATTTCTTGCTAAGAGCAAGCGCTCACGCACCGCTTCCAAACGGTTTTCAAGCTCGATAAGCGAAAGGCCTTCCTGCTTTGCCGCGCTTTCCAAAGGCTCTTTCAGGTGAAGAATACTGCCGCCATGCTCAAAATTTCCCTGCTCACTCACCCCGTAGACCCGCATAAACAAGTCGGCGTCTTCAGGCGAAACGTCTCTGACTTGAGGTGAGGTCCAGACATAAAAACGTCCTTCTTCGCCTTCGCTATCGGCATCCTCTCCGGCGTAGAAAGCGCCTTCCGGACCGGTTAGATCCCGCAGCACATAATCGAGCACGTCGCGCGCAAACACGGCATAGCGCTCATCCGCCGTAACTTGATAGGCTTCAACCGCGGCACGCGCCGACAAAGCTTGGTCATACAACATTTTTTCAAAGTGCGGCACCAACCATTCGGCATCGGTCGAGTATCTATGGATGCCGCCGCCCAAATGGTCATGAATGCCGCTGCGGATAATGCCGTCGAGCGTAGCCGTCGCCATCGAGAGCGCTTCTTCGGAGCCGGTTCTTGAGTGGTAATGCAACAGAAAAGACAGCTCGTGCGGACGCGGAAACTTCGGCGCATGACCGAATCCACCGTAACGCGGATCGAACGCGTTAGTTGCCTGCTTGAATGCCGCATCCAATAAGGCTGCCGTCACAGGCGCTTGCGAAGAGGCATCCGACAGATGCCGGCTCTTGAGCTCATCCACCAAGCGATCGGCCGACTCAAGAAGCGCCGGCCGCTGCTCGGTCCATGCCCGCGCGATAGCCGGCAAGAGCTCGCGCATGCCCGGCATGTTCCAGCGCTGCTCAGGCGGCAAATAAGTCGCACCATAAAACGGGCGGCGATCCGGCGTCAGAAACACGGTCAACGGCCAGCCTCCCTGGCCGGTCATTGCCGTCACCGCGCTCATATACACCTGATCCACATCGGGATGCTCCTCGCGGTCGATCTTGATGCTCACAAACCAGCGATTCAGAAGCGCGGCGATTTCCGGGTTCTCGAAGGACTCGCGTTCCATGACATGGCACCAATGGCAGGTGGAATAGCCGATCGATAGAAAAATAGGTTTATCTTCTGTCTTAGCTTTCTCAAAAGCCTCATCGCCCCACGGGTACCAATCAACCGGATTGGCCGCGTGCTGCAGCAAGTACGGGCTCTTTTCCTGCGCCAGACGATTGGTTGCGTGCGTGGCGGACGGCTCTGTCATTACGGGTACTTCAGACCTCAAAGGTGTAACGCTTGTATCCTGCGAAACGGCACGGCATCCGATCAAAACCGACGAAAAAATAAACAGACACGCATATCGGAACTGCTTGTCTATGTTCCAGATGGGTAGCATCGCCCGTAGACGAGCTTAGCGGCAGCGATGGAATGCGTCAAGCGTGTTTGATTATTCATGGCGAGCCCATTAGCAAAATTGACACCCTCCCTTGCGCCATGTTATTCTGCCACAGTATGTTCATGAGATCCTTGCTCGATCTTCTCTACCCTCCCGCGTGCCTGCTTTGCCAAGCACGTTTATCGGATTTCGACACGCCCGTATGCGGACGCTGCCAAGCCGCATGTGAGCGCCCGAAGCCGCCGCTTTGTGTGCGCTGCGGTCTATCCATACCCGCCAGCTGGGACGCGCAGCTTCCTTGCGCTGCCTGCCGCGAGCATACACCCTCTTTCGAAAAGGCGCGCGCGCCGTGGTGTTACACAGGCGCTATCCTGCAGGCTGTTCACGGATTCAAGTATGGAAGACGCCAGCGCCTCGGCGATTGGCTGGCGGATGAAATGGCGCAAATAGCCCGCACAGAGCTGGCCCGGGATCAAGATATCGATGCGGTGCTCTGCGTTCCCGCCCACTGGATGAAAAGCTGGTGGCGCGGCGCCAATCCTGCCGCAGCCCTGGCGCAGCGGGTATCGAAGCGGCTCGACAAGCCTCTGGTGCGTGGCGCGCTCAAACAAAAGCGCTTCACACGCTCACAAACCCGGCTCAGCCGCAAAGCGAGAGAGCGGAACGTATCGGCAAATCTGCAAGCTGATGGCCGCAGCCTATTAGGCCGCCGCGTGCTGCTGGTTGATGATGTTTTCACAACAGGCGCTACCGCCAACGCCTGCGCCCAAGCGCTTAAGCAAGCTGGGGCAAAAACGGTGTTCGTTATCAGCGCCGCGCGGACACCCAAAATCGAAAACATCAAATCCGAATCGCGCTCATGAAAATACTACGCACCTACCTGCTCAACGAGCATATTTCGCCTTTCTTCGTTACTTTAGGCGGGCTCACCACCGTGCTCTTAATCGGCAACCTGCTTAAGTTTGCGGAGCTCGTCATCGCAAAGGGGGTAAGCGTTTTTGATTTGCTGCGCCTGCTGATTTACCTAACCCCTTATCTGTTTTGCTTCACCATCCCCATGGCCTGCTTGATCGCGATGGTGCTGGCATTCGGCCGCCTCAACACCGACTATGAGCTGATCGCGATGCGCGCTTGCGGCCTTGCCCCCGCCAGGCTGGTCCTGCCGATGGTTATCCTTGGGTTGGTTCTAAGCGCGATCGTGCTTGTTTTGACGGACCGAGTCGTTCCTGCATCGCATTTGGCGTTCCGGCGGCAGCTCAAAGCGATCGGCATCAAGCAGCCGACCGCCTACCTTGAAGCGGGCACATTCATCAAAGATTTTCCCCCGTATATTATCTTCGTGTACCAAGTTCGGGGGAAAACGCTTCATGACGTGCGCATCTACGAGCCTCAAGCCAAAGGCCCCACCCGCACGATCATTGCCAACCGCGGCGAGTTCGAGCGGCTGCCGGCCAAGCGCGGAGTGCAGCTTAAACTCTATAACGGCAGCGCTGATGAGTGGAGCCAAGAAAGCCCAGGCGCGTTCTACAAGGTGGCGTTCTTGACCTATGCCATGAACCTGCGCTCCGACCAGGATGACCCCGAGCGGCTCGGCAAGAAACTGAAAGAAATGACTTTCTCGGAATTAATAACCGAACAAAAAAAACTATCCGTGCAGAGCATCGAAACGCTGCCCGTTGAGCTTGAGCTGCACCGCAAGATCTCCTCGTCTTTCGCGCCTTTAGTCTTTATCTTGTTCGGCCTGGCGTTCGGGCTCAAGCTGCAGCAACATGAACGGCTGATTACCTACGTTTGGGTGCTCGGCGTTTTCATGGTCTATTACTTGTCCAGCATCGGGATGAACGCCGTCGCCCTGAAAGAATGGCTTACGCCGTCAAGCGCCATGTGGATTCCCAATATTTTTGCAAGCGTTGTCGCTTCTGTCCTTATCACCGATACGGTGCGCCAGTAGCGCCTCACCTGGCCAACAGCGAAGCGACCCATGCGCATACTTGACCGCTATGTCGTACGCCAATTAGTGCCGGTGGCGCTGTGGTGCCTAGCCGTATTTCTTTTTCTTAGCTGCCTTATCGACCTTTTTGGCCGTTTGGATGAAATCTTGCGCTACCACATTCCCATCGAATCGGTAGCCGAGTATTATCAGCAGTTTTTACCGATTGTTTTCGTGCGCGCCGCACCCTTTGCGCTGCTGCTGGGCGCTTCTTTCGTGGCCATGCGCCAGTCGCGCCACCAAGAGCTGCTGGCTATGAGCGCAAGCGGCACTAGCCCTTTACGATCCTGCCTGCCCTTTCTATTCGTAGGTTGGATGGCCGCTGTCGGCATTTTCGTCGTCAATGAGACCATCGTGCCCCAATCAGCGGCCACTTACGAAAGGCTCAAAAACCAGCTCTTCCGCGGCCAGCGCAACGAAGAAATATACGAAAATGTGGCGCTGATCGATGAAGAGAACCGGCTTTACCATGCGCGCACGCTTGATCTTGCATCCGGCGAGATGGACGATTTCACCGTGCTCGAGCACGATGCCGACAACCGCCCGACCTCCAGCCTCTACGCAAGCCGCGCGCTGTGGACGCGCCATGGATGGCTGCTGCTCCACGGAGTGCTTTACCGGATCGCTCCGACAGGTAAATTAGAGGGGGAGCCTAAACCTTTTGTCGAGCGCTTGATGACCTACCCTGTCGATCCGCAGGGATTCGCCGAACCGCAGGCAAGGCCTGAAACAATGCGCTACGGCCAGCTTCAAAAACTGATCCATAGGTTAAAACGAAGCGGGGTCACAAACTTGAGGCGCTATCGCGTCGAGCTCTACTCTAAGCTCACGCTACCGCTGATGGCGCTGGTAGCCTGTCTGATCGCTTTCGTAGGATCGACCGCGCCGCAGTTAAGAGGAAATCTAAAAGGCTTGGGAACCAGCCTCGGTTTGGGGGTCGCTTATTACGTGGTGGTTGCCATCTGCCAAGGCTTCGCGCGACAATGGCCGCTCTGGCCGGCAATTGGAGTTTGGCTTCCGCACATGCTCGTTATCTGGTGGTGCCTGAAATCGCTTAAGGCACGCACCGACTGATCTGACTAGCCTTAAATTTCTACGCTAAGCCTAAGTCCCCACTTCCCAGCTGGACAGATACTTCTGCTGCTCGGCTGTCAGCTTGTCGATCCCAACACCGATCGCCGAGAGCTTCATCCGCGCAATCTCGCGGTCAATCTCTTCTGGGATCGGGTAAACCTTCCGCTCCAGCTTCGAGGCGTTATTCTTGATGTATTCGCAGCCCAACGCTTGGTTTGCGAACGACATATCCATAACGCCCGGCGGGTGGCCTTCGGCGCACGCGAGATTAACCAAGCGCCCCTCGCCTAAAATATTGATCTTGCGGCCATCCTTCTGCGTGTGCTGCTGAATGCCGCCGCGCACCACCTGAACCGAACGGGAGAGCGCCTTCAAATCTTCGAGCGCGATCTCGACATCAAAGTGACCTGAGTTTGAAACAATCGCGCCGTCTTTCATGCTCTCGAAATGCTCGCGCCGGATCACCGATGAGCAACCGGTCACGGTCACGAAAATATCTCCAAGCGAAGCGGCTTGATTCATAGGCATGACCTGGAAACCATCCATCACCGCCTCAAGGGCCTTGATCGAATCGATCTCGGTGACAATCACGCGAGCGCCCATACCCCGAGCCCGCTGCGCAAGCCCCTTACCGCACCAGCCATAGCCGGCCACGACGAACACAGAGCCGGCCAGCAAGCGATTGGTGGCGCGCACGATGCCGTCGATAGTCGACTGTCCGGTGCCGTAGCGGTTGTCGAACAGGTGCTTGGTCTTAGCGTCATTGACCGCAATCACCGGATAGCGCAGCTTGCCGGCAGCGGCAAGACTCTGCAGGCGGATCACGCCGGTCGTCGTTTCTTCGGTTCCACCGACAATATCTTTGCCGTAGCGCGCGGGTTCTTTGTGGATTGTCGAAACCAGGTCCGCGCCGTCATCCATGGTGGCATGCGGCGATATCGAAAGCGCCGCGTCGATATGGTCGTAGTACGTCTTGCGGTCCTCGCCGCGCACGGCGAAAACCGAGATGCCGTAATCCTCAACCAAGCTGGCCGCGATATCATCCTGCGTAGACAGCGGGTTGGACGCGCACAAAGATATCCCCGCTCCCGCGGCCTTTAAAGTGATCATCAGATGGGCCGTCTCCGTGGTCACGTGCAGACAGCACGCCACGCGAAAGCCGGCAAGCGGTTTAGTTTTAGCCACTCGCTTGCGGATCTCTAAAAGAACCGGCATCTGATGCTCGGCCCAATCGATCTTCGCGCGGCCTATCTTGGCTAACATGGGGTCTTGTATATGCGATTGCGCTCGCTCGCGAGTAGATGCCTTTGGCACGTGAGCCTCCGATTGTGTGCGTGAATTTTTAATTTTCTGCCGCTGCGTGCCCATCGAAGTGGCCATCACTTCACCTTCACGGCGCGCTTGATTTCGACGACACGGTCGAGTTCTTCCCAGGTAAAGCCGCCGTTGGCTTCGCGGCCAAAGTGCCCGTAAGCTGCCGTAGGCCGGTAAATCGGACGGCGTAATTTCAGCATACGAATAATGCCGGCCGGCGTCAGGTCGAACAGCTCACGGACCAGCTCAACGATGCGGTCATCCGATATTTCTCCGGTGCCGTGCGTATTGACCATGATCGAAACCGGCTCCGCCACGCCGATCGCGTAAGCGAGCTGAATTTCGCACTTGTCCGCGACGCCGGCGGCGACTAAATTCTTCGCGACGTACCGCGCCACATAGGCGGCAGAGCGATCCACCTTCGTTGGATCCTTGCCGGAGAAAGCGCCCCCTCCGTGGCCGATAACGCCACCGTACGTGTCCATGATGATCTTGCGGCCGGTCAACCCCGTATCACCCATGGGGCCGCCGACTTCAAAACGCCCGGTAGGATTCACGAATACTTTGGTTTTGCTGTCCAGCCACTGCTTGGGGATGACCGGATCGATCACCAGGCGCTTCATATCCGAGCGGATCTTCGCCAGCGTGGTCCCTGTCTTGTGGTGCGCGCTTACGACCAACGCTTCGATACGCCCGACCTTACCGTCATGGTACTCGATCGTCACCTGGGTTTTGCCGTCCGGCAATAGATAATTCGCCAGCTTCTGCTTGCGCACTTCAGACAGCCGGCGCGCGAGCTTGTGCGCCAGGACAATTGGAAGCGGCATATACTCGGGCGTTTCATTGGTGGCATAGCCGAACATCATCCCCTGATCGCCAGCCCCCCCCGTATCGACCCCCATCGCAATGTCGGGCGATTGCGCCTGAATGGACGTCATGACCCCGCAAGTCATCGCCGCAAAACCGTACTCCGGCGCGTCGTAGCCGATCTGCTGAATGGTTTCCCGAACGATCTGCGGAATCTCGATATAGCACGAAGTCGTGATTTCGCCGGCGACAACCACCAGCCCCGTCGTCACGAGCGTTTCGCACGCGACGCGTCCATTGGGATCCTTGGAATAAATAGCGTCGAGCACGGCATCGGAAATCTGGTCGGCGACCTTATCCGGGTGGCCCTCGGTCACAGACTCAGAGGTAAAAAGGGACTTACGCATGCTTGCGTTTCTCCTTTTGAACTGAACGTCGGTTATTCAACCAAATCCGGTACGACCTGCCGCAGGCTTGCCAGCAAAAACGTCTCCACTTCTTTGCTCGTCTTGAGCTTCATCGCCTGCTCCGCAACGCTCTTAGCGAAAGAATATTCTACCGCGCGGATCACCCGCTTGACGAGCGGCACTTGTACGGGCGAGGTAGATAGCTCATCCATGCCCATGCCCAGCAAAAGCAGCGTCATGCTGGGCTCGCCCGCCATTTCACCGCACATGGCAACCGGAATCTTTGCGGCATGCGCGGCATCAATCACGTATTTGACCAGACGCAATATGGCCGGATGCGTCGGCTCGTACAAATAGGCGATTTTCTCGTTGATGCGGTCGACCGCAAGCGAATATTGGATCAAATCGTTTGTTCCTATCGAGAAAAAATCCACTTCCGCAGCCAGGAGATCCGCCGTCAGCGCCGCAGATGGCACTTCAATCATCGCGCCGACTTCAATCTCAGCGGTCTGCACGCCTTCCCGCGTGAGCTCCTGGCGCACTTCCATCAAGATTTCTTTTGCCCGCTGCACTTCTTCAAGGCCCGAGATCAGCGGGTACATGATCTTCAGCTTTCCATGGACGCTCGCGCGCAAGATAGCGCGCAGCTGTATGCGGAAAATATCCGGCCGCGCCAGGCTAAAACGAATACCGCGCCAGCCCATGAAAGGATTCATCTCCGGCAGCTGCATGGGCGACATGAATTTATCGCCGCCTAAATCCATCGTGCGGATCACGACCGGATGCGGCGCCATTTGCTCGATTACTGTGCGATAAGCGCGGTACTGCTCTTCTTCGCTTGGGAATCCCGACCGGTTCATATAAAGAAATTCCGTGCGGTACAACCCCACCCCCGACGCACCGTGCGCAATCACTGACGGCACCTCTTCCGGCAGCTCGATATTAGCCCATAGCTCGATCGGATGGTGGTCGAGCGTCTCAGCCGGCAGATGCTTAAGATGCATCAGCTGCCGGTTCAGCTCTTGTTGCCTGCGCTGCTCAAGCTTATAACGTTCAATCGTCTCGGAATCCGGGTTAAGGATAACATCGCCGCGGGTTCCGTCAACGATCACAAAGGTTCCCTTTGGGATCTGCCGCGTGGCGTTGACCAGGCCCACTACCGCCGGAATCTCGAACGACTTAGCCATGATGGCGGTGTGGCTGGTGCGGCCTCCGATCTCGGTGATAAAGGCAAGAACATGGCGCTTGTGCATTTGCGCGGTTTCGGAGGGCGATAGGTCGTGCGCCACGATGATAACCGGCTCAGGAAGAGCTTGTGGAACTTCGATTGTCTTGCCGAGCAGGTTGCGCAGGATGCGTTTGCGCACGTCCTCAATGTCGGCCGTTCGCTCGCGCAGGTATTCGTCGTTCGTGCGGGAGAACGCCTTAAGGTGCCGGCGCACGACTTCGTTAAAAACAACCTCGACGTTGGTTAGGTCCTTCTTCAGCCCCTGGATGATCTCCTCGCGCAGCGACTGGTCTTCCAGAACGAGCAAGTGCGCGTTGAAGATTTCCGCGTGCTCCTGGCCGAGCTCCTGCGCAAGCCGCCTTTGAATTTCTAGAATCTGCTGGCGCGTATGAATCAGCGCTTCTTCAAAACGCAGCACCTCAAGCGGTATCGCAGATTCCTGAATCGAGCGTTTGGGCACCAAAAGCTCTTCGCTGTCGACAGTAAGCACCTTGCCCATGGCAACCCCAGGCGCGGCAGCAATACCTTTAAGCGTGATGCTCATAAGCGTTCGAAGCTCTCGCCGGCTTCCGGAAGCGGCTCAGTCACAATACTGCACAACGCCTCAAGCGCCTGGGCAGCATCGGGGCCTTCGGCCAAAATCACGATGCGTGAGCCTGTATTAGCGGCCAGCATCAGCAAGCCCATAATGGATTTTCCATCAACGATCTTGCGCCCTTTCTTGACCGTCACGCGGCAGTGGTAGCGCTTGGCGGTCTGCACAAAAAGGGCGGCCGGCCGGGCATGAAGGCCCTGCCGGTGAACGACGCTAACCGTTCGTTGCAAAGATTCGGTCGTCATGCCGACCTTGCCGCGCGCCCGGAACGCTTCTGAACGGCCGGGTTTCCGGCCGCTGATTGAAACACTGCGGCAGCATCGCCTGTCACAGATGCCGTCCACTCCAACGTAACCGCCCAGGGGCGCTGAACAGGCAAAGACCAGCACCATATGAGCGACAGCCCCTGGTAGCTGCGTTCAAGGCCCGCTTCTGACTCCGAAATCGTTTCAATGGGCACATGATACAACCGCCCGGGCGAATCAACCGTCACCGAAATCGATAAACCGATCTGGGGCTCGGACACCGAAAAAACGCGCGCCTCCAGAAGCGCGCCAGGCAGGTGCAAATACCGTTCATCGCGAATCGCTAGATTGAACTCTAAAGCAACAACAGGAATCGAAGGATCCTCTACTTCAAACCGGCAGCGCACGCGGTTTTCCTTTGAATCGATATCGATAGTTTTAGTCGCGCTTGCGCCCGCCGCGCGCCGCGCCAGCACGATATGCCCCACTGGATCTTCGCTTGCGCGCATCCACTGGTAGACCGAAGGCGCCTGCACAATCTTTTCGCGCCACCAGCCATTCGTTACCGCATCTAAATCCGGCATACCGCTCAAAGCGTAATCGGCAAAAGCGACCCGTTGAGAGGGGTCGAACACAAGCGAAAATTCGCGTTGAGGACTGCCATTGTCGGTGCGCATCGCCTGCTCACCCGGCGTGCCGGTCGGCCGCCAAGCTTTGGATCGCATGTTGTCGTGGTACGGCTCGTGGTGACGGTGAAGCGTATCCAGCAAGTTGATGCCGATCGCCGGAACATCCCAAGCGGTTATAGCGCCGTGATCCGACGGATCGATTATCATCTGCAGCGAAGGCGTCTGGATCAATATTTCAGGCTTGCCGTCGGCATCGGTATCTTCGGAGTTGACTAAAATAGGCTCTGCGCGATCAGATGGTTCGCCCATGAGACGGTTTGCCTCGGCAAGCTTGCCCTCGCCTTCTATCAAATTCCGGTACACGGCGCGGCGCAAATGCGACAAGTAAAGCCCGCCGAACACGCCATGCCAGTACGCGCAATTGCACTGGCCGGCATACAGCGATTCAGCCGCCGCGCGAATAAGCGTTTGAATGTGTGTAGCCGGCGCGTGACCGTTCGAGCCTTGCAAACGCATTTTTGCTTGGGCGCGCTCAAGCGATCGGCTCAGGCGCAACATTTTTTGCTGCATGGCCTGGGCTTCCGGATATTTTATGAAGAAATTCCTAAACGCTCCGGCTGACCAGCTCATCATCTCGCGATAACTGCTGCTGGGCAAATAAACAGCCTGAGTCGGCGATGATTCATCCAAATACTGGCGAAACGTCGCCGTTCCGAGCCAGTCGGCTTCTCTTTCAACCGCGCCGAAAAAGCGGTCCAGCCAGCCTTCCTCAAACACCCACCGCTGCGTGCCGGGCCAAAACCCGAACTTCTCACCGTCATCGGCAAACGTGATCGCGCAAGGACCGCGATCCCGCAGACCGCGCAGAAAATCGATCGTCCGCTCAGGAGCCTGGAACGGCATCCAGTAACGAAGCCGAACGGATGCGGGAAAAACCGTAATACCTTGCCCTTCGGTTTCGGTGCGAAAACAGCCCAAAAGATCCCAAAATTCATGATCTTGAAGCTGAGAATTGGCGGCGATCCAGGGCCGCGCCGTCTCAAACTGAGAGCTATCCAAAATTGTATACTCGATTCCGGCGCGCGCAAGCGTAGCAGGCAATTCCGGCTCCCACACGCGCTCGGTGAGCCAAAGCCCGCTTGGCCGCCGGCTCGTCATATCCGCCAAAGCGCCTTGCATGCGCGCGATCTGCCCTTGCCTGTCACGCTCAGGAATAATCGGAAGCAACGGCTCGTAGTAACCGGAGCTTAAGAGCTCCACGCGTCCCAACGAAACCAAGGTCTTAAGGCGCTCGATAAAGTCGGGGCGTTCGCGCTGTATCCAGTCGAGCAGCGGCCCGCTGTAGTGCAGGCTCATGCGGATGCCGGGGTGCGATTCAAGCGCGCGCAGGAACGGCTCATACGATTTCGCAAAAGCCTCTTCGAACACAAAGCCGAAATTGCCGACGGGCTGGTGGCAATGCACGGCCATCAAAAGCGTCACGGCCGGCATGCTCATGCCGTCCGCAAACCGCGCGCCAGATCCGGGTTGCGCGTCGCAGCCAGGAGCCTTCCACGGCCGCCGATCACCAATTGAATCAAGATCTTCGCAACCTTATCCGGATCATGGCGCACATGATTATCTAAGCTGACCAAATCTTCTTCCAAAACCTGGTAGCCCATCTGCCTGATGTGATCGGCATCCCCTTCAACCGGAACCGCGTCTTCTTTTCGATAGCGCTCAATCAAATCTTGCGGAATGAGCTGGTTGTTCACAACGCAAACTTGAATGATTCCGGGGTTAGTGTGCGAGACAATGGCTTTTACGTGGTCGCTCGCTTTAAAGCCGCGCGTTTCGCGGTGCTGCGTCATCACGTTGCAAATGTAAATCTTCGTTGCCTTAGATTGAACGATCGTTTCAGCCATTTTGCCCACAAGAAGGTTCGGAATGATGCTCGTAAACAAAGAGCCGGGCCCAAAAACAATCGCCTGCGCGTCGCGTATAGCCTGGAGCGCTTCCGGAATAGCCTGGCAGTCTTTGGGCTCCAGATAGATGCGCCGTATAGCGGACTGTGCGTATGGAATTTTGGATTCGCCCAACGTCAGACTGCCGTCTTCGTGCTCGGCCACCAAGCGCACATCGGCATTCGTCGATGGAATCACCTTGCCGCGGATGGCAAGGACCTGGCTTGCTGCCTGCACGGCTTGCTCGAAATCACCCGTAACCTTCGTCAGCGCGGTGATGAATAAATTTCCGAAACTATGGCCTTGCAGAGCCGACTCGCCGCCAAAGCGGTATTGAAACAACTGTTGAACCAAAGGCTCCGCCTCGGCTAGCGCCACCAAACAGTTGCGGATATCCCCGGGTGGCAGAACCGCAAATTCTTCACGCAGGCGCCCTGAGCTTCCTCCATCATCGGCAACGGTGACAATGGCCGTGATATTGGAGGTGTATTGCTTAAGTCCGCTTAGCAGCGTTGAAAGGCCTGTCCCGCCGCCGATGGCAACGATCTTGGGGCCCTTCTCGAGGTGGCGGCGCTGAAAAACGCGTTCAACCAAATCTTGATCGGATGTCGAAACCACGTCAAGAAGCGAGCGCAGCGTTAAAATCACGCCGATTCCAAGGCCGCTTAAACCGAGTAAAACCAAGATAAGCGCAACGCCGCGCTGAACAATATTGCCTTCAACGGTTAAAAGCGCAGCGCCCATACCGAAAAACAATATACCAGCGACGGCAAGAACTACCCATCGCTTGACCTGCATTCCGGGATAGAGCCACTTCAAAAAACGCATGAAATCGTCAGGTGCTGACGTACGGCGGCTGCGTGCGTGGACACGGGCGCCTTAATGCCGCCGCTCGTCCTCATCACGAATGATTTTTACCAAGTGTTTTTCGTCCTTCGCATTTTTTAGGCTCTCTCGGAAATGACGATCTTTAAGGAGCCGGGAAATGCGCGCGAGGGCTTTAAGGTGAGGGCCTGCGGAATCTTCCGGGGCCACAAGAAGAAAAAAAAGATGCACGGGCTCTCCGTCTAGCGAATCGAAATTGACGCCGTGGCGAGAAACACCGAACGCCGCAAGCAGGTCTTGAACGCAATTGGATTTTCCGTGCGGAATGGCCACGCCCTGGCCGATTCCTGTCGATCCCAACGCTTCACGCTCAAGAAGGATCTGGCCGAGCTTGGTTCCATCCTTATCTTTGATGGACCCCGCCTTGACCAGAAGCGCGACAAGCTCTTTAATAATGTCCTCTTTAGTATGCGATTTGACGTCGCAGCTCACAGCACGTTCATTGAGAAACGTCATGATTTCCATGGTGCAGTCTTTGCCTCCTTGATCCGATCTTTAGGTCCGGCTCATGTCGTGTTCTAAGTTATCCGCCTGCATCCGTACGCGCCTGGTCGCACGCGACACACCGGGAAAAGAAAAAGAGCGCTAGAGGGCCTGAACTTGGTGCCGCACCTGCGCTCTTGAACATATTTCACGGGAACAGCCACCCGAATCGTCTTCGAGCGTCTTACCGATAGTCTTTGCCTCCACCACGCTCTATCTGCTCAAAAACTGGAGCGGGAGATGGGATTTGAACCCACGACATTCACGTTGGCAACGTGACGCTCTACCCCTGAGCTACTCCCGCATCGTCAACGTGTAGTATTGCGAACAAGCGCGAGGGGACTCTCCCTCCGAAATAAAAGTGGGCGAGAGAGGAGTTGAACCTCCACCCCTTTCGGGACAGGATCCTAAGTCCTGCGCGTCTGCCAGTTCCGCCACTCGCCCCAATCCGCTCTATAGTAAGAGAACTCGGTCAGGCGGGCGTTGAGGTCCATCGCATCTGTTCGTACACGCCGATGTGATCAAGGATCAAACAAACCCTGGGCCGCGAAGGTTTCGAACCTTCGACCTTGGGATTAAGAGTCCCCTGCTCTACCAGCTGAGCTAGCGGCCCGAAATCTGCAAATTATCAAAAAGGGCTTTCAAATCCCGTTCGAATCCCGCCTTTAAGTTAAAAATACGCGCCCGGCAGGATTCGAACCTGCTGCCTCTTGGTTCGAAGCCAAGCGCTCTATCCGATTGAGCTACGGGCGCTGGTTCGTTCCTGGGATCGGATTTAAGAACTTCGATTGTAGCACGTTTACGAAAACTCGGAAAAGATTTCGTCAAGCCGAGGAGGGCTGGCAGCCTGCGCTTTCTGGATCACCTGATGCATACCTTCTTCGAAGGTAGGCTTGCGCGTCTGGTACAGCACCCCCAGAGACACGGCATCGGTCTGCAATGCCAACTCGAAGGCTTTAACGCGGTTTGTCACATCGTGATCGGCCGGAACCTCTTTTAAGCGAGCGGATAATACCTTGTATGTATTATTGAAGGTAATGCAGGGGCTGATCGCGTTCAAAAACCCAAAACCCTGATGCTCGATAGCACGATTGATGAGTTGAGTGAGTTCTTTGGGCTTGCTGGAATACCCCTGAGCGACGAACGTAGCCCCGTATGCGATAGTTAAGGCCAGCGGGTTAAGCGGCTGCTCGATATTGCCGTAGGGGGTCGATCCCGCTTGAAAACCGATCGGTGAGGTCGGAGAGTACTGCCCTTTCGTCAGACCATAGATGGAGTTGTCCATAATGATATACGTAATATCAGGATTGCGGCGCGCGGCATGCGGCAGGTGGCCGCCGCCGATAGCAAAACCGTCGCCGTCACCCCCAACGCCGATCACGGTCAGCTTGGGGTTGGCGGCCTTAATGCCCAGCGCCACCGGCAACACACGGCCGTGCACCGAATGAAAACCGTACGACTTAACGAAGCCCGGCGTGCGTCCCGAACACCCGATGCCCGAAACAACTACCAGATCTTTCGGGTGGATCTTAAGAGCCGAAAGCGAATTGTACAGCGCTGACAGCACCCCGAAATCCCCGCATCCGGGGCACCAGATCGGATGCTCTTCTGTCTTATACTCTTGCGGGGTCAGGCTGACGGTTGGATTTGACATTCTCAGCGACCTCCTCAATTTTGTCGAAAATCTCTTTTGGCGTAAACGGCAATCCAATACTCTTATTCAATTGGACGAAGTCCCGCGTAAAACGCTTGCGCAGCAAAGTCGCAAACTGCCCCGTATAATTCAACTCAGGAATAATGACGGCTTTTGCCCCGTTGATGAAATCGCGCATCCGCGCAAGCGGCAGCGGATAGATGATCTTAGGATGCAACGCGCCGACCGAATAGCCCTTAGCCTGCGCCATTTGGACAGCCTCGCGAATAACCCCTTCGCTTGAGCCCCAGCCGATGATGCCGATCTCAGGATGCTCTTCTCCATGGATGCGCGCCATCTCATTGGATATTCTCTCAACCGCCACGAACTTCCCGTACCGTTTCTGCGTAAGCCTTAGATGGTTCTCATGGTCGGAAGCGGCCGGGTAACCCACTTCATCATGCTCCAGACCTTCGGCCACATAGCCGCCGCCTTCCATACCCGGCATCGATAAGGGCGACACAAAGTCAGGCGTAATCTTGTAACGCTTGTAGTTCTTCAGTTCTTCGGCTGAAGGCTTTCGGCGTTCGATAATTTGGACCTTTGATAAATCCGGAGGCGGCACGGTAGCTTTGCGGTGCCCCAAGTACTGATCGGACAGCACAATCACCGGCATCTGAAATTCTTCGGCCAGGTTGAACGCGCGCTGAATGCCGTAGAAACAGTCTTCGACATTGTTGAGAGCCATCACGATGCGGGGGCAGCTGCCGTGTCCGCCATAGACAGCCAGGTACAAATCGCCCTGCTCGGTCTTGGTCGGCATTCCTGTCGAGGGCCCCACACGCTGCACATCCACGATCACAGCCGGAATCTCAGCCGCCACGGCAAGGCCGATCATTTCGGTCATGAGCGAAAAACCAGGTCCTGAAGTGGCTGTCATGGCCTTTGTGCCGGCGAAAGAAGCGCCCAGCACCACACCCACCGCAGAAATCTCATCTTCTGTCTGGATCACATAGCCGCCTACCTTCGGCAGTTCCTTGGCGAGAAATTCCATAATGTCCGTTGCCGGCGTGATCGGATAGCCCGCATAGATGCGGCAACCGGATGCGATCGCGCCCAACGCCAGCGACTCGTTACCAGAGAGCACCAGCTCCTTCACGGTGCGCGGGCCGGACCCCATACGGATGCTGTCGCGCTTGTGTATCGTCTTCACGTATTCGACGCCAAGGCGCAGCGCTTCCAGATTTTTTAGAATCACCGCTTCACCTTTCTTGCGGAAGCGGTCGCGCAGCAAACCTTCAAATTTTTCAATCGGCACCTCGAACAGCGCGGCCAGCACGCCTAAAGAGATGATGTTTTTGGTGAGTTTGATGCCGATCTTTTCGGTCGCCATCGATGTCAGCGGCACGCCGTAATAAATCACACCATGGACATCCTCGGCAGGCGTGTAGCTGTCCGAATCATAAAGGATCACCCCGCCCGGCCGCACGTCTTTGTAGTGCTTCTGATAGGCCTCTTCATTGAAAGCCATCAGCACGTCGACGGCCGCTCCCTGCGACAAAAGCAGCTTATCGGCCGCGCGTACCTGATAATTGGCATGCCCGCCCTTGATTTCAGCGGGATAGGTCCGGAACGTGTAAATCTCAAAACCTGCGCGCGCCAGGGCTAATGTCAAAAGCTCCCCGGTGCTGATGACGCCTTCTCCGCCTTCTCCTCCAACCCGAAACACACAATCAACCATGTCAGACTCTCACCGCTTCGGCTGTTGCAAGGCTCGCTTCTCGCATGCCCTCGCGCGCCTTGACCCAAGTCACCCCATTTACCCAAAATTCAAGCGGCCCATCGGGCAGCTTTTCTTCTTTGGTATGCTGCAGAATCAGTTGAACGGCCGTGTCTTGATCGGAATCGCCGCAAAACCCTGCGATAAGCGCCGCTGGGCCCGCAAATTTAGGACGGACGCATCGGTAAGCCTCATCGCGATGGCCTTCCAAAAGCAGATTCTCCCGTTCGTTGCGGCCGATAATGACTTTTGTTCGATGACCCAGCCGGTAATGCCTCCCGATCGTCAAGAGCTCCATATCTTTCGTCGTCGGCCGTTCTTCATGAGCGAACAAGTCGCGTGTTTTTTGCGCAAAGGCTTCATCGGTCAGCAAACAGCCGCCGGCAGGGGTCGAATAAGCCGTAATTTTTCTTTCGGCCGCGAGTTCCATTTGCTCTTGCCGCGAGCGACCCGCCAAGCGCAAGAGACGATTGCGATCTACCACGCCCAATAGTTCCGGCAGCGTCGGGTCTAACAACTGGGCTGAAAGCGGGCGCAACAATAAGCCTTCAAGGCCGCTCTGCGCCTCAATGGTCGAAAGCGGTGCTCGGCGCTGCGACATAGGCCGCTGGCCCAGCACTTCGCCAGTCACCACAAAACCAGCGCCGATCTCTTCCATATAGCGCTTGGCGATTTTAAACATGTAAATACGGCAATCCACGCAGGGATTCATGCCGGAGCCATAGCCGTACTTGGGGCTGCGAATCACGTCAAGATACGCATCTCCAACACCCAGCACCAAAAGAGGAATCCCGAGCTGCTCGGCGCTGGCCTTTGCCTTGTCTTTAGCGCAGCAGCCCCAGCTCATCGATAAGTACAAGCCAAAAACCTCGATACTCTGCTCGAGCATTAGGCTCGCCGCAAGGCCGCTGTCAAGCCCGCCGGAAATCAAGGCAACGCACTTACGTTCCATCACACCATCACAAGAGTGTACGCGGGCTTGCCCGGTAAAATTTCCGAGTGAGCCCGCGCTCATACACTCGCTACTATTGTCTATTGTCGCAGACACCCCAGCGGCGGGCTTACGCCGCTACCAGAATAGCATCGCCTTGCACTTGCACCGGATAAGAAGCAATCACAGTCGTTGGGTTTGTCAGGCACGCTCCGGTGCTCACGTCAAACTCCCACCCATGCCAAGGACAGGTCACATGCGAGCCGGCCACTTGCCCTTCACCCAAAGGTCCGCCGCGATGCGGGCATGTATTCGTAGTCGCGTAGAACTTGCCCCCGCAATTGAAAACCGCAAACGTTTTTCCATCCAGCTCAACAACTTTAGCTGTTCCGTCAGGAATTTCAGCCCTTGTCGCTACCTGAGTGAAATCAGCCATCGCGGGCTAAATGAAATCCTCCATGAGCGAAGCTAAATCGTTGCGCTGGACAGGCAGCTTGGCAAGCGACACGCCGCCGCGCAGGGCCAGTTCATCGTCTTCATAGGTCGACCGATCCACCTTATAAAACAGCCCCAGCGGAATGCGGTTGCCCCATTCCAGCGACTTTTCCAGGGCTAACCGGTAGTCGCTCGAGTCATGCTTTTCATCCTCAAGCTTATACACGCGTTCGCGGAACCAAGGATAAGTATTTTGCTTGTTGTACGTCACACATGGCGAGAAAATATCCACCAATGCAAAACCGCGGTGCTCGATAGCGCCCTTCATCATCTGGGCTAAGTGCAAGTTGTCGCCGGAAAAACCGCGCGCTACGTAAGTAGCGCCGCAGGTAAGCGCAAGCGCAATCGGGTTAAGCGCGATCTCGATGCTTCCTTCAGGCGTTGATTTGGTGCGCGTGTCTTTTTCGGTCGTTGGTGAAGCCTGGCCGGTGGTGAGCCCGTAGATCTGGTTATCCATGACGATGTACGTCATGTTCACGTTCCGGCGGCAGGTGTGGATGAAATGCCCGGCGCCGATCCCGTATCCGTCGCCATCGCCGCCGGTCGCGATAACAGTAAGATCGGTGTTGCACAGTTTCGCCCCGCTGGCAACCGGAAGCGATCGGCCATGCAGGCTGTGAAAACCGTACGTGTTGATGAAACCCGGCAGGTTGGAAGAACACCCAATGCCCGATACGACCAGCGCATTGTGGGGTGCGATGTCTAATTCCGCCAACGCGCGCTGCAATGCGTTCAAAACAGCGAAATCACCGCAGCCGGGACACCAGTCGGGCTTGACCTTTCCGATGTATTCCTTAACTTGTGCCATCAATCCTCCTTAAATAATCATGACGTTGGATAATCAGTGTTGGCGGGCGACTTCAGCGCCCATCGCCGGATTCTGAATCGGCGAAAAATCGGCGGGTATACCCTCATCGCTCATCACCGACGCGACCGTAGGCCCGGCCGGTTTGTTCTTGAGGAACTTGCGCGCATAATCAATCACTTGCTTGGGCTCGAAAGGCTCCCCGTCATACTTGCGCAGGTGGTGCGGAAGATCGACGCATGTCTCCATGCGAATAAACTTCGCGATCTGTCCGGTATAGTTAGCCTCAACCGTCAGCGTGAGCTTGGCTTTAGAAAGAATAGCCTTCACCTCAGGCGCCGGAAACGGCCAAACGGTGCGCAGGCACAGAACATTGACCTTGAAGCCTTCCTTATTCAGAGCGTTCATGGTCTCGAGCAATACTTGATAAGTGGACCCCCAGCTTACCAGCGTCAGATCCGCATCAGCGGGACCCTCAAGCACCGGTGGGGCGATATCCTTAGCCAGATACTGCATTTTGCGCATACGCTTTTCCATCATCTTGACGCGTATGGCGGGATTGGTGAATACATCGCTGATGACGATGCCGTCCTGGTCATGCTCGTCGGTCGCGGTGGTATAAACCGCTCCGGGCGTGCCGGGCAGCGCGCGCGGCGAAACGCCCGTCGGCGTGTCCAGAAAGCGGCGGTAGCTGCCGTTTACCTGCGTCAACAATTGACCGCGGTCAATCGGCACTTTGTCGATGTTGACCCCGTCAAAAGTCTCCAAGCGCTCTGAAAGGTACAGGTCGCTCATGATAAGGACGGGAATCTGGTATTTCTCGGCAAGGTTAAAAGCTTCAACTGCGGTGTCGTAACATTCTTGGAGGGTTCGGGGAACGAAGATTGCCTTGGGGAATTCGCCTTGAGAGGCGCCGAATACCTGAAAGAGATCCGCCTGCTCGGTCTTGGTCGGCAATCCCGTGGACGGCCCTCCTCTTTGCACTTCAACAATAACGACGGGCGTCTCTGTCATTCCGGCCATGCCGATCGCCTCGGTCATGAGGGCAAACCCGCCGCCAGCGGTTCCGGTCATGGCCCTGACGCCAACGTGGCCGGCGCCGATAGCCATGTTCATAGCGGCGATTTCATCTTCGCATTGTTTGACGAGAACGCCGTTCTTGGGGCCGTACTTGACGAGCCAGTGGAGGATGGAAGAAGCGGGGGTCATGGGGTACGCGGAATAAAAGCGGCAGCCGGCCGCTACGGCGCCAAAGGCGATCAGCGGGTTGCCGCCTGCAAGCGGCCTGCGCTTGCCATCACCCTTACCGATGCGGATTTGGCCAGGCTTTGCTTTCGTCTTGGCGTACTCGCCGCTCTTATCAAACGCGTCGAGGTTCATCTTGATGACCGCATCGCCCTTCTTCTTGAAGCGCTCTTCGATCAACTCGCGGATGGCTGCCGGATCAATACCCAGCACTTGCATTAAAGCGCCCATCAGCGCCGTGTTCTGCATGAGTTGATTGCCGACCAGCTCCATGACAGGCAAGCCGATCAGCTGCACACCCTGGCCTACCTGATCTTGGGTCGCCTTGAATTTTTCGGAGTTATAAAGCACCACCCCGCCGGGCGTGACGCGCTTGCCGTAGCGGGTAATGCTTTCCTGGTTAAGCGCAATCAAATAATCGCAGGTATCGCCATGCGTGTAGACTTTTTGCTGGCCGATCCGAATATGCATACACACATGGCCGCCACGGATAACCGACTGGTAGCTGTTGTAAGCAAACACATGATAGCCGGATCGTGAACAGGCCTTGGCGAATGACTCTCCGGCGGACGCAATACCGTCACCAGCCGCGCCCGCTATCCATACCGTCAGATCCGTCACCGTTTGTGTCATAAGCTTCTCCTAATTAGTGCTCCTAATTTTATAAGAGGCATTCGAAAGATTCACTGCGGATGGCAGTAATGCTGCGGCAATCTAAGCCGCTAGCTTGATAGATCGCACTATTATAGCAGATCAGGCGCAGCACAAGATACTTACAGATTTTAACATTAGAACTTAATGCCGGCTTTCTTTAGAAAATTCTTGTCCGACTCCGTCAGTTGAAACTTGAGCTCATCGCTGGCAGGCTCGCCATCAATCAGCGGAACAACGTAAATCGCCAGCTCCACCTGCTCTGAGCGCAAAAACTCACGCAACTGGCCGAAGTCCGGAGATTGCGCCACCAACTTTTGAATCGCCTTGTTTAATTTTTTCAGGTGCTTGCTTAAGCGCTTCTCGATATCATCCATGCGTTCTTTTGCGCTCCCTTTTTAGGTGAGCTTTCCCGTCGCAATAACCGCTTGGGGCTGTTCCGCGTTCGCGGCATCCAAAGCTTTGGAGGCCGTCTGTGAAATCCGCATCGAGCAAAACTTAGGGCCGCACATCGAGCAAAACTTGGCGTCCTTATAGAAACCGTCCGGAAGCGTCTCGTCATGCATCTTGCGCGAGGTCTCGGGATCAAGCGACAGCGCGAACTGCTGCTCCCAGTCGAACGAAAAACGCGCGTGCGAAAGCGCGTCATCGCGCTGGCGCGCGTTGCGCCGGCCGCGGGCAAGATCAGCCGCATGGGCCGCGATCTTGTAAGCGATTACGCCGTTGCGCACATCGTCTTCGTTCGGTAATCCTAAGTGTTCTTTCGGCGTTACGTAGCACAAGAGGCTTGAACCGTACCACCCCACCATGGCAGCCCCTATAGCTGAGGTGATGTGGTCATAGCCGGGCGCCACGTCCGTAACAAGCGGCCCAAGCGTGTAAAACGGCGCCTCATGGCAATAGCGCTGCTGCAGCTTCACGTTCATCTCGAGCTGGTCCATAGGCACGTGCCCGGGGCCCTCGATCATAACCTGAACATCCATCTTCCACGCGCGCTCGGTCAGCTCGCCCAAAGTCTTGAGCTCGCCGAACTGCGCTTCATCCGAGGCATCCGCCACGCAGCCTGGCCTCAGGCTATCGCCAAGGCTATACGACACATCATGCGCGCGCAGGATTTCGCTGATCTGGTCGAAATATTCATACAAAGGATTTTGCTTTTGGTGCGATGCCATCCATTGCGCCAGGATACTGCCACCGCGGCTGACAATGCCCGTAATGCGGCGCCTGGTAAGCGGCAAGTATTCCCGAAGAATGCCGGCATGGATCGTCATATAGTCGACGCCCTGCTCGGCTTGGTCTTCGATGGTCTCTAAAAGAATCTGCGGCGTCAAATCTTCGATGCGTTTGACGCGCGAAAGCGCCTCATAAATCGGAACCGTTCCAACGGGAACAGGGCTTGCGGCAATGATCGCTTTGCGAATTTCAGGTATATCGCCGCCGGTCGACAGATCCATGACCGTATCGGCGCCATAGTGCACGGCCATATGGAGCTTCTTGAGTTCCTCTTCGCTGTCAGAGGTAACGGCCGAGTTTCCCATGTTGGCGTTGATCTTAACGGTAGCGACCGTGCCGATCCCCATGGGGTCCAGACTGCTGTTAAGATGGTGAATGTTCGCGGGAATAATCAGCCGGCCGCGGGCTATCTCCGAGCGGATAAGCTCAGGGTCTAAACCCTCGCGCTCGGCGACTCGCTTCATGGCATCGGTTATGATCCCACGACGTGCAAAGGCTAATTGGGTGTTCGCCTCGCCGCCTGCCGACATTAAACAGCCTCCCGTCGAATTGTT